>Ga0326727_10012013_pt1 | contig 19891 bp, 15 predicted proteins | sample MB2enrmetagenome_FD_207643 | JGI IMG/M metagenome (GOLD analysis project Ga0326727, IMG submission 207643) | Lab enriched peat soil microbial communities from McLean, Ithaca, NY, United States - MB29MY | ecosystem: Environmental > Terrestrial > Soil > Wetlands > Peat | place: USA: New York...
CTATGGCCGAAGTCCGCTTGAAGCGACCACGGGACCCGATCCAGCTGGCGAAGCTTTGAACCAACGGCACCGGCGCAACGTCAAACTACCCATGCTCAGCGCAAAGGAGCGCGACATGGCGAAGGACGACACGAAGAAGCCCCCAACAGTACCCCAGCTCCCCACCAAACCGAAGGAGCCCGAGCACAAGGAGCCCGAGCACTGGGCGAAGGGGCTGCGAAAAACTCAAGCGCAGCACCGCACCCGCAAAGTCCGGTCAGTGTGAAAACCGCGCGGCGCTGCCGCGCAATAAGAAGAAGGCCCCGAGCACCGAAGCGCCTGAGGCCCGCAGACGTTCACCGTCCGCCGTACCGAGGCCAGAATCAACGCGGTTGCGTAGGACTGGCCTTTCAGCGGTGGTCGGACGGGAGCCACGTCGCGGCCCGAATCGGTGGCAGCCTACTCGACGCGAATGACCAGCCCCTTGCCCTGGGCAATCAATCCGGCCACGTAACGCCAGGCGTCCGCTGAGCCGGGAGCGTCCTGATGCTTGCGCGACGACGCCAGAGCGTCCCATTGCCGCCGTTGCTTCTGCATCAGCCGGTGCTGTCGCCTCTGCTGGCGCATGACTTCCTTCCGCACGGTAACTCTCTTGCGGTACGTGACCGTCTTACGGAGCGGATGCCGCTCGCCGTAGCGCTGCGAGGCGTAGATCAGGCTCCAGCAAGTCCGGCAACGTAAATCGGTTTGCATCGCGCCCGGCGCCACGAACAGCGCTTCACAGTGCCGGCGGCACGTGGGACAGCAGAACCGCCACCGCTCCGCGTAGCCCGCAGGCGCCAGCACCAGCCACAGGCGCGGGGCATGCCGCGGGTCCGGTTGCCAGCGGCGGACCAGCTGCCGTTGCCAGGTCGGCGGGCTCACGGCGAGCACGTCGCTCACGTGCAGTTCCAGGCACTCCTCGACCACGTAATCATGGACACGGGGCCACTTGTTCTTCAGGAAGCCGGCCGGAGTCACAGACTCATTTTATCACGCTGCGAAGCGCGTTGCTGCGCTCTTCCGCGGCACGGCGGCACCCGCTATCTTCGAAGTTCGATCGACGACACGTCTGACTTGATCGACGACACGTGCCCCTCAATGTCGCAACTATTGAACGCAATGATCATCAAGAGAAGGGTGTTGATCAAAGCGATTAGCACAAAGAACGTCTTGAAGGCGAAACCCATAGTTCCTTCCTCCCTTTTTCCAGTGGCGAGCGAAGGCTCTCGTTTGCCGTGGTCAACTTTGGCTTGCGGCCACGAACTCGCAAGCAGGCAGGCACGGGAGGCGCACCCTAAATCCCCGTGACGTTCGTACTCAGCCAGCGCAGCCGTTCAGCGCGTTGTTCACCGCCGTGAGGATCTCGTTGACCGTGATCTGGCCGTCGGCGTTCGCATCGCCGGCCGTGCACGTGGAGATGTCGGCGTTACCGAGGGCGATGTTCACCATGGTGAGCACTTCATCGACGGTGACCTGTCCGTTGCCGTCGCAGTCCCCGACGCAGGGCTCCACTAGCGAGACGGTGATGGCACCGCCTACGCCTACCACGTAGGGAACCTGCAAGCCTGACGGGCTGAAGGCGGCCAGATTCCCGTTGAACCACAAGTAATACTGACCCGGCAGCGCCAGAGGCCCAATCCGGAACGTGCATGTGTACAGCGGCCCATCCGGTATCGGGACTGAATTGCCGGGCTCGACGAGGAACCGGAATACGCCGTTCCCGATTGCGCCAGCGGTCAGCGACTTGCCTATGAGGGGATTGACCGTACACGTCGAGGGATCGAGGCTTAGAGGTGCATCGGTTCCGAAGGAAATCTCGTTCACTGTGGCCGCTATGCTGACGCCGGCCGTGTCCAAAGACACCGTTACAGGAACTGCATCGCCCGGTCTGCCGCGGCCCGTTCCGATCCTGAGTTGGACCACAGGTGGCGGCGTCGGTGTCCGGGTGGCCGTGGGTGTCACCGTCGGCGTTGCCGATCGTGTCGGCGTTGCCGCGGGTCCCGGTGAGTCGTACTCGTACGCACCGATTGAACAGTTCGTAGCACCCGTACCCGGCCTGACGTAGCCACGCTGATCGAGGTTGTTCACCGGTGACGCGGCACACACCGCCTCGCTGCCAGCGTCAATCGCCGGGCTCCCTGCTCGGAGCGCAATGGTTTGCGTCGGCCCGCCGTTGTTATTGAGCCCGGTGGGGGCGAGAACAGGGTTCGTGTTACAGAACGAGGTGCCGGTCGTGGTGGTACAGCCTGTGCCCGTGAAACCGCACGTCGTGCCGTCGTCGATGTTGTAGCCGCCATCGCTAGTAACGCCGCCGTAGCAATTGCCGCCCGAGGTGCTATTGGCGACGATAGTGTTCGTGACCGTCAGCACGCCGTCGTTGCAGATGCCGCCGCCGCCCGCCGCGCTATTGCCGGAGAAGGTGCTGTTGGTGACCGTCAGCCCGCCGTAGTTGTAGATGCCGCCGCCTTCGTACGCGCTATTGCCGGCAAAGGTGCTGTTGGTGACTGTCAGCGCGCCCCAGCCGTAGATGCCGCCGCCGACGCCGTTGGCCGCGCTATTGCCGGAGAAGGTGCTGTTGGTGACTGTCAGCGGCCCGCCGCCGCTGTAGATGCCGCCGCCAGCGCCGCCGTATTCGGGGTTCGCGCTGGTATTGCCGGAGAAGGTGCTGTTGGTGACCGTCACCGTGCCGTCGTTGTAGATGCCGCCGCCGAAGTACGCGCTATTGCCGTTGGCGATGGTCAGGTTCTGGACCGTGAAGTTGACGCCAGTGCTCACGGCGAAGACTCCCACGCTGTTGCCGCCGCTGATCGTGATCACGCCCCCGCCATCAATGGTGGTGTCGGCGCTAATGCCTTTGGTGCTGGTGACGGTAATCGTGGCGGCGCCCCCGCAGTTGAATGTGATGTTGCCGCCCCCGGCAAGGGCTGAGTCCAACGCCGCTTCGGTGCAGCTACCGGCCGCGCCAGTCCCGACGACGGCATCGGCGCGCACCGGCCGCGGTGACCATGCGGCCGCGACGAGCAGCACGGCAAGCGTGCGAGCCACCACGGCGCGAATCACGCGGACTGTTTACCCCGATTCAGGGCGAGGGTCAAAGAAAGAACCTACTTCGCCCCTCAAAGGCAAAACAGCAAAGGCCCCCGAAAGTCCAAGACGCTAAGCGAAAAGTATATCGCGCATTCCTGTCGGCTCTCGCGTCAGCTCGCGCAGCTCGTGGGGGGGGGCACCGGGGTTGCCGGGGGAGGGGGGTACGCCGGACAAGCGCCGCGGCACCTTCATCGTCGAAGCGGAGCCCGAAGAGCGCCGCAGAACACCGCAACGGAAACGCTGCCCACGCACACCGGCGCGTGCGGATGGCCCCACCGGCGCACCACGTCGTGCGCCTGGCGTCGATTGCGGCCGGGTTGAACCGATGACCTACGCGGCCGCGCGTTCGTGGCTCTGCGGCCGTTTTGCGCTCGCGCCCGCTACTCGTGGCAAGTCCGACCGCGACCGCGGTAGCGCCGGCAAGGCAGCGCCGACCCGAGCCGCAAACGCCACACCGCCGGTGCAGGTTGCGGCTGGGTTGCGTCCGGTGCCGCGATTCGCAATAATACGCACTCAGAGAGCCTTGAAAATCAATGGTTTCAGGCGTCCGAAGATGAATGGCATTCAGGAGGTCGACGGTTCGACTCCGTTCAGCTCCACTGGTTTCGAGTGCTGAACTTGGCCCGATTGCCTATATCACGCCTCTGGCGCGCCTGGCAGACGATCTGTCTGGTGATCGCGCTGCTGGGCGTGCTCTCGGTGCTCGGAAGTTGCGCCGCGCACCCGCGGCACAACACGATGCCGGACGACGACAGCTTGGAGGCCCAACCGCTGGGTGATGATGACAGCCTTGCCGACAAAGCTGGCGAGGCGGGAGTCGTCGGCCTGGTAATCGGAGTCATCGTCGGCGGCATCCTCCTGTCGATCTTCCTGCTCTGAAACGGTCCGCACCGATCATTGCTTCAGCAGGCTGCGCGCAATGACCACGCGTTGGATCTGCGCCGTGCCTTCGTAGATCTGTAACAGCTTGGCATCACGCATCAGCTTCTCGACCGGGTAATCCTTCATGTACCCGTAGCCCCCGAACACCTGCACTGCATCCGTGGTGATGCGCACGGTGGCATCGGCGCTGAAAGCCTTGGCGTAGCTGGAGACGATGGACGCCGCCGCCCCCTGATCGATCATCCAGGCGGCTTTGTACGTCAGGAGCCGCATGGCTTCGACCTCGATGGCCATATCGGCCAGCATGAACTGGATCGCCTGGAAGTTAGCGATGGGCTGGCCAAACTGGTGCCGTTCCAGGCCGTACCTCGCGGCCTCGTCGAGGGCGCGTTGCGAGATGCCGATGGCAATCGCCCCGATCTCGGGGCGGGTGCGATCGAAGGTCTGCATGGCGATCGGGAAGCCCTGGCCCTCTTCGCCCACCAGGGCGCGGCGCGGCAGCTTGACCTCTTCGAGGACGACCTCGCCGGTGTCGGCGGCGCGCTGGCCGAGCTTGTGTTTCATCCGCTTCTTGCGGATGCCTGGCAGATCGGCCGGGAAGACGAAGCAGGAGATGCCCTCGTGGCGACGCGCCTTGTCTTGGGTTGCAAACACCACGTACCAGCTCGCGACCGTGCCGTTCGAGATGAGGTGCTTGACCCCGTTGAGCACGTACTCCTCGCCGACGCGGCGATAGGTCGCCGCCATGCTGGCGACATCGGAACCGGCACCCGGTTCGGTGATACAGAGCGCCGCAAAGGAGAACTCGTTGGCCAACTGACCGAGGTATTGCTTCTTCTGCTCGTCGCTCCCGGCGATGAGCAATGGGACGGCTGCAAGCCCGTTGGCCGTCAAGGCGTTGGTGATCCCAGCGCAGCCGTAGTTCAACTCCTCGAGAATCAAGCTGGTGTCGAGCACACCCAGACCGGCGCCCCCTAGCTCTTTCGGCACCTCGAGGTTCATCAGCCCAAGCTCCCAGGCTTGGCGACAGACTGCTTCGGGAAACTTCTCCTCCACATCGAATTTGAGCGCGACTGGAATGATCTCCTCGGCGGCGAATTTCTTCGCGAGGTTTTTCAGTTCGCGTTGCTCTGCCGTCATTTCAAAAGAGAACATTTCTACTTCCTCCCCGGCAGGTGGAGCCGCGTAGCGCCGTGCGCGCCGCGGCCCGGCGGCCGATTCCTTTCCTAGCACCTCGATCCCCGCCGGTTCCAGCGGTGGACGGGCGAACTTCTATGTATGCCCGCCCGCATGCGAGCTAGCCAGCCTCTTCCCGCTGCCAGCTGGCGTTTTCGTTTGACAAACCAAGTTCGTCTATTGGAGAGTAAGGGCTCGCCAGCGGCGCAGAGATGTCCGCCGCGTAGTCAGGGGAGTGGTCTCATGAGACGAGCTTACTGTGCAACGTTCTTCGCCATCGCTTGCCTGGTTTTCGCCCAGAGTTCGCGAGCGCAAGTCTCGTTCATACCGGGTTCCCCACGCTCGGTAGCGGCCGGGCCGGCGTATATTGCGGCAACAGACCCCAAGGAAGGAGACTTCAACGGCGACGGCATTCAAGATGTAGCAGTCAGCAGTATTGTCAGCCCGGTCGTTTCGGTGCTCTTCGGTTCGCCAGACGGCAACTTTCAATCGGTGGAAAACATACCGACGGGACGCGTGCTGCGTGGCATCGTCTCCGCAGATCTCGATGGAGATGGCGTCAACGATATTGCGGTCGCCGATTACGCCCTAGATAAGGTGTTTGCAATTTATACCAATAAGGTGGCCGGCAAAGGGAACGGGACGTTCGGGAGTCCGTTACCTCTTAAGGTCGGCCTGCGCCCAATCGGCATTGCCTCCGGGTACCTCGACTGCCCAGTGGGGTGCAGCAACCCGAAGCTGGCAGGCCTGGACCTCGTAACCGCCGACGCGTCTGCCAACGCCCTGAGTTTGCTGTTCAATAACGGAGGGAGGGGCAACTTTACGTCGCCGCCGAATGTCCCTGACGGAAAATACCCCGTTTCAGTCAAAGCGGCGGACTTCAACGGGGACGGTGCCGATGACCTCGCGGTGCTGGACACTGGCTACCTGGGTGCTGACACGGTGAGCGTTCTGCTCAACAACGGCAACGGCGCCTTTGGGTCGGCCATACCCGTTTACTACACTGTCGGTGTTGGCGCCACAGCCATAGCCGTCGGGGATTTCGCTGCTGATGCCGACAATGGCGGCCCAGTGTACGACATCGCGGTGCTGAACAGCGGCAATGGTTCGGGCATCTCTATCTCCATCCTGCTGAACCAAAGGATCACGTTGGCAGGCGGCACCGTCCGAGGAACCGGCCTCTTTACCGTCTTGCCGGCATTCACCATAACCTGCCCGGCGAGCCTCAACGGAATTCCCATTACCTGCACTCCCCAAGACATCATCACTGCGGATTTCGACAGCGATGGTTTCAACGATCTCGCCGTATCGTTCAGCACCACGGGAAACTTCACAACGACGGCAACCCCCGGCTTCGTCAACGTCTATACTGGACGCGGAGACGGGCTGTTTGATTTCGCCGCCCGCGCGGTCGTCGGCCTGGGGGCGCGCGGCATCGCGGCCGGGGACTTTACCGGCGATGGTGTGCCAGACATTGCGGTCACAGAATACTCCACCAACACCGTACGGATCCTCCGGGGTGTCGCGCCGCCCCCGAAGCCTATTGCAAGCGCGTGCAATCTAGACGGCCAGTGCGACAGCGATTTCTGCGTGAACAACATCTGCTGTACGTCTCGTTGCGCATCGGGTGAGTTCTGTGACATCGCCGGGAGTTTGGGGACGTGCTCGCCGCCAGGGCCGGCCGGGAATCCATGCGAGTCCGATCAGCAGTGCCAGGCCAACACCTCGTGTGTGCACGGGTTCTGCTGCGACTTGAACGGTTTGTCAGCCTGCCCAGCAGGGCAGTACTGCAATACCGGCGAGTGCGCCGCGCCGGCGCCCAACGGCACGCCGTGTTCGGCGGCCGAGCAGTGCGCGTCAGGCAACTGCGTCGACGACGTGTGCTGCAACTCGGACTTCTGCGTCAGCACCGAGGCCTGCAACATCCCTGGGTTGGAGGGTCAATGCGCCCTCACTCTCTCGCTCGGCGCCCCCTGTACGCAGCCAGATCAGTGCGACTCGGACTTCTGTGTCGACGGCGTCTGCTGTTTTCAACCATGTCTTGGGAATCAGGCCTGTAACCTCGCCGGCTCTCTTGGGTACTGCGCCAACCTGCCGACGCCGACGCCGACACCCAGCTGGACGCCAACGGCAACCCTGACACCAACGGCGACCTCGACGCCGACTCCGGCGGCGAACGGGGCGCCGTGCTCCAGCCCCAACCTGTGTGCGTCCGGGAACTGCGTCAATGGCGTCTGTTGCAACGCAGCGTCCTGCCCGGCCGGCCAGATCTGCAATTACTCCTTCTTCCTGGGCGAGTGTCATCAGGAGGGGCAGATCGGCGACGCGTGCAGTTCCAACAGCGACTGCGCTACCAATTACTGCTCCGCCGGCCATTGCGCTGCCCCACCGACGTCAACGCCGACGCCCACGCCCACGCCAACGCTCACGCCAACGCCAACGCTCACGCCCACGCCACTCGGCCCCGGCGAGCCGTGCTCGGTCAGCTCGCAGTGCAGCAGCGGGCTCGTCTGCAACAACAACAACGTGTGCTGCGTGAGCCCGTCTTGCCCGCAAGGCTGGTCCTGCGATGCCAGCGGCTGTGTTGAGCCGACCGCGACCGCGACGCCGACCGCAACCGCGACGCCGCTGGAGGCAAATGGGGACCCCTGTACCGATCCGCTCGGGAGTGAATGTCTATCCGGCAACTGCTTCCGCGGCCCCGAATGTCTGAGCGGCAACTGCGGCACGTGCTGTGCCTCCCCCTGCCAGGCCCCCATGCGCTGCGATATCTATGGGTACCAAGGCACGTGCTCGCAACCTTTGGCATTAGGTGCCAATTGCGCAAAGAACGCTGACTGCGAACAGGGCCTGGTTTGCAACCCGGACACGGGACTCTGCGATTTGCCGCCAGCCGCCACACCGACGCTTCCCGCGTCGCCGACGCCCTCCCCCCCTCCGTGCGGGTCAGGCGAGACGCTCGTTGGAAACGTCTGCGTCGCCTCGCAGGTGTCGCGCAGCGGCGGCTGTTCAATCGGCGACCCGAGTGCCCAGGGCACCAATGCCACCGGCACTGCTGCCTGGCTGCTCGCTCTCCTGCCGCTGGCGTTCGGAATCCGGCGGGTCAGGCGGCCGGGCGCTCGGGTCGCCCTACACCGGCGCGGGCGCGGCCAGTAGCTCCCGACATGCGGCCCGCCACTCAGCAACCTGAGTGGTGGGCGCCGCGGCGTCGATCGGAAACACACAGCCGTCGGTCTCACCCCGCTGTCGCAGCCAGGCTGCCAAAATAATCGTGCCGTCGACCTCTTCGCCCCGCAGCGGCGTTTCTTGGCAGCTGGCGAATCGCTCGCCGATGCCATGCGCCAGTGCCTGGACCTCCGCATCATCGTGCAGCCGCTGGCGCATCAGCAGTCGTCCGCTAAGCACGACGTACGCGAGCACCGAGCGCCGCTCCACGCCGGGCTGGAAGACGAGAAAGTGCTGTTGCCCGATGAGCCACCCCAGCGTCCGCTGGCGGCGTCCCAGCAACCCGAGCAGGTCGAGGTCGCGTTGCGCGCGGGCGGCGGCCTCGAACCGCAAGGCGTCGGCGTGCTCCTCGCGCCGGCGGCGCCGAGCCTCTTCGGTCGGTCGCAGGTCGCCATCGAAGAGCGTCAGGCAATCCTCGACCTGCCGGCGATAGGCTTCAGCGGACACGCGCGCGCCACACGGTGCGGTACAAGCGGACACCTGGCCCTGGAAACACGGTGCCACCGCCGGATCGGGGCGCATCCCGCCGGGACAGGTGCGCAGTCGGAATTGGCGCATCAGCAGCCCCAGCACCTCCTGCGCCTGCTCGCGGCTGCGGAAGGGGCCGACAAACCGGCCTCTGGCGGTGCCGGGCTTGCCGGTAATCGAAAGCCGCGGAAACTCGTCGGCGATGGACAGCTTGATGAAGGCGATACGCGGCAGGTGTTTGCCCAGCCGGTTGTACGGCGGTTTGTGCCGGCGAATGGCTTCGGCTTCTTCCAATGCCGCCTCCAGCTCCGACCCGGTGACTTGGACGCGCACCTCGCAACTGTGGCGGATGAGGTCGAGCGTCTTGTTCGAATGGCCGGCGGTGTTGCTGAGGTAGCTGCCCACGCGCTCGCGCAGATTCTTCGCCTTGCCGATGTACAGCAAGCGGCCGTCGGCGCCGAAGAACCGATAGACCCCCGGCTCCGTCGGCAGCTGCGCCACTTCGTCGCGCGGCAGCAGGCAGACGAAGCGGCGGCCGTCGCGGGCGTGGTGCTGCAGGTCGAGCGCCTGATGCAGATGGCCGATGCCGCGGGCCGCCAAGCGCTCGAGCAGGTGAAAGAAGATCTCGACGGTGATGCGGACATCGCCCAGGGCGCGATGGCGGTCGCTGCTGGGGATGCCGAAGCGGCCGGCCAGCTCGTCGAGCGAGCGGCGGCGCAGCTCCGGCATCAGCCGGCAGGCCAGCCGCAGCGTGCAGAGATGCGGCTGCGAGAGCGCCCGGCCGTTGTGGGCCAGCGCCGCAGCATTGAGGAAGCCCACGTCAAAGGCGGCGTTGTGCGCTACGATCACAGCGTCGCCGAGGAACTCCACGAAGCGCGGCCACACGGCCATGATCGGTGGTTGATCTGCCAGCATGCTGCCATCGATTCCGGTCAGACGCGTGATGAAGGCCGGGAGTCGCGAGCCAGGATTGACGAGCTGCTGGAACTCTTCAAGCACGTGGCCGGAGTGGACGCGTGCCGCGCCGATCTCAATGATGTTGGTCGCGGCGGCCGCGCCACCGGTGGTTTCCACATCGACGACGACAAAGGTGGTGTCGCTCAAGGGGCGCACGAGGGTTTCGTGCAATCGCGCGTTCCAGGTCCCGTCCCCGGCGCGCCAGACGAAGCGCGGATCGGGCGCCAGGAGCGTGTGCAGGAAACGCGGCCCGAACTCGGGATCGGCCCCAGGTTGGGTGAACACGAGGTCGAGCAACTCGCGCGGCGACGCCCCGCCGGGGCGTTCAAGCAGATACTCGTGCAGCTTGTCCCGCATCCCGGCTTATCGCGTAGCGCGCATCGCGTCCGGCCTGAAAAGATCTCCGTTGGGATCAGCCATGCGTGATCTGCACCCTCAGGCTGCCTGTGCTTGCAGGTAGGCTTCGATGAAGCGGTCGAGATCGCCGTCGAGCACCGCATCGGCGTTGCCGATTTCGACCCCGGTGCGATGATCCTTCACCAAGCGGTATGGGTGCAGCACGTACGAGCGGATCTGGCTGCCCCAGGCGATATCCTTCTTCGTCTTGTTCAGCTCCGCCATCTTCTCGCGCTGCTTCTCTTCCTCCAGCTCGTAGAGACGGGCGCGCAAGATCTTCATCGCCATCGATTTGTTCTTGTGCTGCGAGCGTTCGTTTTGGCATGCGACCACGATGCCAGTGGGAATGTGCGTCAGGCGGACGGCCGAATCGGTCTTGTTCACGTGCTGGCCGCCCGCGCCGCTCGACCGATAGGTGTCGACGCGCAGATCAGCCTCATTGATTTCCACCGCCACGTCTTCCTCGATCTCGGGATAGACAAACACCGACGCGAAAGAGGTGTGGCGGCGGGCGTTGGCGTCGAAGGGCGAGATGCGCACCAAGCGATGGATACCCGCTTCGGCGTGCAGATAGCCGTAGGCGTAGGCTCCCTCCACCGTGATGGTGGCGTTCTTGATGCCGGCGCCCTCACCGGGCTGGATATCGATCAGCGCGGTCTTGAAGCCGTGCCGCTCGGCCCAGCGCAGGTACATGCGCAGCAACATCTCAGCCCAATCCTGCGCCTCGGTGCCGCCAGCGCCCGGGTGCAGCGTCACGATCGCGTTGCCGGCATCGTGTTCGCCGCCGAGCTTGCGTTGCAGCTCGATTCGATCAAGGGCTTCGTCCACCTCGTTGAGCTTCGCCCGGGCTTCGGCGTCGGCGTCGGGGTCACCCTCGGCGGCCAACTCGGCGAACACCTTGGCGTCTTCGAGGCCTTCGAGCTGTCTGCGCCACGCGGCGACGGGCTCGAAAAGCTCGGCGCGCTCCTTCAGGACTCGTTGCGCTTGTTCGCCGTCGTTCCAAAAGTCTGGCGCGGCGGCGCGCTCGTCGAGCTCGGCTATGCGCGCTTCGCGCCGGGCAGCGTCAAAGATGCCTCCCGAAAACGTTGAGGCGTTCCTGCAGGGAGGCAATGCGGTCTTTCAAGGACAGGTCTTCCATGCGATCTCCACGGTTATACTTAACGGCAGCCGCGGGAAAGGCAAGCTGAGCCGTTTCCTTGAGGCCGCTCCCTTACGGTCCCGGCTCGGTCGCCCTCTTCTCCCTCAGGGTCGGGGTGAGGGCTTGCCCCGCGCCAACACCACACGCAACCGCCGCTCCATGGCCTTCATGCGGCGAGCTTCCGGCACCGAGCGCTCGTGATCGTATCCGAGCAAGTGCAGGATGCCGTGGATCAGCAAAGCCCGCACCTCGTCCGCGGCGGAAACCCCGCGCTGCCGTGCTTGTCGCGCGGCCGAGTCCAGCGAAATCACGACATCACCAAGCACGGCCTCATCGCCAGGCGCGCGTGCCCCTTCGCGCATGGCGAAGGCCAGCACATCGGTGCGCCGGTCTTTGCCGCGATAGTCGCGGTTGAGCCAGCGCATCGCGGCATCATCGACCAAGCTGACGGTGAGCTCGGCCTGGGCTTCGTCGAGCGCGCGCAGCGAGCGACGCGCGTCCGCGGCGACGCGCGCGGCGCTCACGCCCGGCAAGCGGCGGCGGCGGATGACGCTAACGGACATCAGGTTGCTGCGCGGCTCACCGAGGCGCCCTCAACCCGACCCTCTCCCAGAGGGAGAGGGAGAACGAAGGCCAGCGGGCGACGGAGCAAGATCGGTAGAGGGATCACCGTTGCGTGCTCGGCGGGCCTCGAAGCGGTCGTAGGCGCTGATGATGTCCTGCACCAATCGGTGGCGCACGACATCACGCTCGGTGAAGTAGCAGAAGCGGATGCCGTCGATCCCCGACAGGATCACCTGCGCCTCTTTCAGGCCCGAGGCGCGACCGGCGGGTAGGTCAATCTGGGTGACGTCGCCGGTGATCACCGCCTTCGAGCCGTACCCCAGACGGGTGAGGAACATTTTCATCTGCTCGCCGGTGGTGTTCTGCGCCTCGTCGAGGATGACGAACGAGTCGTTGAGCGTGCGGCCGCGCATGAAGGCGAGCGGCGCCACCTCGATGTTGCCGCGCTCCAGCATCTTCTGGGCGCGCTCGAAGTCGACCATGTCGTGCAGGGCGTCGTACAGCGGCCGCAGGTAGGGGTTCACCTTCTCGGCGAGATCGCCCGGCAGGAACCCCAACTTCTCGCCGGCCTCCACCGCCGGTCGCGTTAGAATCATGCGGGCGAAGTTGTTCTTCATCAACTCCGCCACCGCCATGGCCATGGCCAGGTAGGTCTTGCCGGTGCCCGCCGGGCCGATGCCGAAGACGATGTCGTAGTTGCGGATGGCCTCGATGTATTCCTTCTGCGCGATGCTCTTGGGCGTGATGACGCGCTTGTGCGCCGAGATGTAGATGGTGTCGAGAAAGATCTCTCGCAGGTTGGCGTTGCGGTCGCCGCTCAGAATGCGAATGGCGTAGTCGACATCGCTGATGTAGACGGGGTAGCCCTTTTCCACCACGGCATAGAGCTGGGTTAGGACGCGCCCGGCCAACTCGCGCTCGACCGGATCGCCGCTGATCAGCAGCGTCGCGCCATTGGCCGCGACCTGTACGCCGAGCGCGCGTTCAATCGCCCGCAGGTGCTCGTCGTGGTGGCCGAGCAGATTCTCGAAAAGCCGGGGATTCTCGAACGAGATCTCGAGCGCCGGCTCTTCCGCGGTTTCGACCGTCCGCTGTTGCTCAGGAGACAATTTGGTAGACGGCCTCCAAGGCGTCGCGCAGTCTGGCTGGATCTTTCCCGCCCGCCTGTGCCAGATCGGGCTTGCCGCCGCCGCCGCCGCCGACCAGCGGGGCGATGCGCTTGATGATCTCCCCGGCATGGTAACGCTTGGTGAGGTCGCGGGTGACAGCAGCCAGCAGCAACGCCCGTTCGCCGCGCGTCGTCCCGAGCACGATCACGCCGGAGCGGATCTGTTCGCGCAGGCGGTCGGCGAGGTCGCGCAAGCCGCGATCGTCGGCACCCTCGACCTCCGCCGCCAGGATGGTGACGCCATCGACTTGCCGAGCCTGGCGCAACAGGTCATCGCTCTGCGAGCCCGCGAGCTTGCTTTGCAGCTGTTTCAACTGCCTCTCCAGCTCGCGCTCCTGCGCCACCAACCGGCCGACGCGCGCCGCGACGTCCTCCTCCGAGCCATGCAGCAGCTCGCCGATCTCACGCAGCATCTGCTCGCGCCCGCGCATCCACTGCAGCGCGCCTTCGCCGGTCAGTGCCTCGACGCGGCGCACGCCAGCGGCCACACCGGTCTCGGCGCGCAGCTTGAAGAGTCCGATGTCGCCAGCGCGCTCCACGTGCGTGCCGCCGCAGAGCTCGATGGAGTAATCCCCGGTGCGCACCACCCGAACGCGGTCGCCGTACTTGTCGCCGAAGAACGCCAGCGCGCCCATCTTGATGGCGTCCGGGTATGCCATCTCCTCGGTGCGCACGGCGGCGTTCTCGCGGATGCGCGCGTTCACGTCTTCCTCGAGGTCCCGCAGCTCCGGCTCCGCCACCGGGCCGTGATAGTTGAAGTCGAAGCGCAGCCGGTCAGGCGCGACGAGCGAGCCCGCCTGGCGCACTTGCGTGCCCAGATGCTCGCGCAAGACGGCATGCAGGATATGCGTGGCAGAATGGTTCAGCCGCGCCGCATCACGCCGAGTGCGATCGATACGCAGGCGCACGCGGTCGCCTGTGTGCACGGCACCGCACACGACAGCCCCGATGTGCACGGTCAGATCCGGGCGCGGCTTCTGTGTGTCAGACACCTCGATCAGGTCACCCGCGTCGGTCTCGATGACGCCGCGGTCGCCGACCTGACCGCCGGACTCACCGTAGAAGGGCGTCTCCGGCACGATCACCTGTACGCGGTCGCCAGCGCGGACCTCGTCGCGTTCGGTGCCGTCGACGATGAGGGTGCCCACGGTCGACTCGATCTCGTAGATGCGGTCGCCCACGAAGCGTGACGTGTACGCGCTGCCCCCCGTCATGATCTCCGTTCCCGCTTTGCGCGCTTCCCGCCCGCGCTGGCGTTGCTCCTCCATGCAGGCGTCGAAACCCGCCACGTCGACGCCGATGTTATCGGCGCGCAGGATGTCCTGGGTCATGTCGAGCGGGAAACCGTAAGTGTCGTACAAGTGGAACGCCGCCGCTCCGGACAACACCGTGGCGCCGCGGGCGCGCAACGCCACCTTTTCCTCCTCGAGCAGCGTGAGCCCCTTATCAAGGGTCTCGGCAAAACGCTCTTCTTCACTGCGGATCACCTGTTCGATGTGCGCTTGGCGCTCGACGATCTCAGGATATGCCGCTCCCATAGTTGCGACCACGGCGCCGGTCACGCGCCACAGAAACGGCTCGTCGAACCCAAGCTCCTTCGCGTGCCGGGCGGCCCGGCGCAACACCCGGCGCAGCACGTAGCCGCGACCCTCGTTGCTCGGCAGAGCGCCGTCGGCGATCATAAAGGCGAGCGCGCGGGCGTGATCGGCGATCACGCGAAAGGAAAGGTCATCTTTGTCGTCGGCACCATAGCGCTTGCCGGCGTGCCCCTCGGTGAAACGGATGAGGTCACGCAGCAGATCGGTGTCGTAGTTCGACTTCACGCCCTGGAGCACGGCCGCCAACCGCTCGAGACCGGCGCCCGTATCCACGTGGCGCTCGGCGAGCGGCTCCAGCGTGCCGCCGGGCGTGCGGTTGTATTGGATGAAGACCAGGTTCCACAGCTCGATGAAGCGCGCGCAACCGGCGTTGACCGCACAGACGTGTCCCGGCACCTGCCGCATGTCGCAGGCCTCCGGGCCGCGGTCGATGTGGATCTCCGAGCACGGCCCGCACGGGCCGACCTCGCCCATCTCCCAGAAGTTGTCCTTCTCGCCGAAGCGCAGGATGTGGCCGCGGTCGATGTCGGTCTGTGAGCGCCAGCATTCCTCGGCCTCGTCGTCGGTCTCAAAGACGGTAGCGTACAGCTGGTCTTTGGGCAGCTTCCATTCCTTGGTGAACAGCTCCCAGGCCCAGCCGATCGCCTCGCGCTTGTAGTAGTCGCCGAACGACCAGTTGCCGAGCATCTCGAAGAACGTGTGGTGGTAGGTGTCGCGCCCGACCTCCTCAAGGTCGTTGTGTTTCCCACTCAGGCGCAGGCACTTCTGCGAATTCACCGCGCGGCGGCTGGCGCGTTTTTCGGCGCCGAGAAAGACGTTCTTGAACTGCACCATCCCGGCGTTGGTGAAGAGCAAGGTGGGGTCCTTCTCCGGCAGCAAGGAGGCGCTCGGCACCACCTCATGGCCCCGCTGGCGGAAGAATGCGATAAAAGCGGAACGGATTTCCGCACCAGTCATCATGCTCAGATCCTTTAGCAGGCCTCGTTCAGAATGGCGAACACGACGGCCTCGGGAAAACCCCGGCGCAGCAGGAAGCGCGCGGCTTTGGCGCGTTCCGCCGGCTGTCGCGGCTGCTCCGGAAACTGTCGCGTCAGCGCTCGCCTGGCCAACTCAACCTCGTCGTCAAAGCTAGCATGGAGCGCCGGCCCGATCACTTGGTCGGCGACCCCTTTGTGCTCCAACTGCGCCCGCACGTACGCGCTGCCGTAGCCGCGGCGCACTGCCTGTGCCGCGAGATTCAGCGCGAAACGCTGGTCGTCGAGGTAGCGGTACTGGCGCAAGCGGCGCACCGTGGCCGCGATGGTGGGGGCCGACTCACCGCTGGCAACGAGCCGACTGCGGATTTCCTGCTCGCTGCGGTCGCGCGCGGCCAGCAGCCGGATGGCGCGATCCCAGGCGCGGCCGGCCGCGTCAGAAACGGTCGATCTCGACCTTGACTTTCGAGTCTGCGACCGAGTCACGGCGTTCGAAATCGTCCCAGCGGCTGTCGCTGGTGGAAGCGATCCCACGCAGCTTCAGCTCGAAATCGGCGGGGTTGCTGGCGTTCGCCAGCGCCTCCGTGCGCGTGATCAAGCCATCGTTGAGCAGCCCCATCAGGGACTGATCGAACGTCTGCATGCCGTAGGTCGTATGTCCTTGGGCGATCACCTCGCGCAGGTCGCGTAGCTTCTCCTTGTCGGCGATATACTCCCGCACGCGCGCACTCGACACCAGCACCTCGACGGCGGGCACCATGCTGGCACCGTCGGCGTGCGGGAGGAGGCGCTGGCTGATGATGCCGCGCACCACGCTGGCGAGGATCAGGCGCACCTGATCGCGTTGATGCTCGGGAAACACACTGATGGCGCGGGTGATGGTCTCCGGCGCATCCAGGGTGTGCAGCGTGCTCATCACCAGATGCCCCGTCTCGGCCGCCATGATGGCCGTCTCGATGGTCTCGAGATCGCGCATCTCGCCGACCAAGATCACGTCCGGGTTTTGCCGCATGGCGGCCCGGAGCGCGCCGGCGAAGCTGACGGCATCGTAACCGACCTCACGCTGATTCACGAAGCTCAGGCGATCGGTGTGCACGTACTCGATCGGGTCCTCGATGGTGATGATGTGGCCGCGGCGGGTCTGGTTGATGCAATCGATCATCGCCGCCAGCGTGGTGCTCTTGCCGCTGCCGGTCGTGCCGGTGACCAGGACAAGGCCGCGGCGCTCGCCAGCGATGCGTTCCACCACCGTTGGCAGGTTGAGCTCGCTCACGGAGCGAATGTAGGACGGGATGACACGGATGACCGCGCTCAGCTCTCCGCGTTGGCGAAAGATGTTGACGCGGAAGCGCCCGAGATCCGAGGTCTCGTAGGCGAAGTCGGCTTGCAGATCGATGGCGAGCCGTTTGCGATGAAAGTCGTCGAGCAGGTCGTCGACCGCGCGCTCCAGGCGGTCGTGGTCCATTGGAGCGGCGTCGGGCAACGGCACCAGGTCACCATGGATCCGCACCCCTGGGGGTGCAGCGATCTTGAGCAAAACGTCTGAGGCACCGATCTGAACGGCCGTGCGCAGAATATCCTGGAGTTTCATCGTCTCGGATTACCGCCTCACCGGCGCGAAGCGCGATTCGTGCCAGCGCTTGCGCGCTCAATCGACAAAGGAACGGCACGACAAACTCGGCCCCGGTCTGGGCCCCACGACTCACATTTTTTGTCGAGAGCGGCGTTCACGACGTGCCTTCAGCGACAAACGGGAGCGGTCTCTGGCGCAGTAGCCGGGGCGAGCCCTGCCTCGCTAAGTCGCCTTGGGCGCCTTCTTCGCCTCCGTCTTCGGCGCTTCCGCGCGGCCGGCTTGGGCTTCCGGCTTGGCGCCCGCGGCCCCGTCGGCGCCGGGGATGCCGAAGCGAGCGCGGATCTTGCGCTCGATGGCCTGCGCGATTTCGGGGTGCTCTCGCAGGAACTCTTTCGTGTTCTCGCGCCCCTGGCCGATGCGCTCGTTGTCGAAGGCGTACCAGGCGCCGCTCTTTTCGAGGATGCCGCATTCCGCTCCGAGGTCGACTAACTCCCCGTCGTGTGAAATACCCGAGCCGTAGAGAATGTCGAACTCTGTGTCTTTGAACGGCGGGGCGACCTTGTTCTTCACCACCCGGACTTTGGTGCGGTTGCCGATCACGTTATCGCCCTGCTTGATGGCACCAACCCGGCGGATGTCGAGGCGGACGGACGAGTAAAACTTCAGCGCGTTGCCGCCCGTCGTGGTCTCGGGGTTGCCGAACATGACCCCGATCTTCATGCGGATCTGGTTGATGAAGACCAGGATGGTGTGCGAGCGCGAAATGGTGGCGGTGAGCTTCCGCAGCGCCTGCGACATCAGGCGCGCCTGCAATCCCATCTGCGGCTCGCCCATCTCACCTTCGAGCTCCGCTCGCGGCACCAGGGCCGCAACCGAGTCGATGACCAGGACATCGACGGCACCACTGCGCACCAGGGTCTCGGCGATTTCCAGGGCTTGCTCGCCGTTGTCCGGCTGGGAGATGAGCAGCTCTTCGGTCTTGACGCCGAGGTGGCTGGCGTAGCTGACATCGAGGGCGTGCTCGGCATCGATGAAGGCGCCGATGCCACCGGCCTTTTGTGCCTGCGCGACCACCTGCAGTGCCAGCGTCGTCTTGCCCGACGACTCGGGACCGTAGATCTCGACCACGCGCCCGCGCGGAAGTCCGCCTACGCCCAAAGCCAGGTCGAGGCCGAGCGATCCGGTGGAGACCACGGCGATGTCGCGCACGTGCGCCTGCTCGCCGAGTTTCATGATGGCGCCCTTGCCGAACTGCTTCTCGATCTGGCTGACGGCCAGGTCGAGTGCCCGGGCACGGTTGGGATCCATTGTCGTCATTGCCTCCCCCCTTTATTCCGGCTGAGCGGAATTGTCCAGAGCGGCGTATACACCGCGCCGTCGGGGCGCAGCGTGCTGCGGTAGATTGTCACTGCGTCGACGATGCACTCTCCAAAATCATCCGACAGCTGCGCCTTGAACAACTCCTCCACCCGTGACCAGCCCCGCATCCCGTTCACCCGGCCGAGGGTGATGTGGGGTGAGAAGCCACGCTTCTCCGGCTCGAAGTCCAGCCGACGCATGGCCTCTTCCACGCGCGCAGCCAGCTCGGCGAGGCCCTCACCTTCGAGGCCGACCCAGAGCACCCGCGGGCGGCGCAAGTTGGGGAACGCGCCGAGCCCTCGCGCCCGCACCCGGAGCGCAGGCTGGCCGGTGATGCCGGTGGCGAGTGTCGTATGGATCTGCTCCAAACGGGCCGGCTCGACCAAGCCCAGGAACTTCAGCGTCACGTGCACGCCCTCCACTCGCACCCAGCGGACTTCACACTTGAGCTGGGCAAACTGATCGCGCAGTCGTTGCAGCGCCGCGCGCACCGGCGCGCTCAGATCGACGGCGATGAAGCTACGGATCTTTCCGTCTTCGGCTACAGGCATCTGCGCGGCTGTAAGCTAGTACGGCTGGCAGCAGGAATCCACCGCTCGACCGCCAGTTTCCCTCCTCCTTCTCCGGAAGGGCGCCGAGGCGGGGGCTATCGTCGCAAGAGGCCCGACTCGCTCGGGTCCATGCCCAACAGGAAGCGGCGCACCCAGTCGACAGCGATCTGCGATGAGAGCAGTTTCACCCAGTCGCGAGTACCCCAGAGTTGATAGCGACGGCGATACACCGTCGCCGGGGTTGCCAGTGCGAAGCAGACCGTCCCGACGGGCTTGTCCGGCGTGCCGCCATCGGGGCCTGCGATGCCGGTGATGGCCAGGCCGAGGTCGGCGGCGAGCGCCCGCCGCACCCCCGTGGCCATCTCTGCGGCCGTCTCTTCGCTCACCGCCCCGTGCTGCGCCAGCGTCTCGGCGCGCACCCCAAGGCTCTGTTGCTTGACCTCGTTTGAATAGGCGACGATGCCGCCTTTGAGGTAGCTCGAACTCCCCGGGATGTTGGTGATGCGGTGGCCGACGAGCCCGCCGGTGCACGACTCAGCCAGTGCGACGGTCATTCCACGCTCCTTCAGCATACTGCCCACCACCGCTTCCATGGAGGTGTCGCCCTCGCCGTAGGTGCAGCCGCTGATGCGCTCGCGTAGTCGTGCGCTCAGCTCTTTGAGACGCTGCGGCGCCACCGCCGGCGGGCCATGCACGGTCAGCCTTACGGAAATCTGCGGAAAGGCGGCACGAAAGGCGATGCGGCCCTCCTCCG
>Ga0326727_10012015_pt1 | contig 19890 bp, 20 predicted proteins | sample MB2enrmetagenome_FD_207643 | JGI IMG/M metagenome (GOLD analysis project Ga0326727, IMG submission 207643) | Lab enriched peat soil microbial communities from McLean, Ithaca, NY, United States - MB29MY | ecosystem: Environmental > Terrestrial > Soil > Wetlands > Peat | place: USA: New York...
ATGAAGATTAGCCCCACAAGGTTAGCTTTTTCAAGGTTAGCTTTTGAAGGTCAGCTCCATCTAAATTGGTTTTTATAAGGTTAGCTACTTCAAGGTTAGCTTTTTTAAGGTTAGTCCCTTCAAAGTTAGCTTTTTTAAGGTTGGTCACCTCAATGTTAGCCTTATTTATGTTATTGTTATAATTTCCTGATACCATAATTTCTTTCCTTTTCCATAAAATATTGTTTTTCTTGTAGTAACTATAAATTAAAAGAAAATTAATATCAAAATCTTAAATGAACATTATTTATATATATTCTTTGTATATATTACATATGGTATGAACAAAAACTAATTAGTACATATAGATATATATATTTAGAAAAAGACAAATGAGAGAAGATATCTTCAGCAATTAAGATAGAATAATAGTATTTATATAAAATTTAAAAAAATACTCACAGGACTTTCAGAATCCAAACGAAATTCTAGCGATCCAGCAAAGGACTGAAACCTAGATTAAGAAAAACGGAAAATAAATAGTTCTTGGCACAAAAACTATGCATTGTTGGCTTTTATTGTTTTGATTGCTGTTTTCTAGATTAAATCTCTGGTGTAACTAATACTTGTGTTTTCATGCACTGAAGCAGATCAGCAGTATACAGATTTTTCAGTAAAATTCCAAATTGAAAGACGTTTGTGGGTAGAGAATTGTATATCAGGAGAGCAAATTAAACGCTATAGACAAAAATTTGACTTCGAATTTACAGCAAATTCGCAATGCTGCCAAATGATTTATTTAATTTAATTAATTTTAGCATCAGAAATAGCCAAAAACACATCGGCATTTTGAAAATTCTGTAACTTTCATATAAATATCACTTCATGAGATTTCGAAATAATTTTTCTTGAATTTAATAAAATCACTTGATAATAGTCATAAAAAGTCTTAATCAAGTTATTGAAGCTTTATTTCGAAAATAAAAGCTCACATAGCGTTATTTTTTAAAGTTTATTTTTATTTATTTTTTCCTATTTTCATAAGCAACTATTTATTAACGGCAATCAATTTAAGAACCGAAAATCACCAGAAACACCTTTAAGGGTTTTGAAAATCCTATAAGATATAAAACAATAAATAAAAACGATGATTTTTATTCAACCCAGTCAAATTTGATGTATTCGATAATTTTACATCGTCTTAAATCGGTGTTTTGTAGAAATAAAATGAATAAAAAGAAGATAAAAAGGTGTTAAACAGATGAAAAAGATACTTGGTATTTTGCTAGCAGTTTGTTTTTTAATGTCCGTGACCGCTGCAGTGGCATGCGCAGAACCTGTTGTTGTTACGGAGAAGAAAGTCATGGCAGTGAATGGTGAAACTGGCCAGAAGATAGCTGCACAAGGAGTGGCAGTGAAGAGTGAAACTGGACAGAAAATGATAGCTGCAAGAGGTGCGGCTGTTAATAGTAAAACTGGAAAGAAAATCGCTGCCAGAGGCGTGGCTGTTAAGAGTAAAACTGGAAAGAAAATGGTAGCTGCAGAAGGTGTGGCTGTTAATAGTAAAACTGGAAAGAAAATAGTAGCCACGGAAAAGGTGGCCATGAAAAACGGAAAAGATAAGGCTATTAATAGCTGAATCGGCAACGACCTGACAGATATTTATTGAAATTCTCTATACTTTAACATGTTATTAATTTAAACAGTATAAACGGAGTGAAACAAAATGTTGAAACAATCATTTAGAATGAAAAAGGTACTTGCAGTTTTGCTGGCAGTCCTTTTCGTGGTATCGTTGACAGCTGTGTCAGCTAGTGCATATTACGGTCGCCATGGTCATGGTCATGGTCATGGTTATGGTCATCGTGGCCATGGATATGGCGGCTTTGGCTACGGCGGATACGGTCTATATGGCGGCTACTACGGCAGCTATCCGGGCTGGGGCTATGGCGCTGGATGCTATTACATGGGCGGTGTACTAGTTTGCCCCCCATACGGTTACGGCGGCTACCTTATCTGAATATGAAAATATGCCACATGGCACACGAAATTTGAAAGATAAAAACCTTAAATAAAGAATAAGTTGAGAGTCTTCCTGCTCATTCAATACGGAAGTTTAACTGTATAAAAAAGTAATAAGCTCATTGCAACGCAGGGAAGAATCTTAACTTTATTAACTTGACATTGTTGAATCAACTTATTCTTACAGATGTTGCAATTATTTCAATCGAATCATTTACAGTTTGCTTCCAGATGGAAAACTTTCCAGAGAACTAGTAACAACTACCCGAGTCTAACTTGAAGCTGCCTTTGTACCATAAAATAAAACTATGGAATACAAATCATGGCAGTGTATCAAAAGTTATGTAATAATTACTGTTTTATATTTTTTGGAAGTTAATGGTTGAATCCACTAATTCGAAGTGTATTTCTGTATCAAATGAAAAAATTTATTAGAAATATATTAATTGAGACTATGGTATAAAAATTGAGTTTCTGATTCAATTTATTCATAGTTTTAGTTTTCTTTAGAATACTATATAATTATTTTTTTCTGATCTTTCTATTTATGATTGTAGTTTAGGCTATTAGTTCCAAGTGTTCTATGAGCTCCATATGTTCTATGAGCTCCATATGTTCTATGAGTCCCATAAGCTCCATGAGTAATAAGATCAGCAATTTTTCTTTTTCTGGATGGTACTTAGAAAATTCAGAGATTTTAGCACAAATTCTATGCATTAAAAAATCTATGCATTAATATTGTGCCGCATAAATCACAATGATTTGAAAATATTGAAAAAAATATAGAATTGTACTGATCATCAATCAGTACTGTCCGTAAAGGAATATATATTGTCTTTGGAGATCTTTTTTATCATTGAGACATTATATATTAACAAAAACATATAATACCAACTAAATATACACGGAGTAACTTTTTAAATATCCTAAGTGTTTTTTGGACTAGATAAGACGTGGATGACACGCTTTACAAAAATGCTCTTAATCTTGAGTATTTCACTGTAGGATATAACGTTCTTGAGGGTTTTTTTTCTCTATATTCTTCGGAGCCCGCGCAGGGAGTATAGCCCTAATAGGTTTTGGTCTGGATAGTATAGTTGAATCTCTTTCAGGTTTTATCCTTATCTGGAGACTTAGTAAGCATGAAGTGTGCTCAGAAGACGAGGAGAGAACAAGTGAAAATAAAGCCATAAAATTTGTGGCAGCCACTTTCTTCTTGCTTGGAGCTTATGTGCTTTACGAATCTGCAAAGAAGTTAATATTCATAGAGATTCCTGAGTCTTCGCTACCAGGAATCATCATAGCCAGTCTTTTAGTGATTATCATGCCTATACTTTCGTTTAGAAAGCACGATCTTGGCATCAAAATCAATAGCAAAGCGCTAGTAGCTGACTCTAAGGAAACATTGACTTGCGCCTTCCTATAGGTGCCTTTACTGTTGGGACTTACAAATAACTACTTTTTCGGCTTCTGGCAGGCAGATTCTCTAATTGGGTTAATAGTAGTGGTTTTCTTGATCAGAGAGGGACAAGAGTGGTGGAAAGAGGAAAAAAATGGTGAAGATTAGTAGATAAAAGGAGTACAGAGAGATACTCTTCCTATACATAGTAGCTCTGTGAGATCTAAGTTCCCCTGGATACTAAATATAGTAGATAATAACACTTTTTGAATAGGCTCTTGTACCTCATGCACCTTAAATCTGGAAAAACTTCCAGATATTACCAAAATTTCAACCATGGCTTTTATTATGCGTATCCTCTGTAAGTAGCTTAATAGTTAATCTACTATTCTATGTGATAAATCTTTGAATATGGGCGGCGTGTTTATGCATAGATTTTATATCAAACATATGCACCGATAAAAAAGATAAATTCGGTTTTTTGTGGCAAAGAAAAGAATACAGAGCCAATTCGAATTTACAGAACTGTTGGTATACTGCCTATCTATTTTTATATCTTTGTCTTTTCTGTAGAGACTTTTTATTATTTTCTGATTTTTGAATTGATTACAGTCAATTGCTAGTGGGATATAATGATAATTTATTACAGACAAAAAATATGTTAAAAGTATCTGAATTGAGGAGCTTTAGAGAACAAAAACGCAGTTTAAAAGATAATATGAATAAAATTGCATATACTCATATAAGGATAGTGATGTCTATGGATTTTGTTTATATATTTAAGACATTAGCCGACGAAAACAGAATACGAATACTGAATATTTTAAGAAACGGTGAATTATGTGGCTGTGATATTGAGGCGGTTCTAGGCATAAAACAATCCAACGTTTCAAGGCACTTGAATAGGCTGAAAATAGCAGGAATTATTCATTCTGATAAAAATCACAGTGGGTCTATTATCAACTCAATGATAACATTTTCCAAAGATTCCCCTTCCTTTCAATCATCATTGAAGAAGAAATAGAGAAAATCAATGTCTGTAAAGAAGATTTAGAACTACTGAAGAAGATCGTAGAAAGTGGGAGATCCTGCGATTGACTGAAAATATAATTAGGTTATCAAAAAGAAAAGCGGTGCTTGTTTTAGAAAAATCTATTTTATCAAAATTATCTTTTCAAAATCGTTATTTAACTTTGTGAATATTTCTATCCATGTTTATCGGTGTGGATTTAGGCTTCGTTTTTCCGGGATTTGCAGGCTTTTTAAAAAGTTTATCCATAGGCACTATATCTATTCCCATTGCTATTGGTTTGATAGTAATGATGTATTCTCCCCTTACACGGGTCAAATACGAGGAATTAAGCAAGGTATTCAGGAATCATAAGGTATTGGAGTTATCCTTACTGGAAAATTGAGTCATTGGTCCAATTTTAATGTTCATCCTGGTAATTCTATTTCTGAGAGCATATCCGAATACATGGTAGGTGTCATTCTAATTGGCCTAGCTAGGTGTATCGCCATGGTGATTGTATGGAATACCCAAGCAGAGGAGGACAATGAGTATGCTGCAGCTTTAGTTGCCTTCAATTCTTTCTTCCAGCTAGTCTTTTACTCCATTTTTGCCTATATCTTTATAACCGTACTTCCTGAATGGTTGGGACTTGTTGGTATGGGAATAAATGTTTCTATGGGAGAGATAGCCAAAAGTGTTGCAATATACCTGGGAATCTCCTTTACTGCTGGCTTTTTAACCCGTTACTTCCTGCGTCCTTCATAAGGAGCCAAATGGTATGATAGCAAATTCATTCCTAAAGTAGGTTCTATTTCATTTTATGCTCTACTATTTACAATTATTATAATGTTTTCTTTAAAAGGTGAATATATTGTTACGTTGCCTTGAGATGTCGTGAGGATTGCGATTCCACTCTTAATATATATTGTAGTTATGTTTAGTATCTCGTTTTTTTGTTTCTAAAAAATGGGTATTAGCTACACACAGACAGCATCTCTTGCTTTTACCACGGCAAGTAACAACTTTGAAATGGCAATTGTAGTCGCAGTGACAGTCTTTGGTATTAATTCAGGGCAGGCATTTGCAGCTGTAATAAGTCATTTGATTGAAGTACCAGTTATGATAGACTTGGGGATGTGGCACTCTACTGGAGAAATAAATATTTTATGAAAGGTCACAATAAAGCGTGAAGAATAGTAACAAAAAAGTATATGAACAGGCTTATTCACAACTACAATTGATTCTACAATTGAAATAAAATATTCTACTATGGAGTCAATTTGTACCTAAATTTCGGAATAATTTAATCTCTGAATTTAATTCCAAAATCGCCCATTATCCAATTGTATAAAACATGCATTTAGATCTGAAGCTCGAACACATAGAAATAACAATCGGTGCAATCAAATAAGCCTAGGCCCAATTGACCATCTATTTTTTTATTATCAGTACCCCCGTCTGAGAATATCTATCAATTAATCTGCATGGGGCATTCTGGCTTTGATTTTCGTACAAACTGCATCGATATCGTAATCAAGTCGAAGAAATTCGGCTTTTTCGCATTCTGTATCAAACAATACACAGCTTGCCCTGGGATCTCCGTCTCTTGGCTGTCCTACTGAACCCGGGTTTATAATTGTAAGGTTTCCGAGTTTCCTATCCATTGGAATGTGGGAATGTCCGATTACCAGGAAATCTGAATCTATAGGTTCCATTGCTTCATCTATTATATTCCTAATTACTTCATCCGAGGTTTCGGGTTTAATATATTCGAACACAGACCGAGGACTTCTATGAGTCAGATAGGATCTGTTACCATCGATTATCTCTTTAATCAGGAGTGGGAGTTTCTGCAGATATTCTACTCTAGATTTATCAAGAACTTTCCATGTATATTCCCTGGTCGCAATTGATAGATGCTTATACTTGTATCCACATTGGCAGTCTACCTTAAAAGCGACTGCATTATCATGGTTTCCCCTTATTGTTGGGACCACTTTCTCTCGCAAGAAATCAATACATTTGTCAGGCTCCGGCCCCTAATCCACAATATCTCCAAGGCATATAGCCCTATCGTGAGGAACTTCAAGAACAGTCTGGAGGGCTTCATAGTTTGCGTGGATGTCAGCAATCAGTAAAAGTTCCATTTTATATTCTCCTTTCGAAGGCTTATTTGTATTTCTATTAATTTATTACAGACTGAGAAATGGCAGTCAAATTATTAATGAAAATGGAATCAACCAATAATATGGGGTGACCAAATTTTGTCAGTTGTATATAAATGAAGTAGAGATAACTCATGAAAATCAGAAATTTATCAAAATTCTCTATTTTTCTATGAATAAGGCGCTCAGAGGAGGGGAAGTAGATTAAAAGTACACGGTGCAGGATGAATATATAAATCATATATCAAATTATATAGCTTCGTTTAAATCTATTTAGAGTAATTAGTCACTTATATTACAGCTCCTATTGATAAGGTGCTCAGGAAAAAGTCTATAACTGACAGATCACGAAAAAGTGTAAAATAAAAAATGTGCATGTGAATTAATACTTGAAATTGACGTCATAAATATCACCTTTAACAACAGAAAAAGTTTTCCTGACGAATTAAGACGCAGCAAAATACTTATTTGTAAATCCAAAAGGAAGTTTACTTATACCATTCAGATATCAGGATAAACGATGACTCTCTGGGTCCTAGCCTACGCTGAAAAATCGAAAATAATAATAATGACCATAAAGGACCGGAGGAAGCAACCACTTTATGTGGCCGAACTCTATGTAAATACTGGTCACAAAGGACCGAGACCTCACAAAATCAGGCTCCTAACCAACAAGAAAAAAGAAGAATTCATCCCCCCACAACAGTTTGTAGAGCTTTTACGAAGTGCAAACAGGATCATGCTTGCAGAAGGAGGGAATTCTGCAAATGAAGCTAATTTTCTAGAAATGCTTAAGGGTTTTCAACTCAATGCAGATCGAGTTAAAATCTGCAAACACTGCTGGATCAATAAACGTTTCAATTTTACAAATAGCAAGTCTATCAAGTTCCATAATGAACTCATATGTTGGGGATGTGCGAAAGAAGAACTTATGCGAGTAGTCAGCTCAGCAGATTTGCATTACGGAGAAAAATCTGTAAGTTTTCTGGAGAAAGTTCTCTCTAAAACAAAGGATTTGGATAGAACCATAAGAATGCTGAACCCTGAAAAGCTAGATCCCGAGTTCACCAGGTACGATACTATCAGGACAATTCCTTCCACTACTACATTAAGGGTCGAGGATCTCCCTCTCGAAAAAAAATTCAAGAATATTCTGAACCAGAAATCAGAGACTTTACTCCCCGTCCAGGCACTGTCTGTAGAAGCCGGGCTTTTGAAAGGAAAAAACCAATTTGTAGTCTCAGCAACGGCAACCGGGAAAACCCTTATAGGGGAGATGGCAGGAGTCCAAAACATTTTGGACAAAAAAGGAAAAATGATCTATCTGGTTCCCCTAGTAGCTCTTGCAAATCAGAAATATGAGCAATTCAAAGAACGCTATTTAAAGCTTGGGCTAACTACTTCCATAAAAATTGGCGCAATCCTTATAAAGACATCTAAGCGCGTGAAAATGCAGACCAGTCCGAATGCAGACATACTCGTAGGGACTTACGAGGGCATAGACCATATGCTTCGATCAGGAAACGCCGATTTATTGGGCAAAATAGGAACTGTAGTTGTGGATGAAGTCCATATGCTCGAAGACCAGGAAAGAGGACACAGACTAGACGGGCTAATAGGAAGATTACTTTATGCGGCACCGACAGCTCAATTTATCTACCTTTCCGCAACCGTTGCGAACCCTGCAGCCTATTCAAAAAAACTTGGAGCTCAGCTGGTCCTTTACGAACATAGACCAGTTCCTATCGACAGGCATCTACTTTTCTGCCAGGAGAATGAAAAAGCAAAGCTAATTTCCCAGCTTGCAAAAGAAGAATATTCGATGTTCTCTTCTAAAAACCACAGGGGACAGACGATTGTCTTTACAAATTCACGTAGAAACTGTCATAGGCTTGCAGGAGCTCTTTCAATCCAAGCTGCTCCCTATCACGCAGGACTTACCCAATATGAGAGGAACAAGGTTGAAACTCTCTTTTCAAAAGGACAACTCCCTGTAGTTGTGACAACTTCTGCGCTCGCTGCAGGCGTGGATTTTCCGGCTTCCCAGGTTATATTTGATACACTCGCAATGGGAATAGAATGGATTTCAGTCCAGGACTTTCTGCAAATGAGCGGGAGGGCAGGAAGGCCGGACTACCATGACAGGGGAATTGTGGTGCTTATACCAGTGCCAGGGAAATCTTATTCAAGCTCCCAACCAGATACAGAAGAAGAAGTCGCAATTAAGCTGTTGCAAGGAGAAATGCTGTCCATAGGGGTTGAATATGGAGAAGCTGACCAACTTGAAGAAGTTCTTGCATCTGTTGCAGTAACCTCCTCTATCCAGGATCTCAAAAAGATCCACAGCCTTATGTTCGGAAGCTTCGATCTGGATAAACTGATCTTGCGCCTGCAGAGCTACCGCTTTTTAGAAAGAAAGGGAAACCGGATAACGCTTACGCAATTAGGGAAAGTTATTGCAGCCCATTTTCTACCTATATCCAAAGCTTTCCTCATTAGGGATGCTGTGCTTGAAGATAATGATCCTCTAAAGATTGCAACAAACCTGGAATTTTTCGATGCTGCGTATTTTAAGTATGCAAAAAATATCGGAAGCTCCTTACATGTAAATATGCCTTCAAGGATTTTCCAGGGAGCTACCCTTGACATAATTTTTGATGGAGAATCACTCGACCAGATTGACACAAAAATCAGGGAACTCATGTTGAACTTTGCTTCGGACTTTTTAACATGCGCATGCAAGGACTCGCCTTACTGCGGTTGCGCAGAACAGAAATTTTCGGAAAAAATAATCCGGCTGCGTACTGAAGAGCTGGATCCGTCACAAATCATAAAAAGACTCGAAGATAATTACGGGATTTCCGCATACCAGGGTGATGTGTTCGGATACCTTGACAATGCAGTGCGTAACCTTGATGCTGTGGAACTGATAGCAAAAGTGTACGCAAAAAAGAGAGTTGCAGAAGAAGCAAAAAAGCTTAAAAAGAAAATCCAGGGTTGAAAAACAATAAACTTCTTTGCAGACAATGTTTTGAAGTACCAAAACTTATCTGTAACTATTCAATCAAGATAAAAAATATCAACAAAAATTTTTCAAGATTCAATGGCCACATTTTTGTAGTTAATTTTTTAAATTTTAGATAATTTAGAGAACCTCTATCCATTTGAGAATTGGGTGGTTTAAATTTCTTTGCATTAACTTATACTCATAAAAATTTTTGATGATTTTACGATTAAAGAAGAACGCAACAGTCTCCAGTAAATTGGAGATAAACCTACTGAAATTGGTCCCTTAATTGATTGTAATTATCTTTTAGTAAATATCCACCTGACAAAAAAAATGCAACAGCGATCTTTAGTAAGATTCGTTGAGCAAAATATCTGATGGCTTATTTTATACAACTTTTAGCTATTGATCAAGTTTTCATTTTCCTATCAGTTAAAAATCAAAAGTATCCTCACACTTTTCGCAGCCGTACACAAAAACATTATATATTTTTTCAAGATTACAACAGCTTAAAATTTAACATAACTTTCAATGAATTACGCTTGACAAATAGGTAAACAAATTATACACCTGTGTGCACCTGAAGAATGTTGGACGATCGTAGGTAAATATATATCATTAAACTAATTTTCACTAGGCTGAATAATTATGTCCTTTTTACGTTAAATAAGATTGGTTAAAATAAGAGAAGAACTGTTGTGATCTACAACAGGCAGATTTCAGCTTTTACTCAGATACAAGTATTTCAAATCTTCTGGCTTTCAGTTATTTATATTCTACATATTTCGCTCTTTTTGAGCCAGTCAATATCGGACTGGTAAAGAAGCCTCAGGTCTTTAAGCCCGAGTTTAAGCATGGCGAGTCTGCTGACCCCTAGTCCCCAGGCAAGAACTGGTTCTTTGATCCTAAAAGGTTCAGTAACCTCTTTTCTGAAAACACCTGCGCCTCCAAGTTCAACCCAGCCGAGACCGTCGACATAAACCTCTGGTTCCACACTCGGCTCGGTATATGGGAAATATCCAGGACGGAAGCGAACATCCTCGAATCCCATCCTATGGTAGAACTCTGTCAACAGCCCGAGCAAGTCTGCAAAGGACATTTCTTTATCCATAACAACTCCTTCAAGCTGCTCAAATTCAGGAGTATGCGTTGGGTCAATTGTTTCCCTGCGGTAAGCTCTGTCAATGCAGAAGGCCTTTACCGGAGGTTCTGGATTGTCAGCAAGGTACTTTATAGTGACTGCAGTTGTATGGGTCCTTAGCACATTGCGTCTGGCAAGGTCCCTGTCCCAGATCCCATCCCACCCACGTGAATCAATATCTCCTCCGCATTCATGCATTGCAGCTACTTTTTCTGAATACTCAGCTGGGAGCTGACAGGTGCTAGCCAAGTGGAAAGTGTCCTGCATGTCTCTTGCTGGGTGGTCCTGGGGCTGGAAAAGGGCATCGAAGTTCCAGAAAGAACTTTGGATGATTTCGCCCTTGATCTCAGTGAAGCCCATTTCCAGGAAGATCTGGCGCATCTTTTCTATAAGTCGCCTGTAAGGGTGTATCTTAGCCCCATAGAGAGGTGGAGGAGTCATATCAAGCCGATAGGACTTGAATTTTTTCCCTTTCCAAGATCCGCTCTTAAGTAATTCGGATGTGATCTGGGCAATTTCCTCTTCAAGGACAATACCCTGTGCTGCGAGAGCACTGCCTGTATACGTTATGGAAACAGTCCTGAATTTGTCCTCTTGCTTTGTGACAAGTTTGCGCTTGAGAAGATCTTTTACAGCTCCTTCACTGCCCACAAACTCTCCAATAATTTTTACTTTACCTTTAAAAGCTGCAAGGGCTTCTTCATCTTTTCCAATCTCCGCTTTTCCAGATGGCACCATTAATCCGTTTTCAACTTTTGCCCAGCCTTTTTTTACGACCCATCCGACTGCAATACCTACCATCTGCGGAGAAAAGTAGCTTTTTAATTCTCCAAGAGAAGTAGGGGCTTTTAGTGCATCAATAATCTGGCGCTCTGGAAGCCCGTCTTTTGTGTATTCTTCTCCTTCTTTTGTAAGGAAGTAACTTTCAAGCACCTTTTCAGAAACTGAAACCAATCCCTTTTCCGCAAGCATGAAAGCTGCCTGCATTGCCGCATCTACCTGAAGCCCTGATTTTTCCTCCAGTCTTTCGGGTGCTGTAGACCTTAGTTCCTCAAGAGCAAGCAAGACCTTTTTCTCGTTAGTTGTGAGGTTTTCCTGAGAACTCATTCGTGATCACATTCTTATAGTCTAAAAATATTGGAACTTTGAGATTACAAGCATTATATTTAATTAAAGATCTAGTTTTTGTATATGATATTATATTCATCGAGGTGTTCACGCGCAAGTTCCCGTTTTTCCCAATGGTCCTTTAGTAGCTCATATATTTTTTCCGCTGCAAGCTGTTTGCATGAGCCGCACATCCTCGTTCCGGATATGCATTCCTGTTTGACCTCCAGCAATTCTTTATCGTCTTCAAGCAGATGAAAGAGCATGAGTTCGAAAACTGAGCATTCCTTAGGATCTCCACCCTTTTTTTTATGTTCTTCGAGAGTTACACAGCCTCCAGTCCTTGCTTTCTTCACTTTTTTTGCCCCTTCCTTGGGATCATCAGTGAGAGCTATATAGCTGTCTGGGACACTGCTAGACATTTTACCTCCCTGGAGGCCACTCATGAAAAGATGGTAGGTAGACGCAGGAGGAATAAAAGCATAGCCTCCAAATTCGGTAGCCACCTCGCTTACAATTTCGTTTAACAACCTTCTGAAAAGCTTCGATATTTGTTTTTGAACTAAATGTTTTTCGTAGTAAATGAATGTATAAGGGCTAATTTCATTAATAAAGACAGATACTTCTTCAATTTTATTTAAATAATACTTTTGCCTATCTCGTTGACCAATTTCTAAACCAAATTTCTCTAGCAATGAGAAATCAGGGAGCTCGAGTAAGTCCAGGTGCTCTTCATATACCTTTATTTTGCACGGAATGCGAGTATTAAGCTCCTGTAAAGCCTCTTTAGATGCACTCTTTCCACGGATACTCAGATATCTTCCACCTGTCTTTGCGTTTTCACGTTCTTCCACTCTAAACATATTCATCTTGCCTGCAAGCCCTCGAGTTAGCCTAATGTGAGGGTCCTGGTCAGGCCCGACAGGGATTACAACTGGTTTTGTCCCTCCGAACTCTTCGAGCTGGGGCTGAAGAATATCTGCAGCCTGGGTTGTTGCACTTAACATATGAGAGAGGTTCGTTTCTCCTGAAAAACCATAAATAGCCCCCAGTTCCGAAAAATTAACCTTGACCCCGAGTTCAAATGCCAGATCCTTAACGCTGTTGCAACCTGACTGGAAGTAAATCAGGCCGTCAGGCTTGAAACCGAGAGCAATAAGACTTAATATGTATTCTTCTACCCCTATTTTACTACATTTCTGCCAGGAAAGACCACGCACTGAAAATGCTTCCCTGTCCGCAATTCCAACAAAAGCACTAGCTCCCCTTTCCTGGTGCCAGATTATCTGGTCCATAACCATTTTGTGTCCCAAGTGAACTTTCCCTGAGGGCATAAAACCGTCCATAACCGAAAATGGAGCACCTGTTCGCATTGCTTCTACAATTTGTTCGTAATCACGGTGACCGAAGATAACTTTCCTACTCATGTACTTGTGTGGGCAAGGAATTTCTGGAAGCAGATTTTCAAAAGGGGAAATCCCGAATTCTTCGAATAATTTGGAATAGTCAGTGATGTCGCTTGAATTCCACGGGTCAAGTTTAGTATTCATGAAATACCTCATTGCTGCCTTTTTGGTGAAATGCCTTCGTAAGGCAGCTTTCTATTATTGAACATACTTGAGTATATAAAAGTCATTCCAGCAAAATTGCTCTTTAAAAATACCTGCTCATATGTAAATGTTTATCCTCAGGAACCCAAGTCCCGATATCTACACTCAATTAATTATCTAATAATCGAATTTAAACTTTGATCATTTATTTCAGTATGTTATTTGGAATGCAAAACCGAAGAATATAGCTCTCACAATAAAAATTAACATTTCAAAAACTTAGAATCAACAAATTGCTTATATAGGATTTATAAACAACCAGCCGAAAATTGAAGTTTATCGAAATCCTTTTAAGTTTTTATATTATTGCTGGGACAACCAGAAAAATCATAATAATTACGAAAGTTATACCGCTGAAGGGAGTAGGTAGTATCGCATACTTGCTACAAATTCTAAGTTGAATCTCTGGATACTATATGTTTTTTGTTTATTCCGAAGTATAATCTAACTTTCTCATAATTTATTTGGGATATGATTTAACAGAAAAATCAGCACACTTCCTACAGTCCTAATAATACGCTAATCCAGACAGCACGGTCTCTGGAAATCATCTGGATTTTTACCCAGGTTAGGGTTTTAAAGCTGTCCGCCTTGAAGCAAAATCGATGCTATAATCCCTAATTCCAGCTAGAATGCTTGATGGAGAACAGAATCTTGAAAAAATAGAGGGGATACAAAAATTCAATTCCGATATCCTGGAAAGGAGCTAAGTATTAATAAATTAAAGAAATTTGTAAATCGGTAAAAAATTTCAGAAATTTATTATTGATATAACAGAAATTCGGTTTGGTGCTCCGGCCGGGATTCGAACCCGAGTCTTCGGCTCGAAAGGCCGGAATGATTGGCCGGACTACACTACCGGAGCACGTTGCATCTTGCAGCGAGACCTTCATTATATGTTTGCAATATATAAATCTATCCATCATAAAGTTATTCTTGTTGACTTTACTACTTAGATAGAATTTTATAAAAATAATCTCCAGGTTAAACTATTAGTCTCCAAGTTAAACTATTATACTGTTTATAGTTTTAGTTGACTTGTCAATGAAATCTATTTCAAGCAAATGAATTATAAAAATTTGACTCTATATTTCTGCCAGAATAAAAATCCGAGTTTTCAGTTCTAAAGGCTAGAATTATTGGGAGGACTACACTACATTCTTTATGTGTATTTGCATTTTTTAACCTTGTTTAAGGATATTCTTTAATAAGGAATGATATTTATAAACAGTTCTGAACTTTCGATCTCCTAACTACCTATTGTTTATATAATTTTAACTATTTGTAACTATTCAGCCTGAAAAACAATACCAATATTCATCTTTACCAAGATTCACTGAGCAAATTTAGGAGAGTATATCTTATTTAACTGTTGGCTATTGAAAATATTTTGTAATTATCAATCAGTTAGTAATCAGAAGTATAAAATTATATCCAAATAGATATCACTTAACTGATTCTCTGTAAGCCGAATATTTACAACGACTTTTTCAGATGTTTTCTCCAACTTCGTCAATGTTTTCAAAAATTCCGTTTATTTCATCGACCTCTTCCGATTTTCTAGCTTCTTCTTCCATTAGTTTTCCGATCCATTCGCTTAGCCTCCCGCAGTATTCGGGCTCACAGTCACATGTACAGCCAGTACAAGCTGAAAACATTTCCCCTGCAAGTAGGAGGTCATATTTCTCCTTAATCTCTTCTTTTGCTTTCAGTAGGTACGTTCTTGCCCCATTTGAGACACCAACTTCACGGATAATGAGGTTTTTATCCAGAAGCTTTTTTATGATCCTGGAACATTTTCTGCTGTCTATTTGCAGCTCTTTCCAGATGACATTCTGGAAAACTCCTTCCGTGTGTTTTTTTATGATATCGTACGCTTCTTCTTCAAGTTCCATGATTCCACACTAATGAGATTCCTTGTGAAGTTTCATTCTTCGACAGGAGTAATCAGTATGATGTTATTGCCCCGAAGCACTACAGAACCAAGGGAACGAACTTTTTCGCCTTTTACAATTTCCATGGTGTCCACAAGATGCAGGTTCATATAATCATCAACACTCTTAAGAGTACCTTCAAGCAGATTAAAATCGCCTTTCATTTCTACCTGGATCCTGGATCCAACAATTTTCTGAACTTTTTTATTTGGGAACAAATTTAAACCCTCGCTTAGTTATTCCTGGTTCCCGCACTATCGGGTTCCTGCTGTTTACGTTTTAAAGCCAGTGCGAGCAAACCTCATCAGAATAATATATACGATTTTCAGCATTTGCACCTATCAAAGGCTCCTGTAAGCAACCGAAAATTATTCTGAATCTTCACATCACCGACTTAGAGGAAAACTAAAAATTACATACCCTTTACAGAGATATATAACCATCGATATCCATAGTTCCTTAAATACCTGTCAGTTCAAGTGGCTCTATTCAAAAATAAGATCTAAACCATCTAAGGCATAGAAGCAACTATTGTATCTTTTATCCTATCAGATGTAACCCTTAATTTCCGTGCATTCATCATCATGCTTTGTAGATTCTTTATTTGATCTTGGAATCGCTCTTGCGATGGGTCCAAAGACAGATTCGTATTCATTTATATGCTGAGTAAGCCAATGGTTAAGTTCAAGAGCAGCAACTGGAGAGAGAATTACTTCAGTTTCAACGCGCCTTTCAACAATCCTAGAATCAGGAACATCCCCGAACATCTTTGGAGTATCATTGTAAAAACCAATCCTGAAATCATATGGACTATGCCCGCCTGCAGCTCCAATGGCATATATCTGCTTGAAACATTCAGCTTTCATAAATTCAATTATAATACCTTTTTTATCATTTTTGAAATCTACTTTTTCGATATTTTCTCTGGACTCTGAATCCTCGGTCATAAAATTACCTCTATATTTTGCTCTCAAGATTATTTCTTAGATTAAGCTCTAATCTCATATAATATCCAATATATCTGGTTTTAATGCTTGACTGTCTGAGCCAAACTATAGTTTAGATATAATTAATCTCCTACGATTTATGCGGTTGCACTTTTTTGCTATTTTTATACTGGTAAATTTCGTTATAAAAGGCTTTCCGTATTTCAAAATTGTAATTCATCTCCGAATTTCACTTGTTTTATTTGTTTTTTTTATACAAGTATCAGATTAAAACATAGATAGTTTATGTGGTTACACTTTATTATTATCTCGTGTACTATCTTACTAGCTTAATTGTGAGTATACTTTTATAATTAATTGAACAAAAACCGCGAAGTCCATAATCAGAATTGGAGCTATGGGGACAGATATCCAACAGATGAACACATATGCACATAGATGTATAATTTTAGTTATCTGTTTGACTACTATTATTCATTGGTCATCGGCTAAGGAAGTTGCTTGCCTGATAGTCTCGATTTCAAAGCAAAAATTAGTTACAAGTTTTGGTCACTTAAATTGAAACCGGTATAATATTTCAACTTTGCATTATGAATAATTTTAACAATTTGACATCGATGTAATTTAGCACGATTCCTCACTTAACTGATGACGAATGAAATTCAATTATAAATTAACCTTAGAGGATAGTACTTTATCCTATCTGTGGAATCAAATTTGATTTGAAGACATCCCCTAATAAATAGACAATATTTATATATAGATAAAGTACCTTTAAATTTCAATGCTTCTTTTGGGACATATTGGCGTCACGTTGGGAATATTTTTTGGACTTTTATTTCTCATACCACAATTTCAGACTATTATAGATCCAACATATCTGGTCATTGGATCACTTCTTCCAGACTTAATAGATAAACCTCTAGGAATAATTATTTATTCTTCTACCATTGCAAACGGACGGACGATAGCTCATACATTGCTATTTTCTTTTACCCTTTTTCTGACAGGTTTATATTTATACGATAAAAGAGGAGATACCAAAGTCCTTACCCTAGCGTCATGTTCTATTTTTCACCTTATGGAGGATCAGATGTGGGCATCTCCTAGAACTTTATTTTGGCCTCTTCTAGGATGGCAGTTCCGCAAAAATCCGGATCATACTGGACTAAAATACTTATTAATGCTTTTTAAAAGATCATTTAAAGAATTATAAAAAAACTATGCCTATCATTTGCCATCGGACAATATATTTTATGCATATATTTGAATACTATGTATAGCAATTTTATAACATAATTCTTAAATATATATAATAAAAATAACGCTATTCGACGTTTTGTACTTAACCCCTCGTCAGTGCATCTAAATTTTTGTAAATTCTAAATGATTCTATACATTCTTTGTCCTCGCCGCAATAACAGGATTTAGTGAATTTCAGGATGCACAGTTTTAAAGTAAAATATATGTGTATCTACAATGTAAACTCTCCATTACTATTTTATTCACTAGTGTCCCTAACTCATCGATTTAGAAGTATAGAAAAACACATGCATAATTGATTTTAAATAAATAAGTTTATTTAAAGTCCAATTTGCTTTTATGTTTGTATGCAAAATCCTGTTAATAGTTGAGGTATTATGAAGTCTAACCTACCCGTATTTTAAACAAGCTAATAAGATTTTAATTGATATGAATTTTTTTGCAAGCTAAACTGCACTGAAATCAAAGACTCAGGAAAACGGATGTTTTGCCGAGTCTTTTTTGGCGAGTGCTTCTTCAACAGTTGGCCTGCTCTCAATTGCACGCGCTATAGCTAGCTTTGTAGCCTCATAATTGTATTCATAAACTTTGTTCTTATCTTTTGCATCACACTCAATAAAAACTGAAACTATAATAAAAATATCATCGGTTTGTTCTTTAGGGATCATGCCTGAGGATACAGAATCCATGACCGCTTTTGCGACAGCAGCTTGAGCCGGCCCAAACATAAGGGTAGCTTGTGCCATATTTTTCATCGTAACTTTATTTACGAGGAGGGTTACAGGCTTTGTCTGGACATTGGGCTCAAGGACTGCAAGAAGGGGTGTATGCCCCTGTCTGGGCATTGCAAGGGAATTCATAAATGCCATTTCAACAGGTCCTCCTCTCGGCCCGATAACGAGATCTATGTGAGCAATTTCCGGACCGGAACCTATGAGAGCTTCTCCTACCATACTTTTCATAATATTTTCAACCAAATCCAACACCTCAACTTTATTTTGGAATATTAAACCTAATAGCCAGAATTTCTCGACAGAAGGAAGATAAATTTATCGATATGTTTTAATCAAAATATAAGACAACAACCATTGTGCTTAATACATGCACATATAAATAAGTATATTATATCAAATGAACTTGTTTCAAAACTACCTTCAACCAATTTTAATTAATATTCAAAATTGAAAAATAAAAATATAAAGTGGCACTTTCAAAATATAAATACGAATTAATATACAATAATTAATATATATTCATGATCATTAATACTAATTCTGAACTTATATAGTTAAACTGAAAATCACTTACCGATGTCTTAATGTCGATAAATGGGTAAAAGATAGACAAGCTTTGAAAGGACAATCACAATTTTGTCAATAGTATGTTTTTCAATTTAACTGCGTAAGTCTTAACCGCATTAAAATTGGATCTAACTTAATAAAAAAGGAGTGAAATGAATGTTGAAACAATCATCCAGTAGAATGAAAAAGATACTGGCTATTTTAATGGCAGTCCTTTTTGTATTATCTTTGACGGCAGTGGCAGCGAATGCACGTGGCGGTCGCAGCGGTGGTCATGGCGATGGAGAAGACGGCGGTTATGGATCCGGCAGTATTTATGGCACCTCATATTATGCGGGAAACCCCAACAGCGCTTATGCGGCTGTAAACCAACCAAATTATGCCGGAGATGTCTATGATTATGCAGGTGATACTTTAAATGAAGTACTGAAAATTTAATATTGGAATATCGACCGAGTAATAGAAGACGACCATGCATAGTTTTTTGTGACAAACCCTATACATTTTCTCATTTTTCATCCAACATCATCGGGCATTTTTATCTAATTGTGCAGATAAAACACAGTTTTAATTAAAACATATTTATATTTACGGGTAGATCCCCATAACTTTGCTTTAGGCAACAATGGAACCAAATCTTTCCGTTTTTGAAACTTTTTTGAAAGAAAGGTGTATATTTATAAACTTCTCCCTAACATATAAAAAGTTTTTAGATTTAGACGCGTTGGTGTTCATTACCATTTATAGTGTATTTCAACTAAGTTTTGATTTTTGATCAGAAATAAATAGATGAGTGAGAATCTGCACAAATTTTATAATTATAACTATCTAGTTATATTTAACTAGACCAAAAGTTAGATATGTTACAACACTCAGGAGCAGGTAGATGAACATTCCACATCTTGCGGGATAGTCGTCGAATTTTACTAACTAATGATACAGGCAAGGAATTGAAATACGTGATCAATAAACAAAAGTTGTATTCGATAGCCTTAATTTTAGC
>Ga0326727_10012016_pt1 | contig 19887 bp, 19 predicted proteins | sample MB2enrmetagenome_FD_207643 | JGI IMG/M metagenome (GOLD analysis project Ga0326727, IMG submission 207643) | Lab enriched peat soil microbial communities from McLean, Ithaca, NY, United States - MB29MY | ecosystem: Environmental > Terrestrial > Soil > Wetlands > Peat | place: USA: New York...
GGCCATGAAATCCGCAAAGGCAGTTGCCGCAGGCCCCAGATCGCCGATGGGATAGCGGTTGGAAAGGGAGCTTGGATGGAGCAGTATGCCGGCGGCTCGTTGATTCACTTGGAACCCCCTCCCGCGGGAGATTGCGGCTTCCGCACCAGAAGGATGGCGCTGGAGCGGGGTTTGAGGAGGTAAGTTTGTGGATATTGCAAAAGCGGTTCTTCGCCCGCAGTAAACAAATCGTGGGGCGTTTCGCCAAAAGTATCAACCGCCAAATGCCACTGAGCACCGGACAGTATGGGAGGCAAACGGAAATCAACCGCATCGGCGCCGGAATTGCATAAAAGGCATAATGCGCTCTGTTCATCCTCATGAACCAGACAGCCAAACCGTTTTTCTTTCGGGTCGGTCCAATTAGGCAATCCTCCTGCCGGCCCAAACCAATGGATCCCGGTGTCCGTGTAGAATTGCTCCTTGCTCAAAATCGGATGGGCGCGACGAAAGGCGATCATGCCGTGGGCAAACCGGTAAATCTCCTGATGCTTCTCAAGATCGGTCCAGTCAATCCAACTGGTTTCATTGTCCTGGCAGTAGGCGTTGTTGTTGCCGCCTTGCGTGCGACGAAATTCATCTCCGCCCAAGAGCATGGGCACTCCGCGCGAAACCAGCAGGCTTAGCAGGACATTCTTTACCTGGCGTTTCCGGACGGATTCGATATTGGCATCCACCGTCGCCCCTTCAACACCGTGATTCTCGCTGAAATCCTCATTTACACCGTCTTGGTTGTTTTCCGCATTGGCTTCATTGTGTTTGTGCTGATAACTAACGAGGTCGTTCAAGGTGAAGCCATCATGACAGGTGACAAAATTGATGCTGCTCGCGGGTCCTTTGCCGGATTTGGAATAAATATCGGCGCTGCCGCAGATTCGTTGGGCGAATAAACCAAGAAGCCCCTCGTCGCCGCGCCAGAAACGCCGGACATCATCCCGGTATCGACCGTTCCACGATGCCCAACGCCGCTCTGAAAAGCGACCCACTTCGTACGCCCCGGCCGCGTCCCATGCCTCGGCGATGATTTTCACGCCTCTCAAGATCGGGTCCTCGGCAATCCGGCCGAGCAGCGGGGCCTTGGCCAGCAGCTTGCCGGCGTTGTCCCGGTCGAGCACCGACGCCTCGTCAAACCGGAATCCATCCACATGCATCTCGACCGCCCAATATCGCAGCGCGGCCAGGATAAGTTCGCGCACCACGGGATTGTTGGCATTGACGGTATTGCCGGTTCCCGCGTAATCCTTGTAGTGGCGCTTGTCGTCCTCCAGGGTGTAAAAGATCGCGTTATCCATCCCGCGGAAACAGAGCGTCGGTCCCAGTTCGTTTCCCTCCGCCGTGTGATTGAACACCACGTCCAGAATCACTTCGATGCCGGCCCTGTGAAACGCCTGGACCATTTCCTTAAACTCCTGCTTCTGCTGGCCCAAACCTGCCAAACTGCTGTAGGAGGCTTTGGGCGCAAAAAAGGCCACAGGATCGTATCCCCAGTAATTCCTGAGAGTTTGACCAGTTTGGGGATTCTTGCGCGCGACAGAAGCTTCATTGAACTCCTGCACGGGCATCAGTTCCACAGCGGTCACGCCCAAGGTTTTGAGATAGGGAATCTTTTCCATCAGGCCCCGGTAGGTTCCCGGATGTTTTACGCCTGATTTGGGATGGATGGTGAAGCCGCGAAGATGCATTTCGTAAATGACGGTCTTCGACCACGGATGCCGGGGCGGCTGGTCTCCTGCCCAATCGAAGTGATCGTTGACAAGGACGCATTTCGGCATCGTCTTGGCGTTGTCCAGCTTCGAGGGAGTCAAATCTTTCCCTGGCGACGACGGGTCGTATCCAAGCGCGGACGCGAAATCCCACGGCGGCGAACTCGAAATCGCGGTGGCGAACGGATCGAGGAGCAGCCGTTTAAAATTGAAACGATGTCCTTCGCTGGGTTTGTAAGGGCCATCCACGCGGTAAGCATAAAGTTGACCGGGACCAATTCCCTTAACCCAAACGTGCCATACGTCGCCGGTGCGATGGCGCGCTGAATCCAGCTCGAATGCCCGTGCGGGCGTTGCGTCCTCGGGATGGTCGAACAACTCCAGTCGAACGCGGCTGGCGTAACGGCTGAAAATGGCGAAATTGACCCCTCCTTTCGTTTCCTGGGCTCCCAAAAACAGAGGAGATCCCGCCCGAACGTCAGCCTGCTCGGAGGTATCCGAGATGTGATCGTGTAACTCGCGTTGAGGTGGTTTCTTCATCGTTGCCATAAGATTCGTTTGTTTTCGAGCGGGATCGCAACGCCCTCGTAATGCGGTATTACACGGGTCGTGTAGTCCGCTGGTGAGCGAGCCGCAGGGACAGTTGCGCTGTAAACATAGCCTCCCGACGCGCCGACCAGTCGGCGAACGTTCTTCATCTCCTGTCGCACCGGGTTGCCTCCATTGACTCCGTCGGCATAAAGCTCAACTTGCACCGCCTTGGGGTCGAGGTCATTGAGATAAACTTGAACGTCAAAAATGTGCTGCTGACCTTTAGTCTCCACCTTCACTTCGCCGAAGCGTAGCGCGCCCCATTTCTGTTCCAGACTATGCCGCCAATCGACCATTTGCCTGGCGCTTGCGCCTTTATTGGCAACGCGCGAACGCAAGGCGATGGCAGCCGGAAGATAGTGTTGCTCGGTATATTCACGCACCGCGCGGTCGGCGGAGAAGAGCGGTGTCAGCCGCGCCATGCTCTCCCGCATCCGCGCTACCCAGGCCGTGGGAATGCCCTTGGCGTCGCGGGCATAGAACTCAGGGATCAGCTCCCGTTCGAGCCGCTCGTAAAGCGTGACGGCTTCGGCCGCGTCCCACCCGGCATCATTGCCATGCTCCTGGCCATCTCCCAATGCCCAGCCCAAGTCTGGAGCGTATGCTTCGGCCCACCATCCGTCCAATTCCGAGAGATTGAGGCCTCCGTTAACGAGCACCTTCATGCCGCTCGTTCCGCACGCCTCCCAGGGCCGCCGTGGCGTGTTAAGCCAGACATCCACCCCCTGCACCAGGCGCTCAGTCAAATGCATGTCGTAGTCACTGAGGAAGATCGCATGAGCGCGAACTTCGGGCCGGCGAATGAACTGTATCCATTGCTGAATCAGGACCTGTCCGGCTTGGTCTGCCGGATGTGCTTTGCCCGCGATGATAAGTTGTACCGGGCGCTGAAGATTGGATAACAAGCGCAGCAATCGCGCCGGATCGTGCAGCAGCAGGTTCGGTCGTTTGTAGGTGGCAAAGCGCCGCGCAAAGCCCAGAGTCAACGCGTTGGGATCGAAGAGATGCTTTGCCTGCTCAACCGTTTCGGTTGACGCTCCGGCGGCGGCAAAGTGCCGGGCCAGACGCTGGCGAGCGTAATCAATCAGCGACTTGCTGGTGGCCGTGCGAAACTGCCACAGGTCGGCATCGGAAACGCGGCGAATATCCTGCTCCAGGTTTTTTCCCGTCCCCAGCCAGCGGTCTTTGCCACAGGCCTTCGTCCAGAGATCGTCGGCCGCCGCCGAGTCCCAGGTCGGCATGTGGACGCCGTTGGTCACGTGTCCGATGGGCACTTCGTCCGCCGGCCAGTGCGAAAAGAGAGGACCAAAGAGATGCCGGCTGACTTTCCCATGCAAGCGGCTCACGCCATTCACCGCCCCGCTCCCCCGGATGGCCAGATAGGCCATGTTGAAACTCTCCGATGAGTCATCCGGGTTCTGCCGGCCCAAGGCCAACAAATCATGGACTGAAATGTCGATCTTTTCCTTTGCGTACTTGCCGAAGTATTGTTCGATGAGAGCGGGAGTGAAACGGTCAAAGCCAGCAGCCACGGCCGTGTGGGTGGTAAAAAGATTCCCCGCGCGCGTGGCGGCCAGCGCGACTGCAAAGGGCTGCGCATTCTCTTGCATGAAATCGCGGGCGCGCTCCAAAACGGCGAAGGCTGCATGACCTTCATTGAGGTGACAGACTTCCGGCTTGATGCCAAGGGCGGCGAGCAACCGCCATCCGCCAAGACCCAGGAGCATCTCTTGCGCCAGGCGCAACTCCGGGCCGCCCCCATACAGTTCGCTCGTGATCCCCCGATGCGCGGGAAAGTTGGCCGCGTCGTTGCTGTCCAGCAGGTAAAGCTTGACCCGGCCGACCTGGACCTGCCAGGCGCGCAGCCAGACCGAGTAACCGGGCAGGGCGATCTCCAACCGCAGCCACTCGCCGTTCGGTTGGCGCACCGGCGTGATCGGCAATTGTCCAGGGTCGTTGTAAGGATAAAGGGCCTGTTGCGCTCCGTCCTTGTCAATCACCTGGCGAAAATAGCCTTGCTGGTAGAGCAGCCCCACGCCAACCACCGGTACGCCCAGGTCACTTGCGGCTTTAAGTTGGTCGCCGGCCACGTTGCCGAGGCCACCGGAGTAGATCGGCAGAGCTTCGCTCAACATGAATTCCATGCTGAAATACGCCACGCAGGTCAGGGGCGCCTGCGGATGATGTTGCTGGAACCATGCCGGCGCTTCCGCCGTCTGATGCTTGGCTCGCAAGAGATCGTCAATGTTCTTGCGAAAGGCAGGATCGGCCAGCACGCGCTTGAGTTTGTCCCGCGAAACCGTCTGCAGCACAACCCACGGGTTCTGCGTCATTTCCCACAGCGTAGGCTCAAGCTGCCGCCACACTTGGTCGGTGGCGTGATTCCACGACCAGCGCATATCCAGGGCCAGTTCCGCCAGGGAATCGAATCCCTCGACGTCCTTGGGTAAATAACTGGAAACCGGCGTGCTGACCGGTGTTTGTTGGCTCACGCTATCATTTTTTATTTTCATCGTGTTTCTGCTTCCGTTTTTTAAAGGCTTTGGATCAAAGAGTGCTCACTCGCTTGAAAGGCGAGGTCCCGCCACGATCAGATTTTAATACGAGTTCGTCTTTCTTGAACGACACGATCGTGCTTGAAGCAGTCCCGTTCTCCAAAAGCTCGTTTTTCTCGCCGGTGATTTTCAGCGTGATAAGCGCGCCGGTAATGTTCCACGTTCCGCGAATTGTTCCTCTTACGCCTTGAGAAAGAGTATTGGCGATGAACCCCGTAGGATATAATTGACATACGAAGGTGCCATCGCCGTTGATGGTCATGGTCTCTTTCAATTCCCCAACCGTGCCCTGCCAGCACCCGACGATGTTCGTCGAATATTCCGCTTCCGGGACAATTGATGAATTGTCGGAACAGGACGCCAAACAAAATCCCAAGACGGCTACTGCGATTGCCTTTGCCCAAGGTGTCCATTTATCTTTCATGAGATCAATTCCTTTCATCATTTCTTCTTGAGATCTGTTGTGGAAGGAGTTGTTGGCCCAATAGCATCGTTCACGATTCTCTGCGCTTCCTCCAGAATGCGGCGCAGGTGTTCCGCTCCACGGAAGCTCTCCGCATAAATCTTGTAAATGTCTTCCGTCCCGGACGGACGCGCCGCGAACCATCCGCTCTGTGCCACCACTTTCAAACCGCCAATGGGAGCGCCGTTGCCCGGCGCCTGGGTAAGAACGCTCTGGATTTTTTCACCGGCCAACTCAGGGATCCTGACTTGCTTGGGTGAGAGTTTCGCCAACAATTGCTTTTGCGACGGAGTGGCTGGCGCCTCAACCCGGTCATAGACAGGCTCACCAAACTCGCGCGTGAGTTCGTGGTAGATCTCCCCGGGATCATGCCCCATCCGGGCTGTGATCTCCGCCGCCAGCAGGGCCGGGACAATCCCATCTTTGTCCGTCGTCCAAACCGCGCCATCTAAACGGACGAAAGACGCACCTGCGCTTTCCTCTCCGCCAAAGCCAAGCGACCCGTCGAGCAATCCATCCACGAACCACTTGAAACCAACCGGCACCTCGTAGAGTTTTCGGCCAACTTTTGCGGTGACTCGATCAATCATTTGGCTGCTCACCACCGTCTTGCCAACCGCTGCTTCCTTGCCCCAATTCGGCCGGTGATGAAAAAGATAGGAGATGGCGACAGAAAGATAATGATTGGGCGGCAGCAATCCTGCGCTTTTGGTGACAATACCGTGCCGGTCATGGTCCGTGTCGCAGGCGAAGGAGAGGTCAAAGTGGTCCTTCATCCCAATCAATCGCTGCATCGCATAGGTCGAGGAAGGGTCCATCCGTATCTGACCATCCCAATCCACGGTCATAAACCGAAAAGTGGGATCGACCTCTTCGTTGACCACGGCAAGCTTCAAACCATAGTGCTCGGCGATGCGTCCCCAATAATGGACGCCGGCACCGCCAAGGGGATCAACACCCAGCCTGAGCTTCGAATCGCGGATGACCTCCATGTCAACGACGTTGCTGAGATCGGCAATGTAGGGGCTGAGATAGTCGCGCCGGTGCGTCGTCGGGGCGCGCAGAGCCTGCTCGTGGGGAATCCGTTTCACTCCTTTGAGCCGGGCTTCGAGGAGCGCATTCGCCTTCGTCTCGATCCAATCGGTGACGACATTGTCCGCCGGCCCGCCATTGGGCGGATTATACTTGAAGCCGCCGTCATGCGGCGGGTTGTGCGAGGGCGTGACAACGATGCCGTCGGCCAGCCCGGTTTTCCTGCCGCGATTGCAATTCAGGATCGCATGAGAAATCACCGGAGTCGGAGTGTATTCGTCCCTTTCGGCGAGCATCACCTCGACTCCATTGGCCGCCAACACCTCAAGGGCCGTGGCGCAGGCCGGAACGGAAAGAGCGTGTGTATCGATGCCCAGAAACAGCGGACCATCGGTTCCCTGCCGCTTTCGATACAGGCATATCGCCTGGGTAATCGCGAGGATGTGCCATTCGTTGAAAGCCCGATTGAACGACGAACCCCGATGGCCGGAAGTGCCAAATGCCACGCGTTGGACCGGGACCGCTGGATCGGGCACATCGGTGTAGTAGGCGGTGATGAGCCGCGGCACATCGACCAGCATTCCGGAGGTCGCAGGCTTTCCTGCAAGGGGACTTATCTTCATGGCGTTTTCTTTCGGGCCGTGTTCTCGAGCGCCGCCACTTTGGCCAGACGGCGACGATGACGCTCCGCTCCACTGAATCGCGCGGCGAGAAAGGTTTGCACCAATTCCCAAGCCAGCGCGTGACCGACAACCTGCCCTCCGAGGCAGATCATGTTCAGATTGTCGTCCTCGACGCCTTGGTGCGCGGAAAAGTTTTCGTGGATCAAACTTGCGCGCACCCCCGCCACTTTGTTCGCGCAGACCGATGCCCCAACACCACTTCCACAGATGGCCACGCCGCGCTCCACCTCTCCGCAGGCCACCGCGCGGGCCAAAGGCACCACAAAATCCGGATAATCATCTTCCAGGATCGGCTGCTGGTCGCCAAAACCGATCACCTCATGACCGGCCCCCCGCAACATTCTGGCCAGGTATTCCTTTAACTCGTAACCTCCGTGGTCGGCGGCGATGCCGATGCGGTCGGGGGTTCCCGTCAATTGCGCCAATGGTTTATCGATGGTGTCTTTATTCACGGCGCTCTAATCTCACCGGCTTGGCGCCGTTGGGGATTTCTTTGGATGGAGATTCTTTCCAACCTATCTAGCCTCTCGCGCACAGCCTGCGCGGTAGTTCGTCCGACGATCTGGTCCTGCAGGGTGCCTCGGTTGAAAATGAGCAGAGTGGGCACGGCCCGCACGCCGCATTGATCGGTCAGGTTTTCGTGGCGCTCCACGTTCACCCTGGCAATTTTGACAGGGATGGCATCGTCCTTGGCGACGGATTCAAGCATGGGCGCCATGGCCCTGCACGATTCAGACCAGCTGGCCCAAAACTCGACGAGCACGGGTTGAATGGAATCGAGCACTTCTCGGTCAAAGTTCGTCTCGTTCAATTCAATGAAGTTGTTGTTCACAATTGCATTCATATCCAGCAGCCTCAGTCTATTCGTTGATCCCCCAGTCATCATACCGTTCAGGCCAGCGCTGGACGTCAGCCAACACCGCCGTTTTTGTATAAGCGGGACTTTGGATTTCGTTCGCCGCCAGGCCGCCCTCCCAACGTCCTGTGTCGCCGAACTGAGGGAACACCGCCACGTCCTTAGCCCTGGCTCCCGTTTGCAGCCAAGAAATCATTTGGGCTGCCGAATCGCTTTCTCGTGAGGTATCATCGAGAGAGACTATCAGGGCGCGCGGTTCTTTACTTTTCCGCTTGAGCCACTGCTGAAGCCAGTCGCTAACAACCTTCGGCAGATCTCTCCGCCCATGCGCAGAAACCAAAACGATCACCGCCACGGACGCTTCGTTCAGAGCCGTTTCGCGCAAGCCGGCCTCCTGCAATACGTCGAACCTCCAAATGGCCAGATTAATATTCGGCGCCCTCGGGAATCTCCGCGCGTCGCATTCGAGCACATCCTTGGCCCGCAATCCTGTTCTCAGATCTTCGTAGATCAGCGCCGCGTCCAACGTCAACTGGACCTCGCCTCCCGCGGCTTCGCCTTCATCAAATGTGGCGCGAGAGTGCCTGCTCATAAATGGACGCGATTTTCATAGGCTTCCCTGCTGCTGACCTCTTCGTTTTCGTGTTGGGCTCGAGATTCTCGCGAACTTGGGACGTAAGGCCGCCGGATTTCACGGCTCGCAATCTTTACCATGAAAACTCATGCGTTTTTAACTGTCTCGCTTCAGGCTGGCTTGACGCATTTGATCATGCTCCGCTCCGGCGATGCCTTCTTCGACGAGCCGCTCATTGTCGCTTCGCCCTTCGTCGTCCTCATCAGCACTGGGAGCCGTTGGTACTTTACGGCCTTGCGATCCCGGCACCGAGTCCCAGCGTTCGGATTCCGGCGCTGATTCAAGCACGGCCTCTTTCGGGTCCGCGTCCGGTTCACCCGTCAATTCCCGTTTGGCCTGTTCCCAATCGGACTTCGACACCTCCTGCGCAGATCGACCGTTGATGACCGCCAGTTCAACCGCGCGCTCCCGCACCATGTTCCGCGTCACTGTGCCAATGCCAACGAAATTTTCAGTCAAGGCGCCTTCCTTCAGTGGATTCGTTTTCATGGGCTGGTCATTTCCGACCGGCGCTTCTTGGAAATGTCGCTTTCGATTCATTTTGTGTCGTGTCATTATCTCCTTCGGGTTTGCTCCTGCATAAGCTCTCCTTTTTGCGCTGGTTCCCTATCCTGGAACGGTTGAAGTAATCGGCCGGGTTGTTTTGCCCTTCGGTCTTGTCTGGCGGGTGCCCATCTCCAGCGAACGGCCGCGCTGCGTGGTGGCGAGAAGCTCCGCTTCGGCCTGCAGCCAAAATTCCGCGTCCCTCCCGTCAGGCCGGCCTGCCGCTTCCCAAAGCTGGCAGGCCCGTTGGGCGATTTCGTCGCGGCTGACTTCGATCTGGTTCTGGTGATGATTTTCTTTATCCGACCGTGCGCTCATTTTCATAAATGCGTTGCTCCGGTTATTTCTGCGAATTGTTTCTTTCGTGCCGCCATTCTAAGTCGCCGGTGTGTTTACTGATGATAACCCAATATTTTCCGGCTCAGTGCGATTGAGGATTGCTTCGACATGGGTAGCGTCATCCATCTGTTTTTTGATTTCTCCTGCCTTATGTCCGTTGCCGCGCTCCTGGCCCAAGCCCATGGTCAGCGCGGTCATCCCGGCTAGACCACCGAGTTGCATGGATTCCACGGCGGTGCTGGGAACAATGACAATCGTGGCGTTCTCCTTCAAACCCTCATAAAGCATGTTCATGGCTCGCAAATGAAAGGCAATCGGATTGTGCTCGTAGCTCTTGCCCGCTTCGGTAAATTTCTCCGCTATCTGCCGCTCGGCATCACCCAAGATCACCCTCGCCTGGCGCTCTCTTTCCGCCTGCGCCTGCATGGACATGGCATCCTCCAAACCAGAGGGAATCAAAACATCCTTCACCTCCACCGAAATGACATTGATGCCCCAGGGTTCGGTGCGCTCATCAATGATCTTCTGCAGCAGGTTGCTGATTTTGTCCCGGCCTTCCAGCATGTCCGAAAGCATGGTCTTGCCGATGACGTCGCGCAGGGCTGTTTGGGAGGCCCAGCTTATGGCGCTTTGATAGTCGGCCACATCCAGGGCCGCCTTCTTGGGGTCCACCACTTTCCAAAACAGCACGGCGTCCACATCAACCGGCACCGTGTCTTTGGTCAGCGTTTTCTCCGCCTTGAAACCTGTCGTAATGACGCGGGTGTCGATCCAGTAAGGGATCGCATCGAGGACGGGAATGATGAAAAACAGCCCCGGCCCCCTGAGAGAATGGAAATGACCCAGACGCAATATTACCGCCCTGTCCCACTGATCGGCCACCTGAATTGCCGAAGCAACGACGAGGGCCAGAATAAAAGCGCAGACTCCAATCCCGATGGCTTCCGCGTTGGCCGCAACTCGATATCTGGCGTATGCCAATGCCGCGCCCACGCCTAAAATTACAAAAAATGCCAATACTGCAAACGATCTGTTTTGTTTCATGTTAATTATCTCCGTGAATTGTTTTTTTCGTGTTGGCGTCGCCAGTTGCTGGCGCGTTTACTGATGATGCTGCATTGTCTCCAGATTAGTGCGGTTGAGGATTTCTTTGGCGCGGGTTATCTCATCCACCGAACCATGGGCAATCACAAGGAACTTGTCGGTTTTAAGAGCCGTTTCGTATTTCAATATGCTGTCTTTGGGAATGCCCAGGCTGTACAAGCCGGCCCCAAGCGCGCTCAGACCGCCCACCACGACGGCGCCTTCCAGCGCCCCGACGATCCAACTGACCAGCGGTCCTGCAACTACCAACGGCCCAATACCGGGAATGAAGAAGAACGCGGAGCCGAACAAAAATCCCCACAACCCGCCCCAGAAGGCTCCCAATTTCCCCCAGTATTTCATGCGGTCGCCGACATTGTAATAGCCGACCACATGCTCATCGGTGTGATAGTCGCGTCCAACAATCGATAGTTTCTTCATATCGAAACCGGATTGCTGCAGTTCCTTGATCGCCGCTTCGGCAGCCGTGTGCGACGGATAGATCGCCACGATGGAATTATTCTTGGTCATCATACTTGTTCTTTCGTTTTTGCGCTTTTCTATCTTGCATGAGACAGATTAGGCTGCTGGGCTGGCCCTCCGCTATGGGGTGTTTTACCCTATCCGGACCTGGCGACTCCACCCCCCAACGCGGCTGGCCGGAAAGGTGGTGGGCAAAACCTGATGCAACCTGAGCAAGTCGAAGAACCCCAAAAGCTTCCGGCCCTAAACGATGGTCACCTGGACGCTGCTCTCGATAATGCCCGCGCTGATGGCGTAGCGGGTAAGGCCAGCGGTGTCGTGGATGTTGAGCTTGGCCATGAGACGCTCGCGATGCTTCTCGACGGTCTTGGTGCCGATGCCGAGTTCCGCCGCGATTTGTTTGTTGGCTTTGCCTTCGGCAATCAGTTGGATCACCTCCATTTCGCGCGAAGTCAGGCGGTCTTTGCGCGGCTTCGACCGTCCGGCTCGTTCCAACGACTTTCGCTCGCGTTCGGGGAGTCGCTTCGCCATGAACGGGCCGAAAAAGACATTCCTCTTGTTGACTTCCCGAATCCCCTCGGACAGAACGTGAGCGGAGGTTCGTTTGAGCAGAAATCCCACCGCTCCGGATTCCGTTGCGTGTTTGATATATGCGTCATCGCTGTGCGCCGAGAGAATGAGTATTCTGGTGCCGGGGACGGCTTTGAGAATCTGACGGGTGGCTTCCAAACCATTGAGCAACGGCATCGCGATGTCCATCACGACCACTGCGGGACGAAGCTTTTTGACCAGGGCGACCGCTTGGCGGCCATTTTCCGCTTCGCCGACCACTTCGAGGTCGTCTTCCAGTTCCAGCAGCTTGCGAAAACCCTCACGCACGATTGTGTGGTTTTCGGCCAGCAGGACAGTGATTCGTTGCCTAGACATTCAAGTTTGATTCCAGCGGCATCACTTCGACACCGCTTTGTTCTGTAGGTAATAGACCACAGGCAAATGGCTGCGGGCTTTCCGCGGGATTACAAATTTGCAACCTGCGGGTGAAGAATTAAGCGGGACGTGTGCCTGCTTGATTGCATATTCACAACTAATTGATGAGCATTGTGTTACGCACAATGCAACTCAGCTTTTGATGGGTCTGAATATTGAGCGTGCGAAGTTGCGTCCCATTCCTTGGTTGAAAACCCGTTTCGTTTCGGATATCGAGAAGCGGAGTCTGCCTCCCGCGCCGACAGAAGCTCGCGGGAGAGCAGTCGCAATTGTTCCTGCATGTGCCCCGATTGCCCCAGCAACTGGCTGTCATGGTGCTTGGTCTTTCTCAGTCTAGCATTACAATCCGTGCGCCGGTTGCATGCTGGCGTGCCACCGATTCAATGCAACCATGAGACGATTGTTCAATCTGATGCGCTGCCAATCCAAAGCAAAAATCGTACCATTGCTTCAATCTGTATCTGGGGGTGAACACCCCATAGCGCCCACATTTTTTTGCGATGATCGCCCCTCAGCATGTGAAACTTATGAAAACGGTTGAGCTTCTGGATCATCCGACCGAAGCGTTCGAGGTGGCCGTCGCCCCGGGCGAATCGGAATACACTTTGAACATCGAGGGGGTTTATCAAGATAGCGTGACCCGGAACTGGGCCGTGCAAACTTGTCACCGGGCGACGCGACTGGCTGGAGAAGAACGCGTCCAGAACACATGGCACAACACCAACTCCCTCAGCGATCCCGGGATTCTTCTGGATGCCGTTCGCGCCGCCGTCGCAGCCGATGTGATTGTGATTTCAGTCTATGCTGCGGATGAGCTGCCGCTTGACCTTTACGTCTGGATTGAGGCGTGGTTGCCACGCCGGCTCTCGCGGCGCGGCGCCCTCGCCGCATTGGTGGGCGTCGCGGAACCGCTGGATTCTCCATCTGTCCGTACGCTCGAGTATCTGCAAGCCGTGGCGCGCAAGGCCCAATTGGATTTTATCCCACAGCAGCGCGACCGGCCGGCCGCATCCGTCGGTTGTTCCGTTAATCTGATCACGGAATCAGCCAGCACCGCCGCGCAATCGCTCCAGGAACTCTACGGCCATCGCTGCGATGCCTACCGCCATTGGGGACTGAACGAGAAAATGGACAAATTGGTGGCATGTCAAACGTGCGGGCTGGTGCAGGAGGTGGACGACGTCGGGACTTGCCGTTGGAGGGTGCTGGCCAGGTGATCCGGGGTTTTGGCGGAAGGCGCTTGGAATCCATTGTCCTGCATGGTGAGCTGCATCGGCACTCCAGATGATATCGGCGGCCTGCTCGTTCAAATGGACTTTCACGAATTGCAGAATTCCGTCCCGGGTGACCCCAAGCCTGATGGGCTGACTGCGGCCCGGAATCCGCTATTATTAACAATGCGGAAGACCCCGGAACCTATTGTGATTGTTGCTTGACCAGACTCGGAGATCGGACGATTTTGCGGACGTGATTTTGACCAAGATTCTGCTGTTGAAGGTCCTGCTGGGTTTGGGATTCGGTCTCATTATCCTGGCGTCGTTGTGAGGCGGTTCGGATACGTCTTTGATCCGCTATTTCTCATCTGCTGCGGATTGTATGCCGCTAATCGCTGGCTGATAAAGCCGCATTGCCACATTGTATTCTTTCACTCGTGGTTCAATGACATTCTCCTTATTCCTTGCGCCCTGCCTCCTCTCTTGCTTGTGCATCGCTGGCTGAGGATCCGACCTGCGGGCGCCATGCCAACGGTCGGAGAAATCGCGGCGCATTGGGCGGGGTGGTCGGTGCTGTTTGAGGTAATCGGGCCGCACCTCATGCGGACCACGGGAGATCCCTGGGATGTGGTGGCCTACGCGGGCGGGGCGTTGGTGGCGGCAGGCTGGTGGCGATGGCAGGCGAGCAAGCCGGCAAATTTCGATTTCGTGGCAGCGCATTATCGCTGGATGGAATGGGTGCTGGCGGGACGAAAATTGCAGCGATGCCGCGAGGCTTTTCTGGGTTCGATTCCGCCGCCCACGCGCGCGCTGCTGGTCGGAGAGGGAAATGGGCGTTTTTTTGGCGGCATTGCGGCGTGCCTATCCGCAAGTTCAGTGCGTCTGCGTGGATGCGAGCGCGCGGATGTTGGAGCGGGCGCGGACGAGTTTGGAGGCGGCGGGATTGGGGGTGGAAGGCATCCAATTCGTCCAGGCCGATATTTTGGAATGGACGCCTCCCGCGCGGGAATATGATCTGGTCGCCAGCCATTTCGTCCTGGATTGCTTCCCGCCAGAGCAACTGGAAAGGTTGGTGGGACGTTTGGCAGGGGCGGCAAAGCCGGAGGCGCGATGGTTGTTGTCGGACTTCTGCGAGCCGCCGGCGGGATTGGGCAAATGGCGGGCGCGGCTTGTTCTGGAGGCGATGTATCTGTTTTTCGGATGGACCACCGGCCTGCCTGCGGATCGACTCACCTCGCCGGACCCATCGCTGATGCGACGTGGTTTTGTCCTTCGACAACGGCATCTGTTCGAGTGGGGACTTTTACATGCTGATTTGTGGGAATGGAAATAAACTGACGACTTGGGCAATGGGTTTCTTTCCGATTATGCGCGGATCGCTTTTTCTTCGCCAGCAGGATCGAAACCCCGCTCAAAGCCATTGGTTCAGCGTGCTGGGTGAACCAGACATAGCCTGATTTTCCATCAATCCCCCTTGCGACGCTTTTCAGCCCAGTCCCGTCCATCCCAGGAAAACAGCTCGGCGGTGGAGCGTCGCCTGGCAAACAAAACGAGCAGGGTGGTAATAGCGAACGAGAGACATTTTGATTTAATCCGTTTATTTGAAGCCCACTTTCATTATGATGCCGGCCGAACTTTGCAATGACAATGCTGTTCATTGAATTTAATTATGTGGAAACGGATAGCTCAACGGCCTGGTTTAAGGCAGATCCCGGAAATCGGCGAAGGGGCCACCTATCTTCGGAAATGGGGACTCATCGGTATCCTGATTGGCGTCGGGGCTGGCCTGGGAGCGTTGGCGCTGATCTGGTGCATCAACTTGGTCAAACATTTCGTGCTTGGCACTCTGGTTGGATACATTCCTCCGCTCCCAGGCGGAGAAGGGGGCATGAGCCAGTATTCATTTCACATGAGCCGTCCCTGGATGCTCCCTCTGGTCACAACCGCGGCCGGTTTGGTGGGAGGGTTTCTTACCTGGAAATTCGCTCCGCAGACCGCAGGAATTGGCACGAATGCCGCGATTCGGGCATTCCACAACAGCGAAAAGCTCAACTTCAAGACGTCGATCTTCAAGCTGATCACTTCGGCCATCACCATCGGCGGCGGTCTCACGTCTGGACGGGAAGGACCGATTGCCCAGATCGGTGCTTCCACCGGAGCCAGTATTGCCAACCTCCTGAAACTTTCTGCGCGGGAACGAAACATTGCTCTGGCTGCAGGGCTAGGCGCCGGCATCGCCGCGATCTTTAAGGCGCCGCTGGCCGGGGCCATCATCGCCGCGGAAATTTTTTACAAGGAGGATTTTGAAGTCGAGGCCTTGGTGCCCGCTTTGATCGCTGCCGTGGTCGGCTACAGCATTGTCGGAGCCGCCACGGGATTTCAGCCAGTGTTCACCCCCCCGCCGCAGGCGACCCTGTTCGACCACCCGTGGACTTTGATTCTGTTTGCGCTATTGGGGGTCGGCTGCGCTCTGTTGGCGCGGTTCTTGTTCACCGTCTTTTTTCATCTCGAAAAGTTCTTTAAGCGTTTCCCCTTGTGGGTTGCCGCAGCCATTGGCGGTTTTTGCACCGGCATCATCGGTCTCCTGGTTCCTTCAGTGATTGGAACCGGCTATGGGTGGGCGCAATTTGCCATAGCCCAAGACGTGCAGTTGTTGCCGCCGCTCATGCTGTTGCTGGCGGCGGTTGCTGAAATCGTGGGCGCGTCCTTAACGTTAGGCTCAGGCAATTCGGGCGGCATCTTTGGTCCGTGCGTGGTCACCGGCGGCATGTTTGGCGGGGCCTTCGGTTATGGAGCGGCCTATCTCTTTTCTTCCGCGGTGCCGCATCCAGGCACTTATGCGATCGTCGGCATGATCGCTTTCTTTGCCGCCGCCGCCAAAGCGCCCATTTCCACGATCATCATGATTTCCGAGATGACCGGCGGTTATGGGCTGTTAGGTCCGGCCATGTTCGCCGTGGTCACCGCGTTCATTCTTTCAGGGAAACGAACGATCTTTCCCGCCCAGGTCAACAGTCGTCTCGATTCCCCTTTCCATGCCGACGAGTTCGAGCCGATTGTGCTTCATCGTGTCAAGACCGCCGATGCCATGATTCTCCTGCCGGTCTATGTGAACGCGAACGCGTCCGTGAGCGACGCCATGAGTTTGATGGGCGATTATGGCTTGGCCAGCTTGCCGGTGGTGGAGCAGAGCAAGTTGTCCGGACGGGTTACGCTCTTGGCCATCCATCGGGTCGCCGAGATGGAGCGTCAAAACATGCAGGTCAAGGACATAATTTCTCGCGATGTGCCCACGGCTTATCCGGATGAAGACCTTTTCACCATTCTAAAGCGATTTGCCGCCAAGGATGTCGGCAATTTGCCGGTAGTGACGCGTGAAAAACCGGATCGTCCCATCGGACTGATTACCCGCTCCGGACTCTGGGCCGCTTTGGAAACGGCCAAGGAAGAACGCGCCGGACGGCACGCCAGGACAACAACGGAAGCGCAACCTAGCGCGTCAAGGCAGTCCGGCTAATGCTCCCCGCTGCGCGTTCTGGAACAGCTCCTTTTCCACCGCTACAAAGGTGATGCCCCCGCTGCCACACATCGTTGTGAGCCAATTGATTTGAATTTTTCAACCACACACATGCGTCCAAGACTTGTGTCTCAGCATGGCTGGCTATGAAACGAATTGGGTTTCTGTTGTTATTGTTGATCGTTGGCGCGACATTCGTCCCGCACGCCAAAAGCGAGGATATCAGGTTTTATCTCCAGTTGGTTCGCGGCACCGACGAAGGGTCGCCGCCATTTTTGGACGCGCGGCCGGCAGGACCCAAATTGAACCAGCGGCTGCAATTGTTCAAATGGAAGCACTTCTGGGAAATCAAACGCAAGATAGTCGTTCTCCATATCGGCGGCAAAACGCGACAGCGCCTCAGTCCACATCGCGAGGTCGGGATTGAGATGGCGCGGTCCAACGAAATAACCGTTTCCATTTACTCGGACGGCAAGCTCACAGAGACAGGAAAACAAGCGGTGGACGCGGTCTTTTACATTGTCGGCGGCGACTATCAGGACGGGCAATCGTGGTTTATTGTCGTGCGGCGCGACCAACCGCAGGATCCTGTTTCGAGTTGAATCCGTGCAAAGCCGATGAAAGCATTGCTCTGCCCCAAGTTGATCGTGCAGCCCGACGATTGTGGCAAGCCAGCCTCGGCGTTTCGCGCAACCAAGCAGCCAAAGTCCGCCCTTCCAGGTAGCCGATGACGGGCAGGAAGTCGGACGTGAGACCGCCTCCTCCACCCGGCGAATGTGTTTGACCGCCCTTACAAGCTGCCTAGTTTTGACGCATGGGTTACCAACCCAATCTATGCATGATGCTGCCATTCGGGCTGTTGCTCGCCGCCATAGCCCTGGGACCGTTGCTCTTTGGCCAATGGTGGAGCCGTCATTACGGCAAGACCGCTCTCGCCCTGGGCGCGGTTACCGTGGGCTACTATCTTCTTTTCCTCCCGCCGGCGGCTACCCTGACCGTCGCCCGCTCGGCCCATGAATACCTGGGATTCATTGCTTTGGTCGGTTCGCTCTTTGTCGTCTCTGGCGGCATTCACATCAGTGCCAATGACGAAGCCACGCCCCTGACCAACGTCCTTTTCCTGCTGGTGGGCGCGTTGCTAGCCAACCTTCTGGGAACCGTTGGCGCGTCCCTGCTGTTGATCCGACCTTGGCTGCGCTTCAACAACCGTCGCCTCGCCAGCCATCATGTGGTCTTTTTCATCTTCATCGTTTCCAATGTTGGCGGTTGCCTGACCGCCTTCGGCAATCCACCGCTTTTTCTGGGCTGCCTCAAGGGTGTCCCGCTTTGGTGGGTGGCGGAAAAGTGATGGCCGATCTGGCTGTGCGGCGTCGCGTTTTTGCTCGCGGTGTTTTATTTTGTAGACCGACGCAGTTGCCGCTTTGTGTCCGCTCTGTCCCCGTCCGACTCGCGCCGCGCTTGGCGCGTGGAGGGGCTTTGGAACCTGGTCTTCTTGGCCATCATTCTGCCGGCTGTTTTTATTTCGCGGCCAATCTTTTTGCGCGAAGGACTGATGTTCGCCGCCGCTGTCGCATCCTACTTCACCGCCGGCCAATCGGTGCATGAGGCCAACCACTTCGATTTTCATCCAATCCGGGAAGTGGCCGTTTTGTTTCTGGGAATATTTGCCACGATGATGCCCGCGCTGGACTGGCTGCAGGCCAACGCCCGAGCGGTGCTGGGCGCTGATCCGTCGCCCGCCCTTGTTTATTGGGCTTCCGGCACGCTTTCGAGCGTGTTGGACAATGCGCCCACCTATCTGAGTTTCCTCAGCGCCCTTTTCGGCACCCAGGGCCAGGCGCTTGGGCATCCGGTGGAAATGGCCCGGATTCTTGACCAAGGCCGTCTCAACCATTCTTTGGCCGCACTGAGTGTCGCGGCTGTCTTTTTCGGCGGATGCACTTATATCGGCAACGGGCCGAATTTCATGGTCAAAGCCATCGCCGAACAGCACCGTTTGCCGCTGCCCAGCTTCTTGGGTTACATCTTTAAATGGACGATTCCGGTTATGTTGCCTTTGCTCATCATGGTTTGGTTGATCTTCTTCCGGTAACTGTGACCCAACGTGGAGGCAGCGCCAGTGTTGCACCTTTATGCAAATTCCTGGCATATTCATGCGTCGTGCATGCTTATCGCTGATTTATATGAACTCGACCCGCAAAACCGGTCCTGCCTCTGTTCTCAGGGTTTTCCAATCGAAAGACCAGACCAGGGCGTTTTACAACAAAATCAGCCGCGTCTATGATTTGCTGTCCGAGCGCAGCGAAGCCCCCATGCGCAAGGCGGGATTGGAGTTGTTGCGCGCTCGCTCCGGAGAAAGCGTTTTGGAAATCGGTTTCGGCACTGGACACAGCCTCGTGGCGCTCGCGAAAGCCGTCGGGCCGAAAGGCACCGTGTTCGGCCTCGATTTGTCGGACAAAATGCTTCAGCGGGCAAAAATGAGCCTCGCCAAGTTCAACCTCCTCGCACGCGCCCGGCTGCGCTGCGGTGACGCGACGCAACTTCCTTACGAGGCCAACAGCATGGACGCGATGTTCATGAGCTTTACGCTGGAATTGTTCGACACGCCGGAAATTCAAAAGGTGTTGCTCGAGTGCAAGCGCGTCCTGCGACCGGGCGGGCGCATTGTGGTGGTAGGGATGTCCAAAGACGCCAAACATGATCCGCTGGTCGGTGCTTTTGAATGGACGCACGAACACTTCCCAAACTTTCTTGACTGCCGCCCCATCTATGTGCGGGTGGCGCTGGAAAAGGCGGGGTTCAAAATCGAAAGCGCACTGATGAAGCACATGTGGATTCCCGTGGAAATCGTCCGTGGCGCCAAAGTTCCGTAATGGGACGGATCGGGGTCGCCACAGGCGCTGCATTCGCGCCTTTCAATCATATATTTCTAAAACCACCGAGTGCCAAGCCTCCTGCGGTAGTGCTGGTCTTGGAACTTCCTGCAATGGAATCGATGTAAGTAATCCGGCTTAACCTCGTTGAACCCCCACTCATAAACCGGCCTTCGCTGGCAGCCCATCGAACTAAACAATATTTACAAAGTCCCAGAACCTGGGTTTCGCAAGATGCTGCTGATTGGGCCGCCAGGAACCGGTAAATCCAGGCTGGCTGGCGGCTGACGAT
>Ga0326727_10012019_pt1 | contig 19885 bp, 9 predicted proteins | sample MB2enrmetagenome_FD_207643 | JGI IMG/M metagenome (GOLD analysis project Ga0326727, IMG submission 207643) | Lab enriched peat soil microbial communities from McLean, Ithaca, NY, United States - MB29MY | ecosystem: Environmental > Terrestrial > Soil > Wetlands > Peat | place: USA: New York...
GAATTCCACCGACATGAAAAGGGGGTAGGTCTTCACTCAGCGGTCTTCCGAAAACCCGCGTTGCAGGCAAACGGTTTGCGGCTTGTCACCCCTCGGAAACCCACGCCAACTGCGAAGGTCAGGCTAGAGACCGGGGAGGATCACACTCGCGTGGGGTGTTATGAAGCTAGCTCCAAAGTCTCCCGTCGGGGTCATCTGTCAGTGACGTCCGTAAGGCTTCATGGCTCCGGGAGTTCGATACCAACGTAATGCAACGCATCTTGGCCAAGATGAAGGTTGTGTCCGCGCTTGCGCACGACCACTACCCGATTCGAAACTAGCATCGAGGCAAACGGGCTCGGCGGGGACGGGGCGGGCAAGCTATAGAAACGGAAGGGAAAAGAAATCTCGTTTTGGTGAACTGGGCGCCGCGGGCCGGGCGTGCCCGGCCCCTACACCGACGGCGAAGAAGGCCGGCGAGGATGCCGACATGGCGGGCTGGAAGTCCGCTCCAGGGCGGTTGTGGGCGTTGCTTTGGGCTAGGCCAAGGGGGAGAATTTCAGAGGAGGCGATCATGCTTTGTTCTCGGTGGTTGCCGGCGGTTTGCGTATTTCTGCTGCCGGCTTTGGGCTGGCCGCAGAACCGGCCGGCGCAGGGGCCCAAACCCGAGGCGAATACCGGCGCCGCGGAAACGGCCAGTGTCATTCCGGTGAAACGGGTTGTCTTATACAAAAATGGCGTGGGCTACTTCGAGCATCTCGGCAGCGTACGGGACAAACAAGATGTGACGGTCTCTTTCACCTCGGGGCAACTGGACGATGTGCTGAAGTCGCTGACGGTGCTCGATCTCAACGGCGGGCGGATCACCGGCGTAGGGTACGGCTCCACGGATCCGGTCAACAAGCAGCTTCAAGGACTGCGCCTTTCGCTGGGGGAGAAGCCCTCGCTTGCGGAGCTTCTGGGAGCGCTGCGGGGCGCGCGCCTGGAGGTGAAGAGCGGTCCGACCGTCTTGACGGGGCGCCTGTTGAGCGTGGACCGGAAGACCCGGATCTCCGGCGGAACGACTCTGGAGATCGACTACCTCTCCCTGCTCGCGGATAACGGCGAAATCCGCACCACGGAGCTGACGCCCGCCTTTTCGGTGCGGCTTCTCGACCCGGGGCTGGCATCGCGGGTGGGGAGCCTGCTCGATATCGCCGCGGCGGAGCGGGAGCCCGACATTCGCCGGGTGACGATCTCCACGGAGGGTTCCGGCGAACGGTCGATCTTCGTCAGCTACATCAGCGAGACGCCGGTGTGGAAGAGCACCTACCGCATCATGCTCAGCTCGAAAGCCGGCCAAAGCCCGTTACTGCAAGGCTGGGCGATTGTGGACAACGTGGTGGGCCAGGATTGGGACAAGGTGGAACTTTCGCTGGTGGCGGGGGCGCCGCAATCCTTCATTCAGGCTCTCTCGCAGCCGTACTATACCAGGCGGCCAGTGATCGGGCTGCCGGAAAGCATGAACGCGGCGCCGCAGACATACCAGGCGACGCTGACCATGGGCCCGGGGCGTTTGGCGGGCCGGGTGACGGACGCGTCGGGAGCCGGCGTGGCCGGCGCCTCGGTGACGGTGTACGGGGCGGATGGGGCCGCTGCGGGAGAAACGCGGACCGACGCATCGGGAGCTTACAGCTTCCAGTCGCTGCCCGAGGGCCAGATGCGGCTGGAGGTAACGGCCCCCGGGTTCCGCCGGGGGACGATCACCGGCGTACCGGTGGGAGGCTCCGCGGCCGCCCGGCGGGACGTGAGGCTGGAGGTCGGCGCGGTCACGGAGTCGATTAATGTAGCGGACAGCGAAGCGCTGCCGCTGCTCATGACGCAGAGCTCGGATGCCGGCAACTCGCGCGCGCTCGGGAGCGGAAGAGCGTTGGGCGGGGCGGTTTCGGGGCGCGGCAGCGGCGGCGGCGTGGGCAGCAATTATAGCTACTCGCTCCCGAACTACGACCTGGGGCGCAACCGGGTGGAACCGGCTGCCACGCAGGAACTGGGGGACCTGTTCGAATACAAGCTGAAGGAGGCGATTACGATTCCGAAGGGCCGGTCGGCGCTGGTTCCCATCGCGCAATCGGCCATCGGCGCGGAGAAGGTCTCGGTGTGGAACGAACGGGCCGGCGTGCCGCGGCCTCTGCGCGCGCTCTGGCTCACGAATTCGACGGGGTTGACGCTCGATGGCGGCAGCTTCAGCGTAATGGAAGACGACACCTTCGCCGGCGAGGGCATCTTCGAGCCGATCCGGCCCGACGAAAAGCGGCTCGCCTCCTATGCCACGGACCTGGCGCTGAATGCCAGCTCGAAAAACACAACCGAGCAACAGCGGGTTACCCGCGTGACCGTGACCCACGGCATGTTGACGCAACGCAGCGAGATACGCGAAAAGAAAACCTACACGTTTCGCAATGAAGACAGCGAGGCGCGCCAAGTGATTGTGGAACACCCGGTGCGCGCGGGCTACGAGCTGCGCGGGGACGCGCGGCCGGTGGAAACCACGGCCGGATGGATGCGGTTCCGCGTGCAGGCGGAGCCGAAACAGACCGCGACGCTGGTGGTGGAGGAAGCGCGGCCGCTGGAGGCGAGCTTCGCGGTGACGAACCTCGACGCGGCGCGGCTGGAGCTGTTCGTTCGCGAAAAATCCATCGACAAGCCGCTCGAAGAGGCGCTGCGGAAGGTGCTGGCGCAGAAAAGCGCGATCGCCGCGCTCCAAGAGCAGAGCAGCGCGCGCGACGCCGAAAAGAACAAGATCTACGACGATCAGCAGCGGCTGCGGGAGAACATGAAGGCGCTGAAGGGGAGCGCCGAGGAGAAACTGCTGTTGCAACGCTACACCCAGCAACTGAACGAGCAGGAGGATCGCCTGGAGGCGCTGAAGAAAGAGGCAGCGCAACTGGACACGCAGGTGGAGCAGGCCAAGGGCGCGCTGGCGCGCACGATCGAGGAGCTGGCGTTCGATGTGAAGCTGTAGAGCAGGGGGGCATGTCCTGGCGGATTGGGGTGCTCGGAACGCCGGCTGGAAGGCAGGCGGCAAGCCCGAAGGCTTGACCCCACTGTTCCACTTGCGCGCCGCGCACCCCGCCAGACTGACGAGGGCCGAGGCTCCGCAATCTCCAGACCGCGCGAATTCTCCCCAGGCCGCGGTTGAAGCGGTTGTAACCCGGGGCGACTCCAAGTTAATCTTATTCTCAGGTCAGGCAAACCGTGCTTCATGGGAAATCGGGCGTGAGCCGAGCGGCGCTTCGGGGCGTCATGGTGTGCGCTCTGACAGGTGCGGCGGCGTTTCCCGCCGACGCTCCGCTCGTGCCGCTGACAGTGTGCGAAGTTGTGCGCGATCTTGCGGCGCGGGAAGGCCAGGCTCTGGCCATCGTCGGGCGATACTCGTTCCGCTCCAACGGGCGCTCGTTGGAGGAACAGGCTTGCGACCCGGCCGTGACCATTCCGCCGCAGCTCCGGATGGTTGAGGATTCCGTCGATAGCCCCAAACCGCCGGACAGCTATGAACTGGACGCCGGGGAACTGCGGCGCAAGCTGGCGGATATCCAGAAGCGGACATCGCTCGGCAAGTTCCGGTTCGGGAGCCCCGACTACGACAGGTGGGCGGTAGTCTTCGGGCGCGTGGAAGCGGCCCAAGGCGCGGAGGCGCGGAAGATGCCCGCAAACCTGATTTATCGGGGCGATGGCGTAGTGGTGTTTCTGGCGACGCAGCAGTAGCGGCGGCGCACATCCGCGCAGAACGCAAGGCTCAAAGTCGATGTTTGAGGAAGATATGGGCGCTGAAGACGGATCTGTAAGAAGGGCGAAAAGCGACCGAAGGTGGGCCGGACGAAGGCTCTTAACCGATTGGGGATATGGCGGGGACGACGGGGCTCGAACCCGCGACCTCCGACGTGACAGGCCGGCGTTCTAACCAAACTGAACTACGTCCCCGCAGTGTCACTCGGATAGTTAAATCCTAGCACGGCGGCGCTCCCGGTCGCAAAAAGGGGTAGCGAGTTAATTTTGAGTTAATTTGCATTTCTCACAGGTGGCCCGAAGATGTGGCGCCCGCACATTTTACTCCATCGCCTCTGGAAATCGGCCTTGTCGACGGGGAGATCTGACGTTTATCGGCCCCGATCCGGCGAGTGGCGCGCGGTCCGCACGGAGCGGATCTTCGCCCGCGCTTGGGCGCTTCAGTGATCGTACGGCCGCGCGGTCAGCGGAACCGAGCGCGGTGGCCGTTCCTACTATAAGACGATCAATTGTGCTATACCACGAGTACGCGTATGCACACGCTCATTCGATATTCCCTGCTTGCCACGCTCGTGGCTGGCATGGCCCCCGCCGCATCGGTGATCACAACGCGGTTGGAGGATCCAAAAGCGGTCTATCTCTCCGCCGCCGAATTCGCCGCGAAAGGCGACGGAGAGGCGGACGATAGCGTCGCGATCCAGGCGGCGATCGACAAGGCTGGGTCAGGCATCCTGTTCGTGCCTTCGGGACGGTATCGGCTGACCCGGACGATCTACGCGGGGCCGGGCGTACGGATCTTCGGGTACGGCGCGACGCGGCCTGTGTTCGTGCTCGGAGGGAATACGCCGGGGTTCCAGAAGGGCGTGGGCGTAATGGTGATGTTCGTCGGCGGTCGAACGGGCGGCGGGGCGCCCTCTGGGCGGGGCGGCGGGGGGCGCGGCTTCCGCGTTCCATTTCCACCGGTGGGCAGCGTGCCGCCGAACGAGGGGGTCGCGGACGCAGGTCCGGGAACTTTCTACTCCGCCATGAGCAATGTCGATTTCGAGATCGGCGAGGGCAACCCGGCGGCGATCGGCATCCGGTTCCACGCGGCGCAGCACGCGTACCTGAGCCACATGGACTTCCATATTGGGTCCGGACTGGCCGCGCTCACCGAGATCGGGAACTATGCGCAGGATCTCAAATTCTACGGCGGGCGCTACGGCATCCTCACGGATAAGCCATCGCCGGCGTGGCAGTTCACACTCGTCGATTCGGTCTTCGAGGGGCAGCGCGAGGCGGCGATCCGCGAGCACGAAGCAGGGCTGACCCTCATCCGCGACACGTTCCGCAATGTGCCGGCCGGGATCGATATCGATCCGGAGTATTACGACCAACTGTGGGCCAAGGACTGCCGGTTCGAGAACGTCTCCCGCGCGGCGGTGGTCATCGGCAACGAAAAGAGCTACCTCAACGAGATCGGTTTCGAGAACGCGGTGGCGAAAGACACGCCGACGTTCGCGCTGTTCCGGGAGAGCGGGAAGAAGGTGGCCGGCAAGGGCCCAATCTACCGCGTGCGGAGTTTCAACTACGGACTGATCGTGCCTGGCCTGGGGGCGACCGGCGTGCTCGGCCAGCGGTATGACGCGGTGGCTCTGAGCAGCCTGCCGGCGGCGATGCCTCCGGCGATGCCGCCGCTGCCTCCCACGTCGGAGTGGACCAACGTGCGGACGCTGGGCGTCGCGGGCGATGGCAAGACGGACGACACGGCCGCGATCCAGAAAGCGGTCGACGGGCGCCGGGTCCTGTACTTTCCGAGCGGGCAGTATCTGGTGAAGGACACGATTACGCTCAAAGCCGGGACGGTGCTGATCGGGTTGCATCCGCTCAATACGCGGATCGATCTTCCGGACAGCACGGCCGGCTTCCAGGGTCTGGGCGCGCCACACCCTGTAATCCTTGCGCCGGCAGGCGGGTCGAACCTGATGAGCGGACTGGGCGTCTACACGGGCGGGATCAATCCGCGGGCGGTGGGGGTGCTCTGGTCGGCGGGCGAGGCGTCGCTGATGTTCGACGTGCGACTGCTCGGCGGACACGGGAGCGGAACCATAAATCCATACAATGCGGACCACACCGGCGATCCCGATCCGCGGAAGCGCTGGGATGGCCAGTATCCGAGCGTCTGGGTGACCAACGGGGGCGGCGGAACGTTCGCCAATATGTGGACGCCGAGCACATTTGCGCAGGCCGGTTTCTATGTGTCGAACACCAAGACGCCCGGGCATGTGTACCAGATGTCTCTGGAGCACCATGTGCGCAACGAGTTGAAGCTCGATGGGGTGGAGAACTGGGACATCAACGCGCCGCAGTCGGAGGAAGAAGCGGGTGAGAGCGTGGACTGCCTGTCGCTCGAGATCAGCCGGTCGAAGAATATCACCATCGCGAACTATCATGCCTACCGTGTGACGCGCTCGCGCGCCCCGTTCCCCACGGCGGTGCGGCTGTACCAGTCCGCGAATATTCATTTCCGGAACGTGCACGTCAATGCCGAGAGCGGACTTGCGACGTGCGATCAGAACGGCTGCGGCACGTTTCTCCGCGCGAGCAAGTTTCCGGACGAAAACGCCATCCAGGATATGACCCATCACCTGGAAGTGAGGGAACGGGAGTTCGCGGTTCTGGACGTTCCGGCGGCGCCGGTCGCGCCGGCGCCGGGCAACGCCGCGGCGGTGCTGGCGCCCGGGGCGAAAGTGCGAAAGCTCGAAGACGGGTTCTTCTCGATTTCGGGCGCGGCGGTGGATGCGGCCGGCAAGTTGTACTTCGCCGATCGCTGGCAGCAGCGGATTTATGGCTGGTCGTCCGCGGAGGGGCTGACGGTGGAACGCGATAATCCGCTCGATCCCGTGAGCCTGGCTTTCGACAAGTCGGGAAATCTGCTGGTGCTGTCTTCCGCCGGGGCGCAAACCACGGTCTATACTTTCCGTCCGGGCACGCCTGGGGGGCAAATGACGGAACTTGCGCTGCAAAAGACGAGTCCGCGACCGGGGGCGCGGGCGATCCTGCCGGTGAACTACTGGAACAATGGGGAATTCGCCAACCAGCTCGACTTCGACAAGATGACGTACACAACCCTGGGCGAGATGTTCCGGCTGGACGTGTCCTCGCCGAAGACGCAGCAGTACGTTTCGCCGGACGGAAGCGTGTTCCTGCCGGCGGCCCGGGTCTTCGGCCAGGGTCCGGCCGATCACCAGGGCTGGCGATTTTCAAACAACGTCGATGCGCACGGGTTTGTGAGCGCGGCTCCGGGCGGGCGGGTGTACGTGAGCAACGAGTCGGAAGACGTCACCTACCGGGCGACGGTGAGGCCGGACGGCGCGCTGACGGATTTGCAGCCGTTCGCGCCACGCGGCGGCGAGTGCGTGGCCGTGGACGGGCGAGGCAATGTGTACGTGACGAACGGTCAGATCTTCGTCTTCGACCCGGCCGGCAAGGAGATCGGACGGATCGACGCGCCGGAGCGCCCGATCGACATCGTCTTCGGGGGCGCCGGAAAGCGCACGCTGTTCATTCTCGGACACCACGCGCTGTTCGCGACCCAGGTAGGCGGAGCGCAAAGCGCGGCGCAATGAGACGGGCCGCCGTTGCGTGGGCAGGCGCTGGCTGGTGTTATCGGTAGCCGCTCTCTGACAGCCAGAGCAGATCCCTGGTTGGACGTTCCCAGGTGGCCCGCGCGGCTCCGATCAAAGGCGCAATGCCGTGGGGAGTAAATCTGAGGTTTACCCGCTCTTGCCTTGGGGCGAGAATCGCCACGAACTGCCCCCGCTCTCAACGGCGGATGGCCCGCTACACCGCTATTCCCCCCTCGGCAGAGGAACATCCTGCATGAGGCGATTTTGCGGGAGATCCTGCAAGAGCGCGTCGTCTCCAGCAGAAACCGGGTCAATTTCCGCGGCGTGAAGCGCAAGATGAGCAACTACAATCTGCGGCCTCGGAAGCGGCAGCGCACGCGCCGCATCGATGTCTCCGCGCGGATAAGGATTGTTAAGTGAACAGTATTGCCGCTAGCCCGACCTTCTCACAGGTATTTAGGTGCGATGGCGTGGCGGGCACTCCTGCCTGCCGCGTCCCGGCTCATGCCGACGCTTGGCTCCGACACTCTGTCGGACACGCGTAATTGTGGGGCAGGCGCTTTCGCCTGCCAACCGGCTTCGGTAGGCGGCGCCCGAGCTTCGCTTGGGTTGACAGGCGGAAGCGCCTGTCCCACATAGGAGGGTGGAGTGTGAGAAATGCAGGCTAGCGACCGCCGGCCGATAGCTTGCGGTAGTACTCGGCGACCGAGTCCTGGTAGCCGGCGGGAACCTTGGTTGGATCGGTGTTCCGGATCGTGCCGCCGCGGCTTTCATCGAGCTGGCGGCGCAGTTGCAGTTCCAGCGCGTCCACGCCGCTCATGAGCTGCTGGTGCATCTGCTCAACCAGAGCTGGGTTCCCCGTGAAGCGCCTGGGATCGAGATTGCGCATCTGATCGATAAGCGTCTGTAACTGTTGCCGCGCCTCCGGGCTCTCCTGGACGGCGGGACGCACCTGATTGAGCAGTTCCAACCCCTGTGCGATTTCGCGCTGCGTATCGGCCGGGTTGGGACCCTGTTGCGGCTTCACGGCTTGCCCGACAATGTGAGTATTCCCGGTGTCGAGATTCCCGTACACCGTGCTGTTGCGATTGCCCGAGCCGCCGGAGGGATTGCCCATGGGGTTGAAGCGGTCGTCGCCATTCGGCCCTCCCTGCCTTCCGCCGCCTTGGCCACCCTGCTGGCCTCCAGCGCGCTGACCGCCGGCCTGGCCGTTTTGACCGCCTTGAGCGCCTTGCTGTCCCCGTTGGCCGGCTTGCTGTCCGCCTTGGCCGCCCTGCTGTCCTTGTCCTTGCTGACCGGTTTGGCCGCCTGGTTGCCCATTGCGGCTCAGTTGGCCCGGCTGGAATTGCTGGCCTGCGGGTTGTCCGCCGCGACCAAGCTGACCCTCTCCGGCTTGCGGGTTGGGACGTCCTAGACCCGCCACCTGGTCGCGCAGGCGCGACAGATTATCCATGGCGCGATTGATGGCGGCTTCCTCGGAACCTCCCTGCGCCGTGCCTACCGCGCGAGCCGCTTCCCTGACCTGCTGGCCGAGCTTTTGAAGATCGTTAGTGAGACCGGTTTCTTCCGGATCGGAAAAATCGCCGCTTCGCAGCCAGTCCGAGCTACGTTGCATGCGCGTACCCAGGTCGCTCTCATCCATGCCGTCGAGCGCCGTCCGCAGCTTGCCGGAGGCCGCCGGCTGCGTGGGAGCGAGTTCACGCGCGGCGGTGCGCATTTGCTGAGTCAGGTGCGACAGGTCGTCGGTGGTCTGTTGGCGATCATTGACCATCTTGTCGATCTCCTGAGCGGACGGGTAGCTCTGCGATTGCCCGGCGGCCTTAGCGGAGTTCTGCCGGGCGATCAATTCGCGAACGCGATCGGCTTGCTGTTTTTGCTGCGCGGCCAATTGCTCGGCCGTCTGGGCCATGGAGCTGAGGCGGCCTGCGGCGGCCTGCTGCTGGGTTTGGCCGAGCAGATCCGTAGCTTCGCGGAGGCGATCGGCGGCGCGGCGAGAGTCGGCCGCGCTGGAAGTCCCCGTGGCGGCGCGCCGCATATCCTCGGTGGCCTGGCGCACACGGTCGAGCGCCTGCTGGGCCGCTTGTTGCCTGCTCTGGGCGGCCTGTTCCGCGGCCTGCTGAGAAGCGGCCGCATCGTCGCTTTCCTGGCCGGCCGATTGGCCACCGGCTTGTCCGCCGCGCTGGCCCGCCTGTCCACCGGCTTGCCCGGAAGCCGAAGCGTTCTGGCCCCCCTGCTGGCCCCGCCCATTCTGTTGGCCTTGCCGGCCCTGCTGTCCCTGTTGGCCTTGCCGGCCGCCCTGCTGGCTTTGCCGGCTGTTCTGCGCGAGTTGCTGCTCCATCTGCTGCTGAAGCTGCTGCGCGTCGCGTTGCAGCATTTCCTGCTGCCATTTTTCCTCGGCGGTCTGCTGGCCATTGCGTTGCTGCTGGGCCAACTCTTCCTGGCGCCGCGCCAATTCATCGAGTTTCTTCAGCGCATCGTCGATTTCCTTCGCCCGCTGCTCGGCGGTGGAAGTACTGGCGGCGTTCCGGCTCTCGTATTGGTTCTTCTCGGTATCGAGCTCGAGATCGAACAAAGCCGCGAGATCGCGCGCCGCGCCGCCACCGCCGCCGCCGCCACCACCGCCGCGCTGTCCGAACGCGACCTCGATCTGGCGGAACGTGGCTTCGGCGCGCAGCAGGTATTGCAGCGCCTTCTGCTCATTAGGAAGAGCTTCTTTCCATTTCTGCTGTTCCAATTGCTGCGCGGCGGGCGTCATGGCGGTGGAAGCTGCGATCATATCCTTCTGGAAGTCGCTGATGGCCTCCACCTCATCGGTGAGCTCGCGGGCCCGTAAACGGCCGGAAAGCGTCATGGCCTGGTCGCGCAAGGTGGCCTGGGATTGCGAGAGCAGCTTGGAAAGGTCGGCGGCCTGCTGCGGGGTTGACTCCTTGTTTGCGAGCTGCTTGAAGGTCTCGGAGACGATTTCCTTCTCGCGCTGCGAAATCTGCGCGGATTGGTTGCCCTGGCCGCCGCCCCCACCGCCGCCCCCTCCTCCGCCCGACTGTTGCGATTGGGAAAACTCGCGCTCGAACGGATCGGCCTGAATGAACATCATGTCGGTGTGGGCCTCGGCGTCGGCGTCCTGCGCGGTGGCGTAGACGCTGATCAGATCGCCCGGGACCAGCTTGAATGCCTCGAGCGACAGGGTAGTCGAGCCGCCGGCTTGCTTCTCGCCCTTCTTGTCGAGCAGATCCACCGCGGTGTCCGGGCCGCCGTTGACCGAATAATGCAGCGTCATCCCCTTGAGGCCATATTCGTCGGCAGCCTTGGCGGCGACAGTTACCTCTTCGATGGGGCTGGCGTGATAGTCGCCGCGGCCGGGACGCACCAACGCAACCTGCGGCGGGTTCGCCTTTCTGGCTTCGATGTAAAAATCTTCGCTGACCCGAACGGGCTGGCCTTCCTCGACGCCCGCCACGTGGTACGCGCCATCCTTATCCATCTTGACGGCGCCATGATAGACGTTGTTCTGGCCGCCGGTGAGTTGGACCTTCTGACCGCTGTCCAGTTGGATCTCGCCCTCCGCCAGCGGGCGGTCCGTGTAGACGTCGATCTCGGCCTCCGTGCCGGCGACAGCGCGCAGATCGCCGCCGCGCTCTTCGATCTCCGGCGGCATGCCCGTCCAGGAGGGGAAATGGTAGGTGACACGAATCTGTTTTACCGCGGGCAAATCGCTGACCTTGATGCTAAAATGCTTCGAGGTCATCGCCCCGGCGGTAACGTAGTATTCCACGTCTTCGGGCAGGCCCGCAAATAGGAATTGGTAACCGCCGGCGAAACTGCCCGACGCCTTGGGCAGCATGGCAATCTCCTCCCAGTTGGAGGACTTCTGATAACGCGCGTACAGCCGGACCTTAGGCGACTTCATGCCGGTGGGAAGCGCCGAAACCAACTGGTCGGCGTAGCGGCGCACGACAGCGTCGCCGGGAGTCACGCGGAGGTCGTAATACGCAGGCTTGTCGCGGTGCGGGCCGGTCCACAGCAGGGAGGCGCCGTAACCGAGAAAACCGGGTCCGGCGGCAATCATCCAGACTAAGATCGCGAGCGCGGCGACGCCGGTCGCCAACGATATCCGAAGACGGAAATCGGTGACCAATGCCTTTGGCTGAGCGGATTGCGCGACCCCCAGAGTGTCCCCGGCGAGGAGCTCAATGAACGGATCATCCTGGCCGTCGCGCTCCAGGAAGGTCGAGAGGCGCTGCTGGAACTGCGGGAAAGTCGCTTCGGCGGCGCCCACGGAGCGGCGGCGGGTCAGCCGGCGCAAAGGAAGCGCCAGACCGGCCCCGGCGGCAACGATCAAAATCAGGAGCAGCGCGAAGCGGGCGGTGGTGACGCTGCCATGCGAAAAGGCCAGTGCATTAGCGATGGCGACCAGCAAAAGAGTGGCCGCCAAAGCGCTTCCCGTAAGGATGGCGACGCCGCGCATCCAGGCGCTCCACCGCAGGCGTTGTTCCAGTTGACCAATATAGGCGTGTAGCTGAACCCGGAAACTCATCGACCCCTCCCGCGCTTGCCCAGTGTACTGCCTTCAGGATACCGCAGCGCCGCGCCTTCGGCTATCGCCGTCAGCGGCCCGCTTGCGCGTACCCCGATCTTCAAGATTCCTCCCGCTGCGTGCCCAAGTACCGGCTGGCCAGCGCCGATTCCGCGATGGCAGCGGCCAGCAGCAAAAGCATGACGTACCACCACAAGTACTCCGGCGTCTTGCGAGCCGGCGCCGCGCCGGGCGCGGAGGCTTCCTGCGAAGTTTGGCCGCCGTTGCCCTGCCACAAACTCACGACGTCGTCGGGAATCACGTCGAGGTTCGATTCCTTGGGATCGGGGTTGACGCCAATCACGTTCTGGCGGCCATCCGCCAGGCGAAGCTGGTAATAGCCTGCTTCGGTAAGCAGGAACGATTGCGCGGAAGCGGCCTCGCGCAGCGTGAGCGGGCGCTTCCCTTCGGGGTCGGTGATTTCGACGCCCTGACCCCCTTCCCTGGCAGTGCGCAAGTCGAGATACGCGCCCACCGGCCGGCTACCGCCCTGGCGCTCGCTGCCCGCGAGATAACGCGCCGTCTGCTCGATGAAAGGCACGAAGGCGGGCTGGACGGGAAAATCGTTGGTCAGGTTATCGAGCCCGGTGGTAAGCAGCAGCACCCGGCCCTCGCCAATTCGCTTTTCGAGCAGAAGCGGCGTCTGGTCGCCCAATCGGACGATCACGCGAGCATCGCCGGGATCCACGTTCAAAGCGTAGAAGAACTTCACGCCCGCCCAGCCATCGGCCTTGGCCACGCCGGGAAACGAGGAGTCGCTCGAACCGACGGTCATGAAGCGGTCGGGGACGCGGCTGTAATCGCGGGTATCGAGGATGCGCGCGCCGAAAATGGGAATGGCAGAGCGCGCGCCGGCGGAGGCCCCGGCGGCGATGAAAACGTCGCCGCCGGAACGCACGTAACCGGTGAGCGAGTTTTCCAGAATGGCGGGCGGATTATTGAGGTCCGACAAAACGACGAAAGCGTAATTGGCCGGCAGGCGGTCGGCAGCCTCGTTGGCGTCGAGCGATTCCAGGACAAAGGCCGATTGCGCGGCCGCGGAGAGCGCGGCGCCCACGTAGACGGCTGCCCGGCTGTCGCCGTAGTTATGAACCAGCAAGGCCTTTTGCGGGTCGGAACGGTCGACGGCGAAGCGGCGCAGGTCGTCGGCCGGAAAGCCGTCGGCGGAATCGATCTTGACTTCGCAGCGGCTGAAGCCGTAGGGCGCTTCGAGGTTGGGGAACTCGACGGTGGCGCGTCCGTTGGCGGGAACCGCCACGATTTTGCTGGCGACGGTCTTGCCGTTCACAATGAGCGATGCGGTGCGTGAAGCGGCGGGCGTACCGTAGCCCGCAATCACGGCTTGCACGTGAACCGGCTTGACGTCCTTACCCCAGACCTGACCGGGAGCCTCCACCGAATCGACCGTCCAATTGGGTTGGGCTTTCTTGACGACGGCGTGCGTCACCAGTTTGACATTGGCGGGAAGAGCCATGTCGGAGAAATTGGCGGCCAGGTTGCCGCGCTGCATGTCGCTAAACACATGCAACTCGATGGGAGTATGCACCGCCTCGGCCATGGCCCGCATGGCGCGCGCCAGTTCGCCGAAGTTCCCGTGGCCGTCGCCGGGCTCGATCGACTGCACGGCGGCGCGCAGCGCCGATTGGTCCTGAATGGGCTGCGTCAGAAGTTGCAACTGCGAACCGAATGCCGCGACCTGAGCGCGCGCGGCGCCCACCCCGGAGAGCGTCTCCATGGCCGCGTCCTTGGCATCGGCGAGGCGCGTTCCGGCCCGCATGCTGAAGGAATTATCGACCACCAGCAATACCAGCCGGCTGCTCGCCAGCATGGCCGTGTTGCGGTTGATGAAGGGGTTGGCGAAAGCCAGAGCCAGCATCAGTAGAACCAGTAACCGCAGCGAGAGAAGCAGGAAATAACGCAGGCGTCGATGACGCGTGGAGGCTTGCGTGCGCGATTCGAAAAGCATCAGCGAGCTGACCTGTTTCGGCTGTCTGGTTTGCCGCTTCAGCAGATGCAGGTAAAGCGGAAGCGCCAGCCCGGCCAGGCCGCCGAGGAACCAGGGAGCGAAGAGTCCCATCTAATTGCGGCCTCCCCGGAGGGTGAGGTACTCGCGCAGGGCGTCGTCGAGCGGCCGGTCCGTCATGAGCCGGCAGTAGCCCATGCCCGCGCCCTGGGCGCGGTCGCGCAGGTCCGTGAGGTGCGCCGCCGCTTTGTCGCGGTACTCCTTCTTGGTGAAATCGGGCGTGACTTCCATCTCGTCCCGGGTCTCCATATCCACCAGGATGGATGGGCCGTTCAAGCGGGGACTCACATCCTCGGGGTCGAGGACGTGGAACAGGACCACCTCGTTGCCATGGAAGCGCAGGGGCTCGATCGTGCGAATAATACTCTCGGGCGATTCCCAAAAGTCGGAAACGATCAGCACGATGCCGCGCCGCTTCAGGAATTCCTGGAAGTAGCGCATGGGCTTCGAGAAATCCGTGCGGGCGCGCGCTTCCGCCTGCTCCAGGCCGGCCAGCAGGCGATGCAACTGTCCCTGGCGCGTGGAGGGGCGGATGTAATTGCGGATCTCGTCATCGAAGGTGATCAGCCCGGCGGCGTCGCGCTGGCCGTGGATCGCGAGATAGAAGAGCGAGGCAGCCAGGAAACGCGAGTAATCCATCTTGTTCACACCATGCGAACCGAACTGCATGGAGTTACTGGCATCGAGCAGGATGGTCAGGGGGCTGTTGGTTTCCCCGCGAAAACGTTTGAGATACATGCGCTCCGTGCGGGCGTAGACGTTCCAATCGACGTGGCGAAGGTCGTCGCCGGGGTTATAGGCCGCATATTCGGCGAATTCCTGGCTGAAACCAAAGTCCGGAGAGCGATGCAGGCCGGCCACAAAGCCATCGACCACAGTCTTGGCGACCAGCTCAAGGTTGGAAATGCTGGCGAGGATCGAGGGTTGCAGGAAGCGCTGTTCCATAGGAGCTACCCGGAGATCAGACAATCCCCCACTTGCGGCGCAGCCACCACTCGGAGAAGCGCAGAAGCAGCAGGAACAGGAAGACCAGAGGCAAATTCCACAGGTCCTTAGTCTCGCGGACGGTCACTCCCGCCTCCGAAAAGGGGATCGCCGCGGGGAGCTTGGCAAGATCGGCGGGCGTCCAATATTGTCCGCCGGTTTGCGCGGCGAGGCGTTCGAGCAACTCGCGATTCTGCTCGATGTGAAAATTCTCCGCCACGCCATCCATGCGCTGAAAGGTCAGTACGTCGCGGCCCAGTTCCTTTACGCCGCCGGTCTTGGGATCGTTGCGCTGGGCGGTTACCTCCGTGAGGTAAGCGCCGGCCTTGGGCGCGCGCCACGCGGCTTGAAACTGGCCGGGGCTGTCGGGAACCGGCGACATTTCGACAAGCGCGCTCACACCGCCGGGGCCCAGGATATGAGCTTCCACCTTGGCATCGCGGGCGGGGTTGTACTGGTCGTCGCCAACCTGGGCGGTGATTGTAACTGCGCCGTTATCAAGCAGCATCTGCGAGGGTACGGAGGCGGCGACGTGGCCCGGCGTATCCGACACAAGCCAGCGCAGGAGCTGCTGCCAGAACAGATTGTGAGCGGTATCGCCCAGGGGCGAGCTCATCTGCCAGCGCCAAATCCCTCCGGTCGCCAGAATCGCCGTGCGTCCGCGGCCGAAGCTCTCGGTAATCAGCAACGGCAGTTTTCTTCCTTCGGGGGTGATCATATTGGCGAGGACGGTTGCGCCGGGCTTGGCCATACCCGGATCCTCGTAGTCCATGAGGTATGGCAACTTCTTCCACTTGGCGGCGTTGGCGGCAGGGTCGTCCACCAGGCGCGTCATAACGCTATCCATGCCGGCGGGCGCCAGTTCGGCGGTGGTGTGGGCCGTACCGTTCCTGGGGTCGGCCTCGCGGTGGAAAGTGCCCGCCTGGAGGGGCAACGCCGTAGGCAGCAGGTCGGTAAGCTTCGAAGCGTTCCAGTCGCCGTCGCCCAGCGCGAACTGGCCGCCCAGCATCAACAGACCCCCGCCGCGGCGGTCCACGAACTCGCGGATTAACTCCTGCTGGTCGGGAGTGAAAAAACCGGCATTGACCGAACCGATCACGATCGCCTGGTAGACGAAAAGGTCCTCCGCGCGCGTGGGAAAGCCGTCGGCCAGCTCTTTGGGATCTGAAAGGCCCTGGCGGTAGAACTTGTTCTCCGTGGTGCGAACGATGGAAGAAATCTGCACCATACGGTCGTCCTCTTCGGCCTGGCGTATGAAGGCGTACTCCCAACGCGGCTCGCCCTCGATGTACAGGATGCGGCGCGGTTCGGATGCTGCGTTCACGACGCGGGTCAAAGTGTTATTGGCGGTGTTCTGCTCGCCCGGAAGGGGATCGGCCGCGATTTGGAGGGTCTTGGCGCCGGCTCCCCCAACGTTGAACATCAGAGTCTCTGACTGCAGGTTACCGTCCGGCCCGAGGGTCACACCGCGAGCGGCCAAAATCTTGGGCTGGCCGGAACTTACATCGCGCACCGTCAGATTGACCGTGCCACCGGCATATCCGCGCTGGTGAAAAGTGACTTTGGCGGCGAGGCGCGAATCGGCCAGCGCACGGGGCGCCACCACCGCATCGTCCAGCTCCACGTCGTGCGCGGAGCGCTCGCGGCCGAAACCCACGGTGTGCACGGGAATGTGGCGCGCGCGGAGGGCGTTAATCGCGTCCTGACCGATGCCTCCGGTGTTGTCGTCTCCGTCGCTCAGGAGAACCACGGCGCCGATGGGCAAGTCGGAGGTCTCTTCGCTCAACTGCTTGAGGCTGTCGCCGATGCGGGTGGTGGGCGCCTTGGCTTCGAGGTCCTTGAGGCTTTCGATGCGGGCGGGCGCGTCGTCCACCCGGTAGAGGCGCGTCTGAAAGGAACGGTTCAGACTGTCGAGGACGCCATTCCGCAGCGCCTTCACGGCTTGAGCCTGGCGGGTGGAACCGTCCTCGCTGATGGCCATGCTGCGGGAGTCGTCCACGAGCACGGCTATGATGTTCTGTTGCGGCTTCAGTTCGGCGACGGTAATGGCCGGCTGCCAGAGCAGCGCCAGCAGCAGCGCGGCCAGCAGCGCTTGCAAACCCCAGATGACCCCGGCGCGCCAACTGCGTATGACCGGCGCGGCTTGCGCCAGGCGGGAGCGGATGAGCCAGCCCAGGCCAGCGGCCGCGACTAGGATCGAGACCACGAGCACCCACTTGGGCCACGCGCCCAACAGGGCGAATTGGCCGTGTGCATATGCGGAACGCGGATACTTCAGAAAGAACTCGAACATGGAATTGTTGGCGCCTCGCGGATGGCGGGAGGGGCGCCCGGTTCATCCTAATGGGTCATGGCATACATGATGTAGTTGAGGACGATGCGGAAAGCAAGTCCGGAAAACTTCTCGGGGTATTGGGGGCTGTCCGCCCATTCCCAGGCGTCGCCAAGATGCATGTTGGCGCAGATGGCCACCATGATGCGCCCGTGGTCGTTGCGGATGGCGCGCCATTTGGGCACGTAGCCGTCCTTCTCATAAGTGCGGCCGGTGTTGACGTAGACCTCGCTGGGGATCTGAAACTTCTCGTCGATGTCATACAAGCAGTGGTATATCTCGTCGGCGTCGGGGAGATCTTCCACGGGCCTGTCCGGCAACACCATGCGCATGCCGGCCATGAAGTGCTCCCAGTCGTCGGTGCCGTGAAAATCGTCCACCATGAGAAAACCGCCCTTCAGCAAATAGTCGTGCAGCCGTTTCGCCTCCTCTTCCGTGAAGGTCCACGTGTTTACCTGGACGGCGTAAATCCAGGGGTAGTCGAAGATGTGGTCGCTGTCGAGATCCACAACGTTCAGGGGCGAAGGCGAGTTGACGTGGGTCAGACGGCGCAGAGCGATCAGGCAGTCGTTATCGGCCTTGGGATAATCTCTGGACCAGCCGGCGCCGTGCATTCCGCGAAATCCATAGCTGCTGCCGCTGGCGTAGCTCGAATTGTACTGGAGGCGGCTCCAATAGAACTCGGACGGCACGTTTGGTTGACCAGCGTAGTAGTAATCCTGTTGGCCGCCGTACCCTCCAAACTGTCCGAATTGGGGATCAAGGGCCGCAAGGGCGAGCGAAACCGTGAGGAGAATGGCGAAGAATAGGCGGACCGTATTCATTTACGGAATCCTCCGAGCGTTTTATTGGATGATCGCAGAAGAGCGAAGGGTGCACCGGAAGTTTGCGGTACGATGGTCACGGCGCCGATTTTCGGCGTTTTTCCCATGCAGCGACGCGACTTCCTCAAGATTGCCGGGTTGGCGGCCTCAAGCAGCCCCCTGGCCGGCCAGCAGATGCAGATGCAACCGCATTCCTTTCTGGCGCCGGCGGCTTCCGAAGACGTCGCCAAGACCGGTTTCACGCTGCGGATCGCCCCGGTCACCGTGGAATTGGCCCCTAACCGCATCGTCAGCACCATTGGATACAACGGCTCCTCGCCGGGGCCGCGGCTGCATATGAAGGAGGGAGTTCCGGTCACGGTGGACGTCGTCAACGACACGGACGTGCCGGAGTATGTCCATTTTCATGGATTGCTGATTCCGTCGGAAGTGGACGGAGCGGAGGAGGAAGGCACTCCGGCAGTGCCCGCGCATGGAACCCGCCGGTACCAGTTCACGCCCACTCCCGCCGGGACGCGCTGGTATCACACGCATGTCATGTCGATGGACGACCTGCACCGGGGGACTTTTACCGGACAGTTCGGATTCTCGATTATCGAGGGAGCCAACGATCCGGGCCGCTACGATCAAGAGCACTATCTGGCCTTGCGCGACTGGGAACCGTATTTCACGAACCAGATGATGGATACCGACGATCTGGATCCGGCGCGGGCGCAACCGGAAAGGCCGGCGGTGCTGGACACGCGCCCAACAGGGCTCGAGGTGACGGCCGATATCTACTCCATGAACGATAAAGCTCTGGGCACCGGCGAGCCGATTCGCGTGAATCCAGGCGAACGCGTCATGTTTCATTTTCTGAATGCCAGCGCCATTGAGAACCGCCACCTGGCGCTGCCCGGCCACAGATTCAATGTGGTCGCCCTGGACGGAAATCCAGTGGCCACGCCGGCGGCGGTGGACGTATTGATGATGGGTCCGGGCGAACGGATCGATGCCTGGGTGGGGATGAACCAGCCCGGGGTTTGGATCCTAGGCGCGCCCGAGGACCCCGTACGAGAAGGAGGCTTGGGAATTGTCATCGAATACGCCAATCAACACCGCACCCCGCAGTGGGCGCCGCCGCCCAAATCCGTTTGGGACTATACCCTCTTCGGCAAGCCGCCGTCGCGACCGGCGCCTACCGAGCGATTGGACATGGTGTTTGAAAAGGTGCCGCGCGGCGCCGGCAAATTCAACAGCTTCACCGTAAACGGCAAACCCTATCCCCACGACCAGGAGTTTCTGCTCAAACAGGGCACGCGCTACCGGCTGACGTTTCATAACCGCACCGACGATGCGCATCCGCTGCACCTGCATCGCCACCAACTCGAGATCGCCGAGATTTATGGCAAAGCCACCTCGGGCGTGATCAAGGACACGGTGGTGGTGCCTACCTATGGGCGCGCCAGCGTGGACTTTACCGCCGACCAGCCGGGAACGACGTTGTTTCACTGCCATATCCAACAGCACATGGATTTCGGCTTCAAGGCATTGCTGCGCTATTCGTAAGGGAACGCGCTGTGACTACCGCGGATGCTCGTGGAAACGGCGCCGGCGGCGGCGGGAACACCCTGGCATTAGCCCCGCATTAGCCCAAGTTCGTCACGAAACTGTGGAAAACTCGGCTAACCTCAATACTGTTCACTTAACAATCCTTATCCGCGCGGAGACATCGATGCGGCGCGTGCGCTGCCGCTTCCGAGGCCGCAGATTGTAGTTGCTCATCTTGCGCTTCACGCCGCGGAAATTGACCCGGTT
>Ga0326727_10012020_pt1 | contig 19885 bp, 17 predicted proteins | sample MB2enrmetagenome_FD_207643 | JGI IMG/M metagenome (GOLD analysis project Ga0326727, IMG submission 207643) | Lab enriched peat soil microbial communities from McLean, Ithaca, NY, United States - MB29MY | ecosystem: Environmental > Terrestrial > Soil > Wetlands > Peat | place: USA: New York...
CCCCCCTGCATCCTCCCGCCCCCAGCCTCATCTGAGAAAATAATGACAGTGAACCCGCGCCTTCATCCAGCATTCCCGCGCGCCAAAGCCGCGCTTTTCCTCCTCCCGCTCCTTCTCTGCGCCGGGCCAGCCACATCGCGCGCGCAAAACCCCACATCGGCCGCCAATCCCTTCTACGGCAGCGTCACCGCCCAGCCCGTCTCAGCCGAGCCCCTCAAGCTCTCGCTCGACGACGCCATCCGCCGCGGCCTCTCGAACAACCTCGGCCTCAAAGAAGCCGAAGCCGGCGAAAAAGCCCTGCACGGCGAGAAAAACCAGGCCCTCCAGGAGTTCCTGCCCACCATCTGGCTCACCGGCGACACCGGCTATTACATGCACAATCTGGTCGCCCTCGGTTTCGGCCCCAAGACCATCGGCATGTTTTCGTCCCTCTTTCCCGGGGGCAAAATTCCCGCCGGCCTCTCGACCATCACCCGCGACGACCTCACCGACGGCCAGATTCACTTCAGCCAGATCCTCTTCTCCGGGCCCGTCATCCAGAGTTACAAAGTCGCCGGCGCTGCCGAGCGCGCCGCCTATTTTCAAAAGATGTCCGCGCGCGGCGAGGTCGTCCAGCAGGTCGCCATCGCCTATCTGCGCGCCATTGCCGACCAGTCTGAAGTGGACAACGCCCAGGCCCGCGTCGCCGAGGCGCAAGTTCAACTCGATCACGCGCACGCCGCCCACCTCGCCGGCACCGTAGCCAATCTCGAAGAGCTGCGCGCCCGCGTCGAGCTCGAAGCCCAGCAGCAGTCCCTCATCGTTGCCCAAAACCGCCAGGCCAAAGACCTCATCCTGCTTGATCGCGAAATCGGCGTCGATCCCGCGCAGCAAATCGTCCTCACCGATCCCGCGCCCTATAGCGACCTCGCCGAGCAAACTCCGGAAGAACTCCGCGCCCTTGCTTACAAAAGCCGCCAGGACTACCAGAATCTCCAGAACCAGGCCGTTGAGTATAAGGCCGTTCACGCCGCCTATCGCAGCCAGCGCCTGCCCACGCTCAGCTTCTATAGCTACTACGGCACCAGCACCGTCAACCAGGTGGGCACGCACGGCAACTTCCTCGCCATGGGCACGCTCAACTTTCCTCTCTTCCGCGAAGCCCGCCTGCGCGGCGACGAAGACGCATCCAAAGCGCTCCAGAACTCAGTCGACGCCCAGCTCGCCGACCTAGGCAACCACATCGACGAGCAGCTCCGTGCAGCCCTGCTCGACGTCGGCGCAAGCAAGCAGTTGGTTGAAGTCGCCCGCTCCAATGTCGATCTCGCCGCCCGCGCCTTAAGCGACGAAACCGACCGCGTCAACGCCGGCGTCGACGACAATCTCCCCCTCGTCACAGCCCAGTCCTCGCTCGCCACAGCCCAAACCAACCTCGTCGAAAGCCTCTACCAGTACAACGTCTCAAAGCTCCTCCTGGCCCGCGCCGCCGGCATCCTCGAGCAGCAGTACCGCCTCTACCTCGGGAATTAAAACTTCCTCCCAAAACCCAGCAGTAGACTGTTAGCCATGTTTGGATTCCGGCCGAAGTTGCCTGTTACAGAAGACGAACGCTCCTGGGTCGACCGCGGTTTCGCCCGGCTCAAGGGCATGCTTGGCGCCAAGCGCATGTTGGGCTGCACGGTCGTCGAGCCCACGGACGACTATTTCCCCGACCCCTACAACGGATCGAGTGACAGCCTTGAAGGCATCTTTTGCCGCGTCTGCGAATACATGCAGGTGGAACGAAGCCACGTCGATCTGGAGATCATTCCCGCTTCGATTGAATTGACGGAATTGCTTCCCGAGTACCACCTCCGCTCCAATGGCCCGGCTGGCTTGCATTTTGGCAAAAGCGCGGACGAGAAGCCGCTCATCGGCGTCCGCCAGTCGCTCCTGAAAGATCCCATGGCCATGGTGGCGACTGTCGCGCACGAACTCGGGCACGTAATCTTGCTCGACGGCGGCCATTTGTCGCGCGACGCTGAAGACATGGAGCCTATGACCGATCTGTTGACGGTTTTTCTTGGCCTCGGAATCTTCACCGCGAATTCGAGCTGCCGCTTCAGGAAGTTCAGGGATGAGCGCCGCGAAGGCTGGTCCTTCAGCAGGCACGGCTATCTTCCTGAAGAGGTCTACGGTTACGCATTGGCGCTCTTCGCCAAAGAGCGCGGCGAAAACAATCCTCCTTGGTCCGCGCATCTCTCGACCAACGTGCAGACCTACTTCCGCCGGTCGGCCGCGTGGCTTCAATACGTTTCACTGCAGGCGGTCTGACGTCGCATCCATGTAACGTAGAACCCAGAGGAGCCTTCCCCATGCCTCAACCCCTGAAAATCGTCTACCAGGTCGCGCCTGACGCCGAATCCCTCGCCGCCCTCGCCGTGCAGCATTTCGTCGCGCAGGTCGAGCAGGCCGTAGCCGTGCGCGGCCAGGTCCGCGTCGCCATCAGCGGCGGCTCAACCCCCAAAGCCGCCTTCGCCCTCCTCGCCGACCCCGCCCAGCCCTGGCGCACACGCGTGCCCTGGCCCAAACTCGATCTATGGTGGGTCGACGAGCGTTGCGTTCCCCCCGGCGACCCCGATTCCAACTACCGCATGACCCGCGAAACCCTCCTCGACCACGTCCCCCTCGCCCCCGAGCAGATTCACCGCATCGAGGGCGAGCTCCCACCCGAGACAGGCGCCGCCCGCTACGACTCAAATCTCCGCAACGCCTTCCGCCTCGAGGGCGCTGAACTGCCCCACTTCGACCTCATTGCCCTCGGCATGGGTCCAGATGGACACACCGCGTCTCTTTTTCCCCACACCCAGGCCCTCCATGAGCGCTCCCGCCTCGCCGTCGCCAATCATGTCCAGGCCAAAGACTCCTGGCGCGTCACCCTCACCGCGCCCGTCATCAACCACGGATCGCACGTCTTCTTCCTCATCGCAGGCGCGGACAAAGCCCAGATTCTAAAAGAAGTCTGGCTGGGCCCTCCCGATCCCGAACGCCTCCCCAGCCAGTTGATCCGCCCCGCTGGCGGTATACTGACTTTGCTTCTGGACCGGGCCGCAGCCTCGCTGCTGCCCGAGCCGGATGCCCAGGGCTGCGGCACTATTGAGAGGAATTCATGATTCTTGCTGGCGATGTAGGCGGCACCAAAGTTCATCTGGCATTATTCGATTTCACCGACGGCGACCTGAAGCACTCCCGCGATAAGCAATTCCCGGCCAAGGACTACGCCGGCCTCGAAGCCATCGTGAAAGAATTCCTCGTCTCGGAGAAAATCACCGCTGCCTGTTTTGGCGTGCCCGGCCCCGTCCGCGACGGCCGCCTGCGCCTCACCAACCTGCCCTGGACCCTCGACAGCCGCGAGCTGGCGCAGAACCTCAAAATCGACTACGTCTTCCTGATTAACGATCTCCAGGCCAACGGCTACGGCATCGCCGAGCTCGGCCCCGATCAGGTCTACACCCTCAGCGAGGGCGATGCCCGTCAGGTGGGCAACCGCGCCCTCATCTCCGCCGGCACCGGCCTCGGTGAGGCCTTCCTCGTCTTCGACGGCCGCGACTACGTGCCCTATCCCTCCGAGGGCGGTCACTCCGATTACGCGCCCCGCAACGAGGACGAGGTCGACCTGCTGCGCTTCCTCATGCAGAAATACAACGGCCGCATCAGCTTTGAGCGCGTCGTCAGCGGCCAGGGCATCACCAACATCTACGAGTTCCTGCGCGACGTGCGCGGCCTCGAAGAGCCGGCCTGGCTCGCCGAGCGCATGCGCACAGAAGACCCCAACGCCGTCGTCACCGAACTCGCCATTAAGGCCAAAAGCGAAATCTGCGAGCGCGCCCTCGACATGTTTGTTGCGGCCTACGGCGCGGAGGCCGGCAATCTCGCGCTCAAGATTCTCTCCGTCGGCGGCCTCTACGTCGGCGGCGGCATCGCCCCGCGCATTTTGGAGAAACTCAAGGACGGCACCTTCATCAAGGCCTTCACCGACAAGGGCCGCCTCAGCCAGTTGCTCGTCAACACGCCGGTCCGCGTCATCCTCGAATCCCGCACCGCCCTCATCGGCGCAGCCGCATACGCCGAAGCCCGCGCCGCAGAGCTAAGCGGCATCTCCCCCCGCGCCGCCAGCGTCAAGTTTTGAAACGGCCGGGATCGAAATAAGCGGAAGGGCCAGCCGCAATGGCTGGCCCTTCATTTTCCGCCGATGCAATCCCCGCCTCAATTCCCAATCGTGTAGATCACATTGACGGTCGTATCCACTTCCACAGGCTCGCCGTTAAGCAGATATGGCTTGTATTGCCATTGCGAAACCGCCCACACGGCCGAAGCCACCAGGGAAGGCCATGGCGCCTCCAACACGCGCAAATCGTGAATCCTGCCATCCCTGCCGATGGTGGCTCCCAGAACGACCGTTCCTGAGACCCGCCCCCTCTTTGCATCCAGCGGATAAATCGGCTGCACTTTCTTCACCAGGGAACCGGCGACGATACCGGCCCCGAGCAGCACCTTCCCGCTCTTCGGGTAGATCGCATTGGAGTCCGGCGTTAAGGCCGGATCGGTAGCAGTGATACCGTCAATCGCTTCCACCTTCGCGTTGAGCAACGGGCCATCGCCGCCGACAAGGTGGATTTCTTTCGGCAAGAAACGTCCTTGTAACCTCACGATGGCGTCAAAAACCTCCGCGATATTTCCAAAGGAGTAGCTGACCCGCAAGGCCGGAACATTCGGGTCGAAGCAGTAGGTCGGAAACAAACCCAGCGGAACCTCCTGCAGTTGCCCGTGCTGCGGCATCTTGGGAATCACCATCACGCATGGCAGCTTCGCGCCCCCCAGCTTCACCTCCTCGCGGTCGAGGCGGACTTTGTTGGGGTCGAGTTCGCCGGCGTCGGGCAGCGGCGAAAGAAATGCCGACGCCAGCTTGTGCTCGAAATAGTTGATCCCCCCGCCCGCGGAGACATAAGCATTTTTGCCGTTCGCCATGTACCATTCGGTGAACGTCATGTCGCCCCGCGTCCATGTGCGGCGATAAACCCTCGGCGAAACCCGCCAAATCTCAAACGTCCCTTGCTCCGTAGGCTTTCCCTTCTCGTCGTAAAGCTGATACGTCGCCTTCAGGTGGAACGGCTTGAGCGCGGGATCGGAAAAATCGTAGTAAGGCTCGGCGGCCGCGAGAATCGCGCGCGGATCTTTCATCTGCCCCGGCGGCGTGGCCGGCGTCTGGCCAAATCCCTGCCAACCTGCAGCCAGACAGAGAGCAAACACAATCTGTGAGCGCATGGTGCGGACAGGGTAGCACGAAGTGCTGAAGCCGCCAAAAAAACAGATCAAAAATACCTCACCTTCGCAGTAGGGAGCCAACAGTCGCGTAGGTCCCGTGGTAGAAATACCCGCCCAGTCCGACGGTGAAAAGCCAGCAGCCGTAAAGCGCGTGCTCAAAGCTGGAGGCGGCGAGCGAACCCGTCTCGGCATAGCGAAAGGCGAAGAGAATTCCCCCCAACAGCGTGAGGGCCGGCGCGAGGGGATTGCGGAAGACGATGTGCAGGAAGGCGAAGGCCGCGGCGCTGGCCAGAATCGTCGCCCACCGGCCGGGAAAGAGCCCGGCGAATCGCTCGAAAAAGTAGGCGCGGTAGAGCAGCCCCTGCGGGTAGACGGAGAGCACCGGGTACGCCGCCATCACAACCGCCCAGAAAGCCGGATGGCGGCGGATGAAATTCCACTCCAGGTCCGGCGCAAACCAGCGCACGCCCAGCCAGAGCAGCAACGCCACCGCGGCGAACGTGATCAGAATGGCAGGCAGGCTCGCGGGCAAGCGGCCTGCATTCCAAAGCCGCGCGCGGTCGAAGCGCGGATCGCGCAGCAATCGCCACAATGCGTAGCCTGAAACGGCCCACAGCAGCGGTAGCGCGGGAAGACGCACCGGCGAGAAGCGGTAGCCGAGAGGCAACGCTACATAAAGCAGGACGAACTCCAAAACCAATAAAAAACGCGGCATGGATGGGCTCCGGCCTCCAGAATACTCGCCGCCCGGCCCGCCAGAGCCGCCTCGCATAGCAAGCCCTCACCGCGAGGCCGACGGAGATTTGAAGCGCACCAAGAGCGGACACTCCACTTCTGCGGTTTATTCTGGCGGAGGCGCGTAGTTGCGGCTGATGGGCGGCGTCCCAGAGAGCAGGCCCCGCGCGTGGAAGGAGATCCTCGATGCGTCGTCTGGGCACATGGCTCTTGCGTGGCCTGCTCGGATTTGCCGTCGTCTCCCTCGTCGCCTTCGCTGTCGACTTCGCCGTCTACAAGCTCCGCGGCTCGCCGCATTCCTCCGTCGCCGTCAGCCGCTTCATGTCGGTCCCACTCAAAGGCCAAAAAACCGAGTACGACTTCCTCGGCACCGCCAATGTCTCCTGCGCCGTGGCCCTCTTTCCCCAGGACAACGAGGACCCCTGCTGGCATCTCCGCCGCAACCCCAACCAATGGGAAAACCTCGGCACGCCGTAGTACTAGACCCCATCTCATAAACCGCTTTGAAGTGGAACGGCTACACGGTCTCCAGGAAGTTCCCCCGTTCGGAACAAGAAGGGTGAGGGCACCGCTTCACGGTAGATTGAATAAGGCATCGTGAAGCACGAAGTGTCAGGGCACGACTTCAGTCGTGCCGCACGACCGCAAAATGCGGAGGGCTTTAGCCCCTGCGGAACGCTCTTCACCGCCTCGCCAGAATCGATGAGTTCACCTCGAGCGCAACACGTCATTCAGTGCGTTTGCCTTGGGCGAATCGACCGCAAAGTCCGCTTCGGCGGGCGTCCGACGCTAGCCCCAGGCGCGAGCCTGGGGAGCGAATTCAAAAACCAACCCCAGTCCCCGTAGGGGGCGTAAGAACCCGCCCTCCTCACCCAGACACATTTCCCGAAATCAACGGCCCACCACTACAGCCCTCCAATCTCTCAAAGAAAGCCATATCGGTTCACCCGTTTTTTCGCGCGAACGCATCGATTCGCGCCCCTCCACACCCGTCAAACCCCCACGCCGCCCCAAAAACTCTCAACATTGCACCATCCACGGTGAAATCCACAAATTAACTTGATTTTTGCACTTGAATCCACAGATTGATCCGACGTAATGTCTCTTTCAACTGATGACCCAGTAGGGCATCGGAGTTGGTCGCCGGAAGCTGGAATGAAACGCAGTCGGCGCAAGCCGGAAGCGAATCGCCAGTAAGGCGGGCGGAGCGAACAGCCGGTGAGAACCGGAGGATGGCCGTCAGCCCGGACAGAGGGTGAAACCTCGGGCGCAAGCCTGAGAAGGATCGCTGGACGCACCAGAGATTACAAAAGACGGCGCAAGCCGGAAGTTGTTCAAGCTGGGTGATTCCGGAAGATGCACGGGCCGGTGGAAACGGAATACTCATCGACGGCTCAGCCGGCGATGCAAGGTTCGGTGGAAACAAGGAGTGCATCGTAGGTTCAACCGGAGAAGCGGTCGCAAGGCGCAAGCCGAGTGATCGACGGCCGGTGAAGCCGGAGGGTGGAAGCAGCCGGAGCAATCCGGAGGTGAAAGCCAGCCGGGGGAGCAGGGGCGGCATGTGGCGCAAGCCGTGTGCAGCCGCCAGCCGAGCCAAAGGGCTTCCATCCGATGCGAGTCGGAGGTAGGTCGTCGGCCAGGCCGGAGGAAGGGCCATTCGGCGCGAGCCGAATGGAACCAGAATCGTCGGGTGCAAGCTCGATGAAACCAGGATCGTCAGGCGCAAGCCAGATGGATCGCCAAAGGTCGGCAGGATGCGCGGAGCGCCGATGCAAATCGGTAGTGCGCGCCAGCCGAGCCGGGGACACGTAACCGATCCGAGCCGGAGGGTTGGCCATCGGAGCGCTGGAGTGCAGGCCGAAGACGAAAGTCGGAGGTCGAGTGCCGGCGCAGCCAGAGGAGAAGGCGTCAGCGAAAGCTGAGGGCCGTCCGCTGGAGCAACCGGAGGACGCAGCAACGGCTGTACTACCGAGTGATCAAGATTGAGACGCCAGAGGCTTCGGTCTCTGGCGTTTTCAATTAAGGCAGAATTCTCCGCGCAGCCGGCGATGTTTCACCTCCGCCAACTCTTTCTCGCCGCTTGAATCCGCACCACCCCGGGCCGACTGAGTTGAGAGAGACGGGTTGGGGTTCGTGCTTTCCCACAAGCTCCGTAGACGCAACCGCGGGTCCTTCGACTCGCTCTGGCGCATTTCATGCGCCGAAGTTCGCTCAGGATGACAGCGTGTTTTGACCGGCTAGAGTTTGCGCACTACACAAGCTCCACTTCGATCTTCTTTGCTTCGGCGGCTAGTTTTGTGATTTTGAAGGTGCGGATCTGGCTTTCGGCCAGGGGTTCGGGTGGGGCTGAGGCTGCGGGGGCGTTGCCTTGCCAGCGGGCTTTCAATAACGACGAAAGCTGCGAGAGGTCGGGCTTGGCGGATTGCGTTTCCGGCGCGGTTGACTTTCCCGAGGCTGCCTTCGCCGAAGGCGCGGAGGCGGATTGCGGCGTTGCGGCGCTTTTTTCTGCTGAAGGTGCGGGATCGGAGGCGGAGTTCTTTGTGTTGAGCGCGGCGCGAATTCCCTCGCCTAACTCGACGACTGCACCGGAGGCGGTTAGCTCGACGACGCGGCCGGAGACGCGGTCGCCAGCTTTGTGCTCGGCGATGTATTCGTCGATGGAGGTTGGGATGAGCTGCTTCATGGAGAGCTTGATCTGGCGCTTCTCCTGGTCGATGGAGAGGATGACGGCTTTGACACGCTGGCCTTCGCGGAGCACGTCGCGCGGATGGTTGAGACGGCGGTCGGCGACGATCTCGCCGATGTGCACGAGGCCATCGACGCCGGGAGCGATCTGGACGAATGCGCCGAAGTTCATGAGCTTGGTAACGGGGCCTTCGATTTCGGAGCCGACCGGGAATTTGCGCTCGAATTCGGACCAGGGATCGGCGAGAGTTTGCTTGAGGCCGAGCGCGATGCGGCCGGGTTCTGCGCCGGAGGGCGGCTTGACGGAGAGAATGACGGCGTCGACGCGATCGCCTTGCTTGAGAATGTCGCCGGGATGGCGGAGCTTGCGTTCCCACGACATTTCGGAGATGTGAATGAGGCCTTCGAGGCCGGGCTCGAGCTCGACAAATGCGCCGAAATCGGCGAGGCGCGTGACTGCGCCACTGACGCGCTGGCCAGCCGCGTAGCGCTCGGATGCGGTCTGCCACGGCTCGGGCTGAAGCTGCTTGAGGCCGAGGGAGATTTTTCCGGATTCCGGATCGATCTTGAGAATGCGCAGCGTGAGTTGGTCGCCGACGGAGAGCGCGTCTTCTGGTTTGGCGATGCGGGCACGCGAGATGTCGCTGACGTGAAGCAGGCCGTCGAGACCGGGCTCGATTTCGACAAACGCGCCGTAGGGCATGAGGGTGCGCACGGTGCCGGTGACGGTTGCGCCTTCTTTGAGCGCGGCGCGGCGATCGCCGGCGGCTGCGCGGGCCTGCTCCTCGAGAACCACGCGGCGATCGACGACAACATTTTCATCGGCGACGTCGAGCTTGGTGATGCGGCAGGTGATGGGCTGGCCGACGAGGGCTTCAAGCTCGGCGGCATCGCGGGTGCCGCTGCGGCTGGCGGGCATGAAGGCGCGCACGCCGATGTCGACGCTGAGGCCGCCTTTGATGAGTTCGGTGACGGTGCCGGAGACGGCGACCTTCTCTGCGAAGGCGTGCTCGAGACCGGACCAATCGCGAGGCTGCGCGACGCGGAAACGCGAGAGCTCGTAGTAGCCTTCCTCGTTGCGGCCGGTGATGGAGACGGGGATGGCGTCGCCCGGCTTGACTTCGGCGGCGTTGTTCTCGAAGGCTGAGCGCGGCAGAACGCCTTCAATCTTGTAGCCGATGTCGAGGACGACCTGATCGGCGGAGAGCGAGACGACGGTGCCCTCGAGTTGCTTGGTCGCGGCGCGGTGGGTGTGCGAGCGCTCGAAGGCGGAGAGCGCGTCGGCAAAGGAGGACTGACCGTCCAGGTCTTGGTCTTCGGCGGGCGTGCGGGGGGAGGGTTCTACGAGCACTGGGGCATTGGCGCCGATTACTTCAGGCTGATCGGCCACAGCTTGAATTTCGGCGGGCGTGGCGGCGGGTTCGGCGGGCGTGGGTTCGGGAGGCGGAAGGGTTTCGTCGGTCATGGTGTTTACGCAATCATTGTTTCATGGCGCGATGGGTGGGGAGAATTAAGGGGGGGCGTGCTATCCCACCCATCCGCCCCAGGAACGGGCGAATGGATGGGGCACCCCAAACTGTTGCTTAAGGCACAGGTCTATTCGGGGCCGGTTGATCGGCTGCCTTGCTTTCCCACATCTCAAAGTCGAGATGTGGGGCACCCGTTTTCATATTGATTTGAAAGAGGCGGGTTGAGGGTCGTGCTATCCCACCCTTGCCGCGATGAAACTGCGTCAAGGATGGGGCACCCAGGCGCGATGGGTGCTCAAGCATTCGGTGGTACGCTGATTCGCGCGACAAAACAGGCGACGTAGAGAATCGCGCAGATCAGGACCGCCCATTCAAGGTAGCCGATGGCAAAGATCAGGGCAAGCTTAACCAGGAACGCAAGCCCCGAGGCGCCCAGTACGTTGAACAGAGGGATCAGGAACCTCGCCGGCCAGTGCACGATTTCCACGCCGTGGGCGAGAAATCGTTCGAGAGCGCTGGCATCGTTCGGCAGCCCTTCGGGGTTGCTCATGACAATCAAGAGACATGCGAACTCCGGAACCAGTGCCGCAATCAGCGCAACTTTAATGGGCTTTCTCATGCGAGTGATCATACTCGTGACTCAACCTTATTCGACCTTTGCGCGGCCGCGGGGACGGGCGGAACGGTTGCGCTCGAAGAGAATGCGCAGGCCGTCGAGGGTGAGCATGTCGTCGATCTCCTGAATGTAGCGCGAGTCGGGGGCGATGAGGCGGGCGAGTCCACCGCTGGCGACGATGCGCGGAGGGTGAGACGGGTCTGCGCCGAGTTCTTTCAAGATGCGCTCGATGATGCCGTCGACGAGGCCGATGTAGCCGAAGTAGATTCCGCTTTGCAGGTGGCCGACGGTGTTAGTGCCGATGGCCTTGGCGGGGCGCTTGATGTCGACGCGGAAGAGGCGCGCGGCGCGGGAGAAGAGGGCATCGGCGCTGAGGCCGAGGCCGGGCGCGATGGCGCCGCCGAGGTAATCGCCCGCAGCAGAGATGACTTCGAATTTGGTGGCGGTGCCGAAGTCGACGACGATGCATGGGCCGCCGTAGCGGTCGAAGGCGGCGACACAATCACAGAGGCGGTCTGCGCCGAGCTCGGTGGGGTTGTCGATGAGCATCTTCATGCCGGTCTTGATGCCGGGCTCGACGAACATGGGCTCGACGTGGAAGTAGGTTTCGCAGACCTGGCGCAGCGTGGAGTCGACGGGCGGCACGACCGAGGCGATGATGATGTCCGTCACCTGCTTGGGCGACAAGCCGTGCATCTCGAAGAGATTGACGAAGAAGACGCCATACTCGTCGACGGTTTGGGTGCGATGCGTTGTGACGCGCCAGTTGGCGGCGAGTTCGGATTTCTCCGCATCGAGCTTGTAGAGGCCGAGGGTGGTGTTGGTATTGCCGACGTCGAGTGCGAGCAGCATGTGAAAAACAGCTCCTAGCTTTTAGCTTTTAGCTTCTAGCTTCTAGCTTATTCGTGCGGAAGCCGGAATTGCGGCTGCCTGGGAAAAGGCTAGAAGCTAGCAGCTAGTCTTTTGCGCAGAGGCCGCCGGTTTGGACTGTGACAATGCCCTTCGCGGTAGTCACGCGCAGAAAGCCGTTCTCGTCGAGTCCGGCGGTGACGCCCGTGCAAGCTTGCGGGCCGTGCACTTCCACGTTGCGGCCGCGCATCCACGTGGAAGCATCTTCGACGCGGGCGACGATGGCCTGGGCCGCGCCGGGATTCTCGAGCGCGAGAGCTTCCTGCTCAAGCGATTTTAGCAGCGCGACGAGGAGGGTTTGGCGGGAGATGCGGCGGTTCGACTCGAGATCGAGCGAAGTGGCGGGCGTGGCGAGGTTTGGCGGGAAGGCGCTTTGATGCACATTGATTCCGATGCCCAGCACTGCGTGCGGCAGCACTGCGTGGGGCAGACTTTTGGAGTAGGTTGTCGCTTCGACTAGGATTCCGCCGGCTTTGCGGGGGCCGATGAGCAGATCGTTGGGCCAGCGGAGATCGACGGCGAGGGATGCGGCGGATTGGATGGCACGGGCGGCGGCCAGACCCGCGGCGAGCGGCAGCAGCGGGAGTGGAAATTGCGGGCGGAGCAGGACGCTGACGTAGAGCCCATCACCAGCGACGGAGATCCACTGGTGACCGCCGCGACCGCGGCCGGCGAGTTGCTCGTCAGCGAAGTAGACGGAGCCGTGCAGCTCGCCACGGCGAGCGGCGGTTACGGCGTCGTGATTGGTGGAATCGGTGACGGGGGAAAAATGCAGCTTGCCGGCGAAGATGGAGCCGGAGAGTGCCGAGTCGAGAGTGACTAGATCGTACATAGTTTCAAAAGACAGTCTATTGAGCTTTTTCAGGGGCCTGAAGGCCCCTGCTCCCTCCGCAAGTACCTATAAGCGACTGAAAAAATGTCATCGCTCTATCTCCGGCGACTTGGACGCAGTTAAGCTTCAGATTCCGTGTCCGTCGAGGCCGTGGGTTTCGTTGGGGGCGTTCTGACCGGGCTCGGCGGCGATGGACATGGAGATGTCGGCGGCGCGGGCGGAGTGGGTGAGCGCGCCGACGCTGATGAAGTCGACGCCAGCCTCGGCGTAGGCGCGAATGTTCTCAAGCGCGATGCCGCCCGAGGCTTCGATGGGGATCCAGCGGCCGGGTTGTTTCGCGGTTTCCTTTTTGATGCGCTCGACCGAGGCTTTGACCTGCTTGGGCGTCATGTTGTCGAGAAGGATGGCTTCTGCGCCGTGGGCGAGGGCCTCGTCGAGTTCGTGCGGGGTGCGCACTTCTACCTGCACGCGCTGGCCGAGCTTGCGCGCGGCGAGAGCGCGCTTGAGCACCGCGGCCACGCCGCCGCCGAGCGAGATGTGATTGTTCTTGATGAGAATGCCGGAGGCGAGATCGATGCGGTGATTGGTGCCGCCGCCGCAGAGCACCGCGTATTTTTCGAGAGCCCTCATGCCGGGCACGGTTTTGCGCGTGTCGAGGACGCGGGCGCGGGTGCCCTGAATGGCATCGGCGTATTTGCGGGTGAGGGTGGCGATGCCGCTCAAATGCTGCATGAGGTTGAGAATGACGCGCTCCGAACTGAGCAGGACTTGCGCGTTGTGGCGGATGACGGCCAGCACCTGGCCCCTGCGGGCTCTGACCCCGTCAAAGATCTCGGGATGGCTGACAACCTCGAAGCGGGTATGCGCGTAGGGGCTGGAGTCGAGACGGGCGTAGACCTCAAAGAATTGCGGAATTGCGCCGAGGCCGGCGACGACCAGATCTTCGCGAGCGATGACGGAGGCGGCGGCGCGCAGGCTGGGATCGATAGTGAGATGCGTGGTCGAGTCGTGGTGCGCCTGGTCCTCTTCCAGGGCCTGCTGGAGCAATGCGTCGATGCGGTGGCTTTTCCAGTCCATAGAAACAGCTTTCAGCTTTTAGCTCTCAGCTTTCAGCTCGTTCGTGCGAAGCTGAGGGCTTCTTGATTTTGGCGATGCGGCGATGTTGTGGTGCTTCGGGTCCCTTGGGCGCGTTTCATCAATGGTCCGACTGGCCAGCGACAATCCCTCAGGGGTTAAAACCCCTCAATCTCCTTGCCCATTTCGGCGCGACTAAACAGGCTGCGGAAAAATGGAGATCAGGGAGCGAATTTCCAGAAAAACTTCCCTCAGGGGCTAAAGCCCCGCGTTGATTTTGCGGAGTTTGCGGCGCGAGTAAACTCGCGCCCTGATACAAAACAACCCGCCATTTGAGTTTTTCAGCAATCTGTGAAGTCGTGCCCTTTCACGAAACCATTGATGAAATACGTTCTAGTGATAGGTTACAGGGGCGGGCGGGACTTTTTTTGCTGAAGGAAGTTATAAATGACTTTCTTGATGCTGTCATCCACCTGGCCGGCGATCAAGTGAAAGAGGGTTTCGTCGCGACGCCAGATCTCAAGCTGGTATTTTTGCTCGGTGGCGGAGAGGCGCTCGAGGAATTTTTGCCAGAGGCCGGAGAGGCCGCGGCGGGGCTTCTGGACGAGCCGGATCTGGCCGAGGTGGGAGTACCAGAGGAGAGAGACGATGCCGCGTTCGTCGCGGATGAAGATTCCCTCGTCGGCAAGGAGAATGTACTGCGCGAGCGATCCCGGCGGCGCGGAGGGGCCGGAGAGGTCGACGATGGCGAGGGCGCGTTCCGCATCGCGCAGGTGGCTGACGATGATGCGCTCGGCGATGGGGGAGAAATCCGGAGCGACGTAGCAACCGGGCGCATCGCCGAAGAAGATGGGCGGGGCATCGGCGGCGGCGTCGGGCGGAGTGTGGCCGGGGGCGGTGTAGGGAGGCGTGTCCGCGCGAGGAGGGGCGGTGGGGCGGGGCCGGGCGAATGCGGACTCGACGAGCCATTGGATGGGGCTTTCGAAGTGGTCGGTGAGCTCGCGGTAGGCGACCTGAATCAGCTTGAAGCGCTCCTCGGCTACGGGGCGCATGACGGGGTCGCGCTCGTAACGGTCGGGGTGCCAGAGCCTCGCCGCGGTGCGGTAGGATTTGCGCAGGACGGCGCGCGTGCGGGGAGATTGGTCCAGGCCCAGGATTTGGGCGTGTCGCGCGCAGGTTTCGCAGACGCAGGGCATGAGGGGCGAGTGATCAGTGGTTAGCGGTTAGTGGTTAGCAGATACTCAATTCAGCCATTGTCATTCCGAGAGGAGCGGGCCGGATTCTGTGCGGCCCGCGCAGTCGAATGATCCGCGGGTGTCATTCCTACTCCCTGGGCAGCGCATTCAACGCAGCACGGGCTTTTTCGAGCAGGAGGCGGGTTTCGGCTTCCTGCTTTTTGAGGCCTTCGACCACTTGCGGCGGGGCCTTCTGGAGGAAGGACTCGTTCGAGAGCTGGCGTTCGGCGGAGGCCAGGCCTTTTTCGTATTTGGCGATGTCTTTGGTGAGGCGTTCGCGCTCGGCGGAGATGTCGATGGTCTTCTCGTAGACGACGGCCACGTCGAAGTTGGGATTTGAATACTTCAAAAGTCCATCCGAAAATCTATCGACATGCCGAACGCTATTCACCCTTGCTAGTCGTTGTATGATGGCCAGATTCTTATCAATGACCTTCCTGAATCCACCGAGCGCATTGATTTCTGCATCAACAATCGCCTTTTCTTCGACATTGAGGTCTTTCCGGTTTGCCCGAATAGCTGTGATGAGGTTCTGCAGGAAACCCATATCGATCAGGCTCTCCGTATCAATGCAGCTCGTGTCTGCTTGTGGAAACTTTGTCAGCGCGATCGAACTTGCGGGCGGGTTGCTGTCGTAGATTGCGTTCCACAGTTCTTCAGTGATGAAGGGCATGAAGGGCGAGAGCAGGCGCAATGCGGCTTCGAAGACGCTGACCAGGGTGACCAATGCCGCGCGGGTTCCTTCAAGATCGCGGAGGATCTCGACTTTGGTTCCGTTGACGACCTGTTTGCCTTCGAAGTCCAACCGCAGCTTGACGATTTCGAGGTACCAATCGCAGAAGCTGCCCCAGAAAAACTGGTAGATGGTGCTGGCCGCTTCGTCGAAGCGATAGTTATTGAGCGACTCGTTGACTTTGGCGGCCGTTGCGTGCAGCTCGGCGACGATCCAGCGGGCTTCTAGCGGAGCATCGGCGGAGACCGTGGGCATTTGGCCGAGGACTGCCGGATCGACCTTGATGCCGGCTTCCGCGGCGCGGTCGATGTTCATGAAGATGAAGCGGGCGGCGTTCCAGATTTTGTTGGCGAAGGCGCGGTAGCCTTCAGTGCGGGCTACGTTGAAGGCGATATTCGTACCAGGCGCTGCCATTGAAGCGAGCGTGAAACGAGTCGCATCTGTCCCGTATTGCTTTACTACCTGGATCGGGTCAATGACATTGCCCTTTACCTTGGACATCTTCTCGCGGTTGGCGTCAAGCACCAGGGCGTGAATGTAGACCTCTTTGAAGGGGACGGAATTTTCTAACTTTCGGACGGAGCCATCAGGCATGGGGATGTCCTTGGAAAACCAGCAGCCCATCATGATCATGCGGGCGACCCAGAAGAAGAGGATGTCGAAGCCGGTGACGAGGAGGCTGGTGGGGTAGAAGGCGTCAAAGTCTGGTCGGCTCAAGGCTGCGTCGGCGCGGTCCTTGGATCCCTCCCCGGTCCCCGAGTGCGAGGGACCGGGGGCACCCAGATTGTTTGATTCCCTGATCCCTTCCCCGGTCTCCAAGTGCGCGAGACCGGGGGCACCCGGAGTTTTGCTGGTGAAATTTGGCCAGCCGAAGACGGAGACGGGGAGGAGGCCGGAGGAGAACCAGGTGTCGAGGACGTCGGTCTCCTGGGTGATTTGATTCGATCCGCAGTGGGCGCAGGTTTTGGGATCGTCTTTTGCGCCGGGCTGGGGGACGGTGATTTTGTGGCAGTCGGCGCAATGCCAGGCGGGGATGCGGTGGCCCCACCAGAGCTGGCGCGAGATGCACCAGTCATGGATGTCCTCCATCCAATTGAGGTATATCTTTTCGTAGTTTTCAGGCGTGAATTTGATGGCCTTGTTGCCGTTCGCATCGGGGCGGACGGCGGCGCGGGCTTTCTCGGCCATCGAATCGCCTCCGCCGTTCGGCTCTTTATTGACGGCGATGAACCACTGCGTGGAGAGGCGCGGCTCGACGACGGTTTTGCAGCGGTCGCAGTGGCCGATGTTGTTGGTGTAGTCCTTGACGGCTGCTAAGAGCCCCTGCGCTTCAAGGTCGGCGACGATGCGCTTGCGCGCCACGTAGCGATCGAGGCCCGCGTAGGGTCCGCCGTTCTCGTTGATGCGGGCCTGGTCGTCCATGATGTTGATGGACGGAAGATGATGGCGCTCGCCGATGGCGAAGTCGTTGGGATCGTGCGCGGGCGTGACTTTGACTGCGCCGGTGCCGAATTCGCGGCTGACCCAGGGATCGACGACGATGGGGATTTCGCGATTCATCAGCGGCAGCAGAAGTTTCTTGCCGTGGAGATGCAGGTAGCGCTCGTCCTCGGGATGAATGGCGACGGCGGTGTCGCCGAGCATGGTTTCGGGGCGGGTGGTCGCGACGGTGACGAACTCGCCGGTGGGCTTGCCGCCATCGCCGAGGACGGGATAGCGGATCTCCCAGAGATGGCCCTTCTGCTCCTGGTGGACGACTTCGAGATCGCTGATGGCGGTTTGGCAGCGCGGACACCAGTTGACGATGTATGCGCCGCGATAGATGAGGCCCTGATGATAGAGGCGGACGAAGGCCTCGCGAACGGCGACGGAGAGGCGCTCGTCCATGGTGAAGTACTCGCGGCTCCAATCGACGGAGACACCGAGGCGCTTCATCTGCTCGAGGATCGCGCCGCCGTAGTGGCGCTTCCAGGCCCAAACGCGTTCGATGAATACTTCGCGGCCGAGCTTCTGGCGCGACGTGCCTTCTTCTGCGAGTTGGCGCTCGACCATCATCTGCGTGGCGATGCCGGCATGGTCGGTGCCGGGAACCCAGAGGGCGAGGCGGCCGCTCATCCGCCGCCAGCGGGTGAGGATGTCCATCTCCGTCTGGTTGAGCATGTGGCCCATGTGCAGACGGCCGGTGACGTTGGGCGGCGGCAGCAGAATCGTAAAGGCCGACTTGGCGTCGGGGGACTGGCCGTCCCGGCCTTGGTTTTGGACGGGGGGCGTGCTGGAAGTGGGCGTGGGGACGGCGAAGAGATTCTCCTGGACCCAGTAATTGGCCCAGTGATCTTCAATGGCGGTTGGGTCGTAGGCTTTGGGTAGATCGTGAGGCATTCTGTCTCGAGTAGGTCCCGAAAGAATTTGCGGAAACCCCCGTAAAAACAGGGGATTTCCATGCGCGGGGACCACTTTTCAGGGTAGCAGATGCGGGGCGCGGGCTGCGGTAACGCTTAGAGGTTTACTTCGCCTGTGAGTATGAATCCGCAGATGCGCATGCCTGCCCGGGTAAGGCATGCGCGCGACGCCAGGTTGCGGATGCTGGTGCGCGCGGCGGGGATGCGGCCAGCGAGGTGGCACTCGCGCTTCACTTCCTGCAAAAGAAAACTACCGATGCCGCGGCGGCGGCAATCCTCGCGCACTTCCATGTAGAGATCGGCGAATGGGGGATTGTAGTGGAGCATGAAGCCGCCGGTCGCGACGATCTCACCATTTAGCTCGGCAACGTATTCTCCGACCCCTTCGACGCTGTGCGGAAAGATGGCATCGCCCGCTTGCCGGCGGCGAACGAGAAGACCGGGGACAGCGAGATCGGTGAGCGAATGTTCCTCAAAAAGAACCGTGCCGGCGGAAATGTTGTGCGCGAATTCAAAGAGCATCGCGGAAAGAAGCGAGTCGTTGCTTTGGCACTCGATGAAAGCGGGCTTAGCGGCGGCAATCAGTTGCGCGAAGAGGTCGCTGGCGCGATTGCGAAATGAGGGGACAACGAAAAACTCAAAGATTGTGTCGCGGTCGGGAATCTCACGGCCTTTGATGGAGCCGTAGCCGATGGCCTGATCGTCTGCGGTGAGCAACCAGGAATCGGACCAGCCGCGCTCATGCACGGCGTTGTATCGAACCTGGTGGCCGGCTTCTTCGAGGAAGAGCGCGCGCAGGGGGAGGATCGCTTCGAGGCCGACTTTTTGGATGGTCGTCTTCATCGCAAAGGCGCCTTTATGGGGCGATGACGGGGACGGTGGGGAAGTAGGCAGCGTAATAGCGCGGGTCGCGAGTGAGAAGAGAACATCCCAACACCGCAGCGTGGGCACCGATAAAGAAGTCGGGAAGCACGTTGTTTTTAATGCCGCCGCGGCGGCGGTACTGTTGATAGGCCTTACCGGCAAGAAAAGCAGCGCGGAGGGGAATACTCAATACCTTTACCTGCAATTCCTCAAGCCGTTTGTCGAGGGTATATGGATCCGCGTAGGAAACTGAGATCTCCGAGTAGACGATAGGGTTGATTGCCAGTTCGTGGAACAGCGATTGGCGTTGTAACTGGCTGATCGACCATGCAAACCAGACGGGGTCTCGATCCCAGATATCGAGGACGACGTTGGAGTCGACGAGGATCACGGGCGCAGCCCGGGATCATCCTCATCGTACCCACGGATCATTGCCATGTACTCATCGGTGGAGCAACCGAGCTTAATCTCGGCAGCGCCCAAGGCTCTTTCGAAGCGGTCGGGACGGTGTTTTATGGCGCGACCGCATTTGCGCAGGACTGGCTCGCCATCTTTGTTCAGCTCAAAAACCACCTTCGTGCCTGGCTTGATCTTCATGGCGTCGCGCACGTGCTTGGGAATGGTGACTTGGCCTTTGCTGGTGACGGTGGTTGCCATAGGCTGCGCTCCAAGTATTACTTCACTTTACAATGGTAATACTTTTGGCGGGGAAGCGCAAACGCCAAGGGCCGCGCTGAGGCGGCCCTTGATTGCGGATGAATTGATGATTTTGCGGGTCTAGAAGGGGTTGACTTTGGCCAGGCCTTTCTTCTTTTTCTTCTTGCTGGAGGACTCGTCGCTCTGGTCGACCTTGGGCTTCTTGGGCTTGCCGTTGGTGGCGGCGGGGGATTGCGGGTTTTCGCCGGGCTTGATGTCGTTGATCTGGACGGGAGCCTCGTCGGGCTTATCGGGCGCGGGCAAGACATTGTTGGAAGGAACGATGGGCTTGACGACGGCGTTGGGATCGGATTGCGGAGTATTACCGGCCGGGGCAGCGCCCGAGGGCGCGCTC
>Ga0326727_10012021_pt1 | contig 19883 bp, 20 predicted proteins | sample MB2enrmetagenome_FD_207643 | JGI IMG/M metagenome (GOLD analysis project Ga0326727, IMG submission 207643) | Lab enriched peat soil microbial communities from McLean, Ithaca, NY, United States - MB29MY | ecosystem: Environmental > Terrestrial > Soil > Wetlands > Peat | place: USA: New York...
TCCCCACTGCAAGGATATTATCCATAAGCACAATATCTGCATCTGTCGCATTCGGAAATATCTCTCGTCCCATCATCAAATTATATCACGCTATTATCATGTTGTCTGTATTAGACGGCACACTAGCGATAGCACTAGTCATGCTTCTTCGATCGAGGGGCATGGCGTGCTCCACCGTAAAGCCGCCTTCCCCGAGCGCCTCGGCCATCAGTTGTAATCGTTTATTTTCACTTTCAGCATCAGCTTTGGCAAGCGGCATTTGACTGACGACCAATACTCTGAGACGGTCTACGGAGAAGGGGCCCTTCTTGGTAAAGATCATTGTCTCCTTCCTCCCGCTTGCAAAAGGCTGATTTATTAGAATACGGGGGCTTGATATTGATGTCTAATACTTAATTGAGCGGGGCTCATACTTATGTGATATTAATGTCTGCCCATAGAACAACTTAGTTCATACTTACAAAGTATGAACTATGCCAAATAATGTATTTGACCCAGGTCTTGAGTATCTCTATCGTGCATCATACCGAGGTCAGATATTGCACAGTGAACGTTTTACCATAAAGGCTAAATCGCGAATCGCGGAATTGTATAACCCGCAAGCCGTCTTCTATGTTGCCTGCATCGCCGTCGGGGTCGGTGGAGCTCTAGCGGCAATAATCCTGAAAAACTCCATAGGGTATCTCGAGCAAAGTTTACGAGACGCTGTATCATCACGGAATCTTAATATTTTTATTCTTGCATTGCCCCCGATAGGGATACTCCTCACTGTATTGTTTACGAATAGGATTGTGAAAGATGATCTATCGCATGGCGTCACTAAGGTTCTTGCCGCAATATCGACCAAAGGAGGAATTGTTTCAGGCAAGATGATTTGGGCCCCTCTGGTTGGCTGCATCATTACTGTCGGGTTTGGTGGGTCAGTCGGCATGGAGGCTCCTATAATGCACTCGGGATCGGCGATCGGCTCCAAAATCGGTAGAGTCCTGGGATTGAACTATAGGCAGCGTGTATTGATGGTCGGATGCGGTACGGCCGCCGCGGTGGCGGCAATATTCAAGGCGCCTATTGCCGGCGCTCTCTTCGCAATAGAAATACTGATGATTGACTTAACAAATCAGTCAGTGATCCCGCTGCTAATTTCATCGGTCACCGGCGCAATGCTTGCAAAAGTATTCACGGGCCAAGATATAGAGTTCGTTTTTGCGGTTTATAACCACTTCGATTATAGGAATACTATTTTCTACATCTTGCTCGGTCTGATTTGCGGCCTTATAGCAGAGTATATTCGTCATATTCAAAAGAGTATCGGCCGAGTGTTCCATCGAATACCGAGCATCTATACCCGTGCACTCACTGGAGGCCTAGCCCTGGTTCCATTGGTTCTTTTATTTCCACCCTTGTTTGGAGAGGGATATTCCGGCATGCGGTCTATGCTCACGGGGCATGCGGACGAGCTACTTGCCAACAGCCCATTTTTCGGAATGAGTTCCCAGAATTTGATCTTTGTTTGCTACATTGCCTTATTTATTTTATTCAAGGGAGCGGCCACAGCGATAACAGGGGCTGCCGGTGGCGTAGGCGGGGTATTCGCGCCAAGTTTGTTCATGGGTTCTGCTGCTGGGTTTGTCGTCGCCCGTGTCCTGAAAATAGCGGGGATCGGCTTCGCCAGTGAGCTCAATTTCTCCCTCGTGGGCATGGCCGGCGTTCTCTCCGCGCTCCTCAAAGCCCCGCTGACATCTATTTTTCTCATCGCGGAAATTACAGGTGGGTATGCGCTCCTTATTCCTCTCATTGTAACTTCAGGAGTCGCATATGTAGTTGGACGGTTTTTTTGCCCATATTCGATTTATGCCGAGGATCTAGCAAATAGACGCGAGCTTGTAACGCATCATAAAGATAGGGCGGCGCTTGCCCTCATGAACCCTGACTCTCTCATTGATTCCAATTTCCCGGTAATCCCACCTGATGCCCCGATTCCAATGCTCTTAAGCGTCGCCTTGGGATCCCGTAAGTCCACAGTGGCGATTCTTGATGAAGAAGAGCATCTTCTCGGGACTATACGATTCGACAAAGTTAGGAATGTCTTGCTTGCAAGAGGGGAATTAAGCGACTATAGGGCTAGTGATATTGCGGAGCCGGTAAAGGACATTATACCTCCTGGAACAAATATGTCGGAGGTTCTTGCACTGTTTGAAGAGACCAATGCTGAAGAGATACCCTGTGTTAGAGGAGATGGGAAATTCGTCGGATTTATAAATAGGTCTCGCGCCTTCGAAGCATACCGAAACCAGGTCATGGATCTCTCAGAGGATAAAGAATAACCCCTAAATTAACCGGTCCTAAGAAAATATTATACAGCCACCATCGTTCGAACAGTCAGCTGAGTACATAGGCTTTCAGTGGGGGAAAGCCGTTGAAATAGACTGAAGAGTAGCTCTGCGTATAGGCGCCAGAAGTGAAGATATAGGCGCGCTGCCCGATCTTCGCCGAACTCGGCATCGTGTACGTCCACTTCTCGTACAGGATGTCCATAGAATCACAGGTGGGCCCGGCTATGATAACCTCGTGAGCTTCGCCTTCCCCCTCGAAGTAAATCGGGTATTTGATTGCCTCGTCGAGCGTCTCGATGAGGCCTCCGAATTTGCCTATGTCAAGGAAGACCCAAGGATAGCGCTCGTGGACGGATTTTTTCGCGATATTGACGATTTCAGATACTATAACACCGGAGTCTCCAACGAGCGAACGCCCGGGCTCGATGATAATCTCCTGGGGCATGGACTGTCCAAAGCTATTGCTAAGGAACCGTTCGATTCCCTCTGCATAGCTCGAGATCGGGTCCGATGGTTCAAGATAATTAGCGGGAAATCCGCCGCCCATATTGACCATCTTAAGATCGACATGGATTTCTTCTCGCACGGAACGGAAGATCTGTCCTACTGAAGTGAGCGCGGTCGACCATTGGCCAATATCTCGCTGCTGGGACCCCAAGTGGAAGGATATGCCGTACGGCTCGAGGCCGAGCCTAACGGCGAGCTTGATGAGCTGCCGCGCGAGGTCCGGGTGCGACCCAAATTTTTGCGACAGGGGCCAGTCGGCTCCTGACCCCTCGGCCAACAATCGGAAGAACACCTTCGCCCCCGGCGCCATGTCAGAGATATTGTTCAAGTCGGCGATCGAATCCGTCGCGAAGAGACGCACGCCTTTATCGAAAAAGTACGCGATATCCTTTCGCTTCTTTATCGTATTACCGTAGCTGAGCCTTTCCGGCCCGACCCCGAGTCTGAGCACCTGATCGAGCTCGTAGCGCGAGGCGACATCGAAGCACGCGCCGAGATCCCTAAGAAGCGCCAGCACTTCGTCCATGGGATTGGCCTTGACCGCATAATAGACTTTCGCGAACGGCAGGTATTGACGAAGCTCCAGGTACTTCGCTTTGACGACGTCGAGGTCTATGATCAGGCAAGGCGGCTCCTTCGCGGCGGCCATCGCCTTGAGCCTCGTAAACCTTTCTTCGCTGATGAAACGCTCGAGCGGGAAGCTATAGGGCGTCTTGTCCTTTGCCCTACAATATGCTTGTTCTCTACTCATTCCCACTCCAAGTCTTCTTTCCTTGGATGAGCTTAGCAACTATATCAGTAGGCTGTCTAATACTTATACTCAAATAGGTCATACCTTTGCGATATTAATTGAGCCATGTTCCGATCTGCAGCCTCCCGCGATACCAGATAGATATGATCATCTGTAAAATAAGTATTGGATAACGTTTTTAGTCTTAGTTAAGATACAACTAGGATCGCCGAGAGAGATTCGGCGGTCTGAGTCTCATCATCTACCTCCTTTGCGCTAAAAAGAACGACAAAAGGGCGAGCGTTCTCCGACCTGGAATGGCTGTTGTTCCTGGTCGGTTCTTTCTAGCTCTGGGATTTTTGCGTTCCATTGTTATAGATCACTCAAGAGGAGTCGATATGAAAAGGTCGTTGATGTTGGCAGAGATCGCCATCATCATAGCACTCGCAGCGTGTCAGACCGCGAAGCCTATTACGAAGCCCCAAGCCACCCATGAGGCACCGCAAGCGAAGCTAGCGCCCGCCTCCCCAGGCCCCTGTTCGATCCAGGCCGCATCATCCGGATTCTCTCCCAGATCGGATAGCAACCAAACCACCATTCAGCTCAATATCAAGGCCGCTTATAAAGAGGCCGTCAAATCCTGGAAGATTACTTTTTCCTGCGATCAGGGTGTCCAGAGGACTCTATCCGGAACGAGCCTGCCGGACATGGTCACCTGGGATGGGAAGAATGACTCTAGCTCAAACGCTCTCGAAGGCAGCTATACAGCTACTCTGTATTTAGACTATGGCGAAGCCTTCATCCAAGCTAGTGCGACAAGCGCAGCCTTCGTCCTCGACCAGAACCCTCCGACGGCGATTATATCACTGTCCTCGGAATACTTCGCGCCGACCAATCCTGAGGACTTGCTGACAATCTCGATCACGTCCGTGCATTCGATCGCAAAGATCGCAAGCTGGACGATGGACATAAAAGACCCAGGCGGGAGTCTCTTCAGGCGTTACCGCGGCACGTGGCCGAATTATCAAGCCGCATGGGACGGTAAGGCCGACAATGGCGGTTCGATCTCTTCCGGCGAGGTCTATCCCGTCGAAGTCAGGCTTCGCGACGAGTATGGCAACGTCGGGACTATCGACTCCATGATTCCAATCGATATCATCGTCGTCAAGGATGTTCAGGGCTACCGCATCCCGGACTCGAGGATCTTTTTCAAGGCTTTCACCTCTGATTATTCGGACATAGCACCGGATTTGGTCGCGCAGAATACCTCGCGCCTCGACAGACTCGCTGCTGAACTAAAAAAATTCCCCGGCTACAAGATTAAAATCGTCGGCCATGCCGTGATGATCCATTGGAACAACAAGAGGCTTGGGGAGATAGAACAGAATGACATCTTGTTGCCGCTCTCCAAGGCAAGAACAAAGGCCATCCAAAAAGCCCTTGTCGAACGCGGGCTAAAGGCGGACATGATAGAAACCGACGGAGAGGGCGCCGCCTATCCCATAGTGCCGAACAGCGATCTAGTCAACCGCTGGAAGAACCGCAGGACGGTCATCTACCTCGTGAAATAAAGCTAGCTTCGCCCGAATATGGCTGGCTAGCCTCGGTTGGCCGGCCCGGTATCTTTCGATAAGCCTCTTCTTTTGACAAAGGACAGAATATGAGTATCCGTTCCATGGCGAGGCTGGTTTTCGTTTCCTCGTTGATAGCGCTGACGGCCGCCCTGGGTTTCGCGGCCGACAGCTCCACGCCCCTGCCCTCGCGCACCCCAGTCCTCACGGTCAACCTCAAGACGAATGAGGTGTACTACCTCGACGAGTACAAGGCGGATATCGACAGGCTCGAGTCGGGTCTGTCGGGCATCTCCGGTCAGAAGGTATCCCTCTCGTCCAAGGACAAGCTCGGCATTCTCCTCGACACTGTCGACTGGATGCTCTTCCGGCAGTACTGCGAGAGCGAGAACATCCGAGTCACTGACACCGAGGTGACTAATCAGCTCGCCCAGTACAAGACTAGCCTCGGGCCCGGCACTACCGATGCCATGGTCGAGGCGACTCTCAGGCGCTCAGGCGTCTTCACCGACCTGAATACAAACATCAGGCAAAGCCTTCTCTTCAACGCCTACCTCAGGGCAAAAAAGACCGACGAGGTCAAGGCAATCGGCGCCCCGAGCTACATGGAGGTCCTCAATGGCTATGACAACATGAAGTTCAACCTCCGCCGCCCCGATTCCTACCGCTTCTCGATGCTACTCGCCCGGACGCAAGGCAAGAGCGATGCCGAGAAGAAGAAGGCCAGTGATTCTATGCACGCCATAGCCGCCCAGCTTAAAGCCGACCCTGCAAGCTTCGACCAATACTTTGTCAGGGGCGCGCTAGACCCGGTCGCCGCCGGCTTCGAGACGCGGCCTGGATTGATCATCGCGAGGACGCCCGAGTCCAAGAAGCAGTACCCAGCTCTCTACGACGCGATCTTCGACCTCAAGGAGGGCGAGGTGAGCGACGTCATCGAGGAGAACGTCGGCTATTGCATCGTCCGTATCGGCCAGTTCCTCGCCGAGAAACAGCTTGATCTCGACGATCCCATCGAGGGTCTCACGAACACCAGGGCGGCGACTGTCAATCCCTCGGCCCTCGTCATGCAGCTCGTGGTGAGCGAGTTGCAGAATCAGAAAATCGCGGCCCTCCAGAAGTCGGCTCGGGATGAGATCAACACCAAGCTCCACGGGGACGGCAACATCATAGTGAGCCTGACCGCGCTCTCCGGCATCCTCGCCCAACCTGAGATCGATAGACTCAAGTCGCTGAAGGACTCGGGCTACTCGATAGATGTCCAGTAAGGTATAGCGTACCACCGAGGCGCAAAGCGCGGGTACTGCATTCAGGTTCCAAATAGGGAATCCCGGTTAATTTCTCCGTCTGCCCCGACGATGAACATAATGATGAGCTACTCCATGTTTCAAAGCCTACCCCGTTCGCACTACGCTGTTCTCGCCGCTTTCGCGGGGTTTGTCTTCGCTTTGATGCCTACTCGGGCTTGCGCTGAGGCGACTGGAGCCCCGGTCCTTGCCCCGGGGAGGGTCTCGATCCTGGTTCAGCCGCTCGCTGATACATGCGCGAGCGGCAGCGCGCCTGTGCTGGTACCCCCCAAGGGTGCCGCTATTACCGCAACTGCTAGCCAGGTCGAGCCCCAGGAGGCTCCAACCGCACTTCAATCGCCCGCCTCCCCGTCGGCCGATGGGACGCCTGATGCCGTCATAGAATTCTCGACCGGAAATTTTACGCCAGGCGAGGACGCAAAAGCGACCAGGCTCGTCGCGAAAATCGTGCCCAGGCCAGGCTCGTCGAGGATAGCCTCGTGGACGATGACGGTATATGATCCCGCAGGACAGGCCTTCGCAAGCTTCGAGGGATCCTGGCCCAAGGACAGAGTTTCCTGGGACGGACGGAACTCGTCGGGCGAGATCGTGGAATCATGCTCGGACTACAGTTTCGTGGTCACGCTCAAGGGCGAGCGAGGCTCGGTTGGCCGGGCGAGCAACACGATATCCACCGGAGTAGTCCTCCTCCCCGGCAGGACGAAGTACAACATCAGTGTCTCCAGCATCACCTTCAAGCCGGACACTGCCGACTTTCTCGCGGTCGGCGAAGAACAGTCCAGGCGCAACCAGGAGACCCTGCGACTTCTGGCGAGAAAGCTCGGGCAGTTTCCGGGCTACAGGATCAGGATCGAAGGGCATGCCGTGTCCACGCAATGGAGCGACCCCGCCAGAGCCAGGACCGAGGAGCGCGTGGAGCTCGTTCCCCTCTCCGCGGCCAGGGCGCGGGCCATTCTTTCCGCCCTGGCCGAGCGCGGCATCGACCGCGGACGAATGGAGGCTGTCGGCCTTGGAGCAAAAGACCAGATTGTTCCTGACAGCGATACGAAAAACCGCTGGAAGAACCGGCGCGTCACCTTCGTGCTCCAGCGCGATCTGGACTGAACCGCCGCCCTATCATAACAAGGCCTCGCTTTTGTCAGGAGATAAGCCGATGAGCGGGGCGATAGATCACGGAGTCTATATTGCAATTTCCCCAGAGCATCGAGGCATTTTCAAATGCTCACGGACAACTATTGACTGTTATTGAACTAGCCTGTTTGTAATTTCCAAGCAGATTTACTTGTTTTAGGTTATTAACGTTTCCATGGGATGCCCTAACGAAGCTTAATATCCAGGTTGATCCTGAGTTCGATTCGTACTGGATTTCGCCGCCCAGTTGGGCAGCTAGTACATTGACTGTCTTGAGACCGATGCCTTTCGTCGACGACATGACATCGTTTAATGGAATACCTATGCCATCATCTAAGACGGTAAGCCGAACGGCGCGATCCTCGCGGGATGTGGGACTGACGGCTATACGCCCCTTAATTCGGCCAGGGAAGCCATGGATGAGACTGTTTGTGATGAGCTCGTTAAGGATGAGCCCGCATGGGATTGCTTCCTCAATCGAGACGATTGTTGGCTCGAGGTCGAGTTGAAAATCAATTTTGCATGCAGAGGAAGAATAATTCCCTAATAGCAGCTTTGAGAGGTCTTCGATATAGTCCGCGAGATCAATACTCGCAAGGTCAGTTGATTGGTAGAGCATCTCATGGACGAGTGCCATCGACTTTATACGATCCTCTATGAGCCTAAATTCCTCAACTAGGTGCCAATACATCCCTCAGGGTCATGGACGCATCGAACTGCCTGATTAACCCAGATCGGATTCGGCTGCCCTTGCCTGATGAACCGCTTGTCAATCAAATATGCATTTTGCCCCTCCCGAAGAGTAGCGGCCCAAAGACTTGCCTCAAATTCTACATCCTCGGGTGGTGAGAACTCAAGTGCCTGATGCCCGACCAGTTCTTCTCGTGTATACCCAAGGATATCGCAGGCACGATCATTCAGGATAACCCACCTGAAATCCGTAGAGAGGACGGCGATGCCAACAATCGAAAGCTCGAAATAGCTGCGAAAGCGGCGTTCGCTCGCAGCGAGCTCGTCTTCGGATTTGAATATCTTTTTGAATACTGGACCAATCAATGTGACTCCGGCGAGCATGAGGCCAGAGAGAACCATACCAATGCCCTCGTTCAGTGTATCGACAAAGGCAAGGCTGCCGCTCAGCGAATAATAGAGTGGCAGTAACCTTCGAAAGGCCATGAACACTAGGGCGATTGAAATCAATATCCATGCAAGCTTATGGCCGGTTGTCTTGATAAGCCTGAACGGCCGCTCCAATTTGGAACACAACAGATATGACTAGAAAAATTTCTTAACCTCACTAGCCACAACGGCGAAACCTTTGCCGACTTCACCAGCTCGAGCAGCCTCTATGGCAGCGTTGAGCGCGAGGAGATTTGTCTGCCTCGCTATCTCTTCAATAATGCTGATCTTGGAGCCAATCAGCCTCATCGCCTCAACCGTGGATATAACCGAGGCGGCACTCGCCTCTGCGTCTGATGCAGCCTGCAATGCAATTCTGTCAGTAGTGAGGCTGTTCTCCGCACTCTGTTTGATAGTCGCAGTGATCTGTTCCACTGAAGACGATACTTCTTCTCCGCTGGCGGCCTGGTTGGATGTACCGTCGCTTAGTACCTGAGCTGCGTCTCTGATTTGCAAGCTGCCCGCGGCCACTTGAAGGGCTGATTCTTTGACTGCTCCCACGATATGTTCAAGGTTATCGGCCATATCGGCAATCGCTCGACGTATGCCCGAATCGCGAAACGATCCATGCTGTCGCGGCTACCGGGGGAGAAGGCTTCTCCGAGGATGTCCATGCATATATCGTAGGCCATGCGGGAGTTCTCGAAGGCGGTCATGGTCTCCGCGTTGAATAGAGAGGTCATGATGCCATGCAGCCGCATGAGGATCGACGAGCAGGGCGAAAGCACCAGGCGGTTGCCGATCCTTTTCTCGATCGCCGAGGTGATGCGGAGAATCTCCCTTCCATAGACTACCAGATAGACGAATTCCCATCCCGGGGAGGCGACGTCCAGATAATAGCGGTGGATACCCCAATACGGCACGGCGATTGCCGAGGCGAAGAAGCGGCTGGCCGCGGGCAAGAAGATTGCGACCAAGGATTACAAGGGGGCGGCGGTTCTCTGAAATCAGAGCTGATTGTCCATTCAGGCTATGAAGTCAAAGCCTGGAAGGCCAGGCCTCGAAAGATCCTCTCCTAGCGCTCGGCAAGAGTCCACGGGAAATTGATTGCTCCCATGTCATTCTCTCTGAGAAACCGGATTTTTCCATTTGGGTAATCGTCAAATTGATAAATATTATATGAGACTAAATACTCCAAGGTTCCATTGAATGTCTTCAAGCGCATTTCGTTGAGTTGGAAGATTGCTTCGTAGCTTTGAGATTTCGCTCGCTCCTCTCTTTCATGAACAATATCCTTGGCTATTATTAGCATTGTATAGAGATGATTTATTCCACTTTATCACCTTCTAACAACTTCCTGAATTTTACCCCGAACACATTCAATATCTCAGTCCCGCCTTCGTGCACTACGAATATTGCGGATCCTAGATTCCGCCCAGAGCCTTCCAGGATTGCCACATCATCGGAAACGGTTCGTATAGGGTATTTCCCGGTCTGGCCAAGAATCGTGGTCGAAAGAAGAAAGTGCTTCGTGTCCCGGTCGACTACTAGAGCCGCTCGCTTCAGGAAAGGAGCGCTTTCGCGCTCCATCCTGACCCAGGTTCCGACTCTGTCTCTCCAGGCGGGCCGCGGGGTTCCGGCCTCTATCTTGCGGCCGATGCCTATGGATATCCCGTAAATCCTCAGCGCGATGAACGTCTCGCCATTTAGGCTCTCTGGCGTTATACAGATTTCTTTTAGAATCGGGATAGGGAGCACAATACCGAGGATCTTCGCTCGAAGAGCAATGCTTCCATCTGTGCGGTAGTAGCCTTCGAGCCATTTCCCGAAGGCCTGGATGGCGAGAACGGAGCCTTTATTCCGGATGCGGAGGATGCCCATGGATGTCGCATAGTCGCCGGCCAGCCGGGAGGCGAGGGAATCGGGCAGAGACGCAGGAGCGGGCGCCGGGAGCGGGGCGGCGAAGGAAGGGCCGCCTTTTGCCTGGCCGAAGGTGCGCAGAGCTTCGGTCGCGATGCCCGAGAGAGAGAAAGAGCCCATGCCTTTTACCGAATTGACCATCACGAAAACGCCGAGGGAACGAGCGGGATCAACAATCAAAAAGGAGCAGAAGGGATCGAGATCACCGCCATGACCTACGAGAAGCTCGCCCGGCAGGGACGGTAGGTTCATGATCCACCAAGCCAACCCGATCGAGAAATCGAAATCCAAGGCCGCGCCCGAGTTCTGCCGTGTCCACATTTCGCGCTGAGTCTCACCCGTAAGCGGCCCGCCCTCCTCGCCCGCCGCCGATGCGATGACAGCAGTCAGAAAGCGCCCCATGTCCTCAGCGCTCGAGTTGAATGATCCTGCGGGCATATCGCGGATATAGGGGATCGCCATATTTTTCTTCAACCCCAACTTCCCACATGCGTATCGGTCCCGAAAACGCTCTTCGATAAGGAACGAGGAGGAGTTCATGCCGAGTGGGGCCAAGATAGTATCATGGACATATGAGGGGAAGTCTTGACCTGACGCTTTCTCCACGATCAAGCCCAACAAGGAGAAACCGAGGTTGCTATACGAAAATACCGTCCCCGGCGCTGCGCAAAGGCTTGTCTCCGAAGCCAGGAGCGCATTATTCATGTACGGGCGCGGATATCCGGCGGGGATGTGGGCGCCGGACATGAAATTCATCCAAATGTCGCTTTGCAGCCCCGAATGGTGCGTCAGGAGGAGCCTCACCGTCGCGGCTGAAAGATTATAGCCCCCGGTGCGAGGCTGGAATTCTGGCAAGTATCGAGAAATGGGGGCGTCGAGGTCGATTTTACCTTCTTGGACTAGGCGCATGATCGCAGTGGACGTGAACAACTTGGATGTCGAGCCGATATTGGAGATGGTCGTCGAAGCAAATGCGCGTTTCCCCGATCCGTCGGCCCAGCCGAAGCCTGAACTCCAGAGCGTACCTGTGTCGTCAGCTACCGCGATAGAGAGTCCTCGTATCCCGAGCCTCAGCATTTCCTGCCGGATCAGCCTGTCGAGTGGGGCTTCGCCAATTTCAGAGACGTTGTCCATTGAGGAGTCCTTTCGTACGCTTCGTGGTGACCAATGCCGCCCGCCGAGCCTAAGGCCCGCGCGAGACTGATTCGATCTGATTGAAGCTACTACAGAGGCCAAGATACTAAGCGATTAATGGATCGGCAAGCGCTAATCCTCGATCCAAGTTGGCTCTAGCAGAGAATAGTCCTTTACATTATAGGATGGCTCGTTTAGCTCTCAACCTATGCAGGAGGATTTCTCAGGCTGAAAAGTCAGGCGTGTCAGGCTGAAAAGTCGGACTTTTCAGCCTGATAATTCTCATTCGTCAGGCTGAAAAGGCCTCCGCGACAGGCTGAAAAATCATCGTGGGTAATATATGCCGAAGACAGATCGAACTTATAACATCGGATTCCCCCAATTTCCGCTGCCGATGCGCTCCCGTGAGGTTCAGCGCAGGAGCATGTCGCGCAATCCGACATCAGGGTGATGCCTGCCCGCTGGTGAGGCCCCTTCACCGTGAGAGATCGCCCCCTTGGGGCACCAAGTCGCGCAGGCCGCGCAGAAGTCGCAGTCGTGTTTCCACGAGGGCTTGCCCGATTCGACGACGACGTTCTCGCGCGGACAGACCCGCGCGCAGGTTCCGCATCCATTGCAGGAGGCCGACACCTTGTATCCTCCATCGAGCTTTGGGAATTGGGCCGAGGCCATATTATGGAAGAAATTCCCCAGGGCCGAGCCGAGAAAGGCTCCGTGCTCCGGCTTGGAATGCGCGCATGCCCCCACTGCCTCGATGATTGCGGGAAGGCGTTCGGCGTCCGTCCCGGGACGGGGTCCCGAAAGGCGGCGCACCATCTTGATCATGCCGGCTTCGCCACCGTCGCCCGTATCCACGACGTAGCTGGGGGAGCGTACGACAAAACCGGCGTGGAGATCCCCACCTTTGGAGCGCAAGGCCCGCCTAAATCTCATGAGCGCCCCTGCCGCAGTTCCTCCGCAGCTGGCGATCGCGAAGCAGTACTCGACCCCCGAGAGGTCGATGGCGGCCGCGAATTCCTCGACCGTCTTCGGCGCGCCCCAGGCATAGACCGGGAAGAGGATGCCGACGCGCTCGGCTTCGGGCTTGAAGATCCCGGTGCGATGGGCGGAAATGGGGGAGAGCTCCGCACCGCCCAGACCCTGGGCGAGATTTCGGGCGATGGCGAGGGAATTGCCGGTCGCCGTGTAGTAATACAGAATCGTCTTCATGCCAATGCCTCCTTCACGATATCCTTATGCCGTCCAACGCGACAAAATAGCAAGGTAACGGTCCCTCACCTCGCGGACCACGTCTTCCCAGTTGCGGCATAGGCTGCGCTGGGCCCCGGCCCCAGCGAGCTCGATACATCGGGGATCGCCTAGTATGCCTACGACCCTATCCGCGAAAGCATCGACTTCGCCATCGGCGAGAAAACCGTTCTCCCCGTCTCGGATCACCTCGGCCGCGGTCGATCCGCGGATCAGGACCGAAGGAGTCTTGAACGCGGCCGCCTCGCGCACGACCAGAGGAGCGTTGTCGAAGAGCGATGGGAAGATCAGCAGGTCCCCGCGCGCGTAGATCGCCGCGAGACTCCTCCTGTCGTGGACCTGGCCGAAAAAGAGGGCGCGACCGCCCAAGCCAAGACGCGCCGCAAGCTCGCGCATGCGCAGCCTCGCGTACCCGTCGCCGACGAAGACCATCTTGAATCCCGGCACGGCCGCCGCGATCGCGGGAAGCGCGCGCACGAGGAACTCTAGGTTCTTCTCGAGTATGTGCTGTCCGACGAACAGCCCGACCATCGAATCCCCGTCCACTCCGAGGAGCCTCCCGCCCAAGTCGCGGAGGAGGCTTATATCGGCGGGGGCCGCGAAATCGATGCCGTTCTCGACTACCTCGTACGGACCTTTATAGCCGTACTCGCGCAAGGTTGCGGCGACGGACTCCTGGGGCACCCAGACTTGGTCCACGGAATAATAGAACTCGATGATGCGCTTGATCTGATCATCGACGATCCGACCGAAAGGGAGAGCTTGGCAAAGATTGTCGCGAAACTTCGAGTGGAAGGTCGCGACGACGGGGACTCCCCTCGACCGAGCCACGCGCAGGGCGGCACGGCCGACGCCGAAAGGAGAATGCGCGTGGAGGATCGAGAAGTCACGGCGCTTAAGCCGGCAGCGGAGCCCATAGTCGAAGCCCGGCAGTCCGATACGGTAGGGAGGATGAATGAAGGTGGGGATCGACAGGAAGCGGAGGACGGGGAATGGCTCCTCATCCCGATAGAAAGGCGCGGAGGGCGCGACGACGCAGGTCGGTCCGAGCGTGCGGTTGAGCCAGTAGGCGTAATTTTTCACTGTGATAGTCACGCCGTCGATGACCGGCTCGAAGCTGTCGTTGAAGAGACCGACTTCGACGGCCCGCGTCATTTGTCCTTCCTGGTGCACAGCAGGGCCTCGAAGAACTCGATCGAAGTGTTCATGGCGGCCTCGATTTTCTCGCCACCGAAGTCGCCTTCCCTCGCTACTATGAAGTTTTCAAGGAGCCACTTCTCCCTGAAAGCATTGAAGACCCGCGCGAGGCTCCGTGGATCGCAAGGCCGGATGCTGCCGTCTTCGATGCGACGCTTGAACAGCGCCTCGGTATAGTCGTCGGCCTTCTCCCCCATCTCATCCCGGAGGAATTCCCTGATCCCCTGGTTATGATTCATCTCGGCGAAGAGTATCCGTGTGATCTTGACCATGTTGGGATTGGCCGAGACGATCTCAGGCAGGGGCGCAAGCATGCACCGGAAGACCGACGCCCCTCCGGTATCTGCCATGTCCACGCCGGGTAGCGGACTGTACACGTGGTTGTCGAGGTACTCGAGGATCGCGTCGAGGATCGCTTCTTTGCTCGAATAATGCCGGTAGACGGCGGCTTCGGTGACACCGACCGCGGCCGCAATCTGCCGGACGCTCGTCCTGTCGTAGCCCTGCTCCGAGAAAAGCTCTACGGCCGCGTCGAATATCCTCTCCTTCGTCGGCTTCTCGTCGGAAGACCTTATGGGCCTCCCGAGCTTCGGCTTCTTCCTTCTCTGGCTCGTGCCCTTCGCGCTCATCGAGCTAATCCTTCCGCGCTGTCCGCTCGGGCGTCGCCTGACAGCCTGCGCCTCGCGTCAATCTTGAGCGATGCGTACAGTCTCGAATCCAGCCTCTTGTTGTCCTTGAGAACCTCGGCGAGGACGATGGCCCGCTGGGGACAATTGTGCACGCAGCGGGTGCAGAGCTCGCAGCGTTCCGGGACATGGGTCGCCGCGCCGCCGGAAATTTCCCAGGCTCGCCTATGGCAAGATCTCACGCATGCGCCGCACAGAGTGCATCGATCGGGGAGCGATCGGAATTTCCAGCGCCAGGCCTCGAACCTGTTGAATGCCAGAACCTGCAAAGCCTGGGCGAAGGGCGTATACCATTTGATCGAGGGAATCCTTGCCTTCTTGGCGAGCACGTCGGAGCTCGCATCGGCGCAAGAACTCAGCTCCTCGGCTATCTCCGTCATCTTGCGCGTAAGGCCATGCTCGAAGCGATAGAGCCAAGGGCACAGGCGAGCCGGGACGAGACAGGTCACGTCGGTCCCCGGAGCGCGCACGGCCTTCGAGCCCACGACGAAAACCCCTCGCTCTTTTAATTTGACGGCAAGCGCGCGAATCGCGTTCTCGGTATACAATTCGTAGGTCGCTACGATGTAGGCCGGCCTCGGGGGATCGAAGGGGCCCAGACGGCCCGCGAACTCCATCATGGATGGAGCGGGCCTGAGGAAGTAAGTCGGGAAGCAGAGGACTAAAAGATCGCTTTCGCGCGCGCGAGTGGCGGCCGAAGGCGAACATACGGATGTCGCGCTCGCCTGGTACTGCGCGGGCAGGAGCTCCGTGAGGAGCTCCGCGACCATCCTCGTGCCTCCTACCCCCGAGAAATAGAGCAGGGATATTCGCTTCACGTTCGGAGCCCTTCGGCCGCGGGATCTGGCGGTGCGCCGAAGCCTCCCCAATAGCGGCGGATTGCGCGCATCGCGATGGACCTCGGGACGAGGCGGCCGGCGACGGCCAATGAGCGGTTAAAGGCGCCGGGTATTATGACGGACTTCCCGCGAAGGGCGCCCTCCACGGCCTCGCGCGCGATGCGGTCTGGGCTCAAGCAGGCCAGACGCGCAATGAATCCGAGTCCGTCTACGTAGTCCTCTACGGCATCGGTAGTCCGAATGGCGTTCGGACAGAGGACGCTCACGCCGACCGCCCCGCCGAGCTCCGCGCCCAGGGCCAAGCTGTAATTGAGCACGAAGCTCTTCGTCGCCGAGTATACTGCGAGGGTCGGCATCGGGAAGAAGGCGCCGAGGCTGGCGACGTTCAGTACGCCGGCGATGCCTCCGCCCTCCAGCTCGTCGAGGAAGATGCGCGTAATGCGAACGAGAGCCAATGCGTTCAGAGCGATCGCCGCCTCGTGGCTCTCGATGGCTGTTTCGGCGAAAGTTCCCACGGAACCGACGCCGGCATTGTTAACCAAGAAGTCGGGCCGCCCTTTCGCGCGGATGAAATCGCGCAGGCGGTCGAGATCACCCTCGTCCGTAAGGTCGGCCTCCAGGCAATCCACCGAAACGCCGCGCTTCCGCGCGATCGACGCGCCCAGTTCCGCCAGCCCCTCCCCGGGGAGGGCGACGAGGAGGAGATCCATCCCCCTGTCCGCGCACTCTTGGGCCAGCGCCTTGCCCAGCCCCCGGCTAGCGCCGGAGATCAGTGCGCGCGAGTATTTTCGCCTATTCATCCCACTGCCTCTTTCGCATAACGCTTTCGCCGAAATGCCGCCATGTCCGCCGATATCCTCGCGCGGACTTCGATACCCGCCCGCCAGCTGCCTGCGCGGAAAAGGAACTTAAGTCGTGTCCATTGACTCTTTCATAAGTCAACGATAGCTTACTTAAAATATCATTTCGATTTGGGCATGTCAACAATGAACGGAGGAGAGATGAAACAAGGATGGTTCGAGTTCGCGCTGGAGAATAACCCGCTCCGTGCCATCGTCAGGGAGCAACAGGAAGTGAAGTACTTGAGATCGATCACGGATGTCGGTCCACTCGACCATGCGCTGCACATAGCCTGCGGAAACGGGGAGGCGACTCGGCAACTCCTCAAGTACTTTCCTTCGACGAGGATGTCCGCGATAGACCGGGACGAGGAATTGATCACGGCAGCCCGCGAGAAACGCGAAGGGGCCATGATCGACTTCTCCGTACAGGACGCTTCTTCCTTGACCTTCCCCGACGATTCATTCGACGCGGTATTCGATCTCGCGGATCTGCATAACTCGAAAGAGTGGCGATCGGGGATCGCCGAGCTGTACCGGGTGCTCAAGCCAGGCGGGCTACTGATCATGGAGGAGCTGGCGCAGGAAAGCTTCGCCTTCGCCTCGGGGCGAATATTCAAGGCCCTGACGTACCACGACTATGACGCGATGCTCTCGGTGAATGAGCTTCGCGAACACGCCCTCCGGGTCGGGTTCGAGCCGGTCGTTTTCAATGAGAGAAAGCCGCTCGGCTTATTCAAGTACTATGCGATGATCGCTCGAATTCCTTCACGCACGACGGCTTCCAGCACCTGCCGCGCCGATCTCCCGGCACAGTAGATGCGCCCATTGTTGGGGCGTCTCGACAAAAAGCCGGCGGCAATTTTATTGTATAGTCCGCCGGCTTTTTGTTAGAGGACTTCCTAGTGACCGCTCTACTGCGTTTGCGTAGCTGTATAGTTAAGGTTTACAGTTGGGCCGTTACCACCATTCTCAAGGTAATATATGACCCCGGTTCCCCCGCCCAGTGAGAACGCGGGGAATTCGATATTCGCAGTCGGTCCTACTTTATAGACCATCGAGCCGATGTCCCAAACGCCAGTGGATACGAGCGACAGTCTTGGATAATAAAGCATCCCAGGATGGAAATTGTTAAAATTCGTAGCTCCCGGCTTTACCGCAATATTGTAGGCGGCGCCGGCCATATTTGAGCCTTCGAAGTAGGTCACGAGGTTCAGATACCACTGGTCAGTGAACTGGAGGCCATTCGTCGGATCGGTTATATCGACCTCATATTTTTGCACGGTAGGCGCAGTGGCTCCGACATAGGGCGAAAAGATAAGCGGAGGATTTACTAAAAGCCAGATGTTGCTCGCAGTCGGAAGCTGTACCCAGCCGAGTCCCCAGCTCGAGTCAGGCATTGAATCTGAGACCACTGCCAGAATGCTGTTGTCGAGATCGAAGACAACTTGAACAATGGGAACTGCTCCGGTGGACGTGTCGATGACCGAAGGCATATTCAGGCTGGTGGCGACATCGCCGACGGGCAGTGATAGGTTGCTCACGGTATACGTCGTATTGTTAAGCGAAAAACTCCCGCTCACGATAATTGAAGGGCTATTCGGGTACTCCGAGTTGTTTTGCGTAATAGCCAACGTGATGCCCCCGAATTTTGTGGGAGCGTTGGCCGGAAGAGTATAGGTATTATTGAGTGACAACGTGTTCGAGCCAGGTTGCAGTGTGATAGTTTGATTGCTGATGATCTCGGCCTCCTCGTTTTGGCTGGGAGGGTTCATGCCACTTGCAGAGTTTCCGAACGATTGGTAGACCAGTGTTTCATCCAAGTCCACAGATGCAAGTGTGAGCTGAATAGAATCCGGCGTAAAAGAAGTAACAGTTCCAGCGTTGAGCGTCGTTATACCTTTGGCCGCGCTATGGACTCCAGACTGATGAGGCGCGATCGCTTTGGCGGAACCCGCTGGGGCATCGACAGATATCTTGAGATTCACAGAGCCTGGTGTCGTTACGTAGGGACTTTGACAGGCGCAGACGGTAAGCAACAGAGCGCAAATACCAAAAAAACGCACAATGCGTGACATCATGATTCCAATCTCCTTTTGATCGGATCACCGTGCATTTATCAAATACCGAACGCCGATCTCGACGTCCGCATTTGCGTTCAATGCGGGGGGAGTACCACTACTCGTATTCGAACTGATGATACCAAATGCAGGCACTATTGATGCAAAGACCTGCCACGTTTTCTCGAAGACAGCCTGGCAGCCAGCTACGGCGCGAATTCCGACACCGTAGTTCATGCCCGAGGGATCAATGGCTAGAGCCCCGTAAAGCCCTGGTCCTAGATAACCGCTTACGCTCAATGCGTCTTTTTTAACAAAGGGGAATTTGAAAGCCAGCCAATCGGCGCTAAGCGCGTATTCCGCATAGCCGTTCTGAAAACCGATACTGAAACCGATCGGGAATGACCCAACGACGAAGGAGAGGCCAGGAACTGCCGTCCACCCTAAAGAACCCCAGCCCACATTCCCATATGCGCCGATTCCGATTGCCGGCGCGGTATTTGTTGATTGCGCCTGTATCGGCATTACTGACAATATTATTGTACTACAAAGAATCAGACATAATCTTTTCATGACATAAATCCTCCATCACAATTAGATAATATCCACTCACTCTAGGAAAGCAACAACCGAACCGATTTTTTCTTTCCCTGGTTAGCGAAGCCCGGCCCCGAACATTGTACGGGAAGTTCGAGTCCTGCATGGGCAGAACAGTGTAAAAATAGCGGATAATCCATACTGCATATATGAAAACCAAGACGGCATCGCACCCCTTTGGAAATTACAACATAGATATTCCATTGTCCCTTGCATTCAGCAGACCCATATCCTAGAGTCTAAGCCAGGAGATGCTATGGAGATAAAAAAGGGCGATGATTCCGCCATATATCTGCTTTCCATCGATGGCAAATCAAATATAACAGAAGTGGATGAGCTGGCGGTAGGGCTCCGCAACGCCCTCGAATCGGACGCGCCTAGCATTTATATCGATCTCGAAAACATCACCGAGGTCGACGTGAGCTTTCTCCAGCTCCTCCTCTCTTTCGGGCTATCGCTAGAGGCTCAAGCTCGCTCGCTCGAGATCAAGCCCCTGACTGCGGGCCACATCGTGACCGAGACAGCCAATCTCCTAGGCATCCTGCATTCCCGTGAAATTATACCTAGGAATTGAGCTATTCTGAGCTGATATAAGGACATAAGGCTTTACAACTATTGTATCACTCGCTATAATATATAGCGAGTGAGGTTCTTATGCCCCGTGG
>Ga0326727_10012023_pt1 | contig 19880 bp, 19 predicted proteins | sample MB2enrmetagenome_FD_207643 | JGI IMG/M metagenome (GOLD analysis project Ga0326727, IMG submission 207643) | Lab enriched peat soil microbial communities from McLean, Ithaca, NY, United States - MB29MY | ecosystem: Environmental > Terrestrial > Soil > Wetlands > Peat | place: USA: New York...
CGAAGGTGGTGCGGCATTCCCCGAGAGGGTGCTGGTTCGAGTGAAGGCCCGCCTGCCGCCCACAGGTCCAGTTGCTCCGAAGCGGTCACTTGCAGGTCTCGATTATCTTCTTGATCTGGGCCTGAATCTCCAAGTTCCTCTTGGGATCCCTGTCATATCTGACCCGAAGCTTGCCCGAGAGGTCGTAGAGTTCCACGCTCCTTACGCCTTTTATCCTGGAAATCTGCTTCTTGGCCAGCTGAAAATCATCGACGTCCACCAGGGTCACTACCATCGTGGCCTCCGAGGCTTCGGTCATGCTTGCTCTACGGCGTCTGCTCACACGTTCTCTATATCATCAGGATGTATCGATTGCAGTTGAATGCGTTGCTGGGTGGGCGCGAAAGCGGTGAAACGGCCTTCTCGCTGCCGCTCAGAGTCTTATGGTCACGGCGTCAGGGTACCTGAGAATCTTGATGTCAGGACTGAGCGGTTTCAGCAGGGCTTCAACGTAGTTCGCCAGGAACAGGCTCCCGTGCATTCCCAGGTCGTGGGTGAGGGTGATAGTGTTCGTCCCCGTCCCGACCGATTCGGTGAAGTCGAACAGGTTGGCGTGGGTTCCCATGGTCCTGAGATACTCGACGGCGTTGGCCAGGGTGTACTCCCCCTTCTGGGCCAGAATGAAGCTCACCGGCACGCTGGTTCCGGCTCCCTTGGCCGCTTCCACGATCGCTTCGTCTGTCGAAGCATTCAGTATCCGCTTGAAGGTCGGAGCGGACAGTTTGACCATGCGGAACTTGGAAAGATATCTGTCGTACTCGGCATAAGTTATGAAAAGTTGGTTCGCGAGCGTGTTTATGCTCACGTTGTGCCTCTTCGAGTCCTCCTGGAGGGCCTTGAACGCGGTCTCGCTTATTCTGAAGGAAATTGTTACCGTTTTCTCCTTCATGCCAGCGGCCCTCGTTCTTACGTCGAATAGCGTGCGGATATAATCCTTTCACCGAATCGTTGAGTTCCCTCTCGCGGTCTCGCCCGCGGGGCTCAAACACATGGGGGTCGGGGTCGCAAGTTGCAGTTCGCTGCAAATGCGTCAACTCGCACCAAATAATTGCAGGCAATACGGCCCTATCAAATATCCTTCGTGCTCTCAGCTGTGCGGACAGAGATGGCCACGATAGCCAGCTTGGCGGAGAAACGACATGGCAACATGGCGGCCACGACCGTGCTGAACGGGACCTTTGCAAGATGCGTCTTGGAGGCCTTGGCCGATGAGTTCTCCCGACGGATAGTCTCCTCGACGGTGGACGAAGGCAAGACCGTTCAGGAAATCAGTCTGGAACAGGCCGTGCCTCTCAGCACCTGCTACCGGAGAGCCAGCGAGCTGGCAGAGAGAGGTCTCCTCATGGTGGAGCGGATTGTCGTGACGGGCGAAGGGAAGAGGTATGCCGTCTATCGGAGCTCGTTCAGGACCGTCCAGATAACAAGTGACCTCGTAGTCACCTCGGCCACCGCCGAAGTCAACCCCGACGTCTCTGAGAAGTTCCACCGACTGTGGCTCAACAGCGGCCGTCCTGCCGATGAGCAGGATCGGTCCTCGTGGTCACAGTAGCTTCAGATCATCCCAGAGCGTCTACCATCCGGTGTGTTCCACTCCACCTGCGACTTCGAGGTCGGACGTGGGACCACAATTCTTATCACTGAGCCAGGCATGATTGTGTATCGGTAGCCATGCGATCCGCTGGTTCGACGGACGCCCAACCCCGGTGATCTTGCAGTGGGTATTGTGGCCGCTCCTTCAACCTGCGCCGAGTGCCGCCGTACTGAGATTCTCAACCTTCACTGCAGGAACTGCCGGCTGCATTTCTGCAACGAATGCGCCGGTCAGCTTGGATTCCGATGCCCAATCTGCAAGGCGAAGCTCGAAGGTCGGGGCTTTGACTTGATCTAGTGGGGTTCCAGTCTCAAAGTCAGGGTACACATGCGAACAAGGAGATGCTGCCTACCTTCCGCCGGCGTGCGCTCGGTGTCTGAGTCGGCGTGAACACCACCGGGACGACTCACCGAGTGTTTGCGACGGCCTGCACCCCCTTCCTGTCCTCACGACGGAGTAGACGGGGCTCGTCACGTTGACCTCGTTCGGGTGCACACTCGAAGTGGCGATGGCGACGAGATAGATCGTCACAGGTGTCCAGCTGAATGGAGTCGTGACCTCGGCCACGTGAGACGGTGACAAGTTCTCCGTGCCCACCGGCGCTGGCATTTCGTGGACGCGTGCAAGCGCTGCTCGGTGACGGTGTCGCGTCTGCTCCCCTGCTCGTGTGCACCGGTCCTGGATTGTGAATGCCCTGCATCCGGAACACATGCCGAACCCTTTGTGGCCCATGACTCGCACGCTCAGCCCAGTCGATGAACTCGGGCGGGAGCGCGCCCCCACGTCGTAGTCGCAGGGCCTATCTTTCGTCGAGGTATCTCCACGCGTAGACGACTAGGCCGATCTTGGCGAAGGCAAAGGCGATGCCGACGTAGGTGAGGATCCCAGCCAATGCCAGTATGACGAAGTAGGAGCCGACCAGGACCCCCCACATGATACTGATGACGATGGTGGCCATCCCAGCGATGCGGGAGCGCTTAACGAGGAGCATTCCCGCCATCATGTCGCCCATCCCCAGCATGAAGGCGATGAGTCCAATCTCGAGGGTCTGCGACGCCGGGAAATTGGAATTCAAGACGTTGGCGAAGTAGCTGAAGAATGGCTGCAACTCGGACGAAAGGGAATCGAAGTTCTGCGCCTGGGGCCCTATCAATCCAAGGATGATCAGGACGAAGCCCACGATTGCTCCGGCAGCGCCATCCACGACGGCGATGAATGCCGCCGCACCTATCGCGGTCTTCCGGGGTTGAGCACTCACCGGATGCAGCTCTTTTCTTCGAAGTATCTCGGCGTCGGATTTGCAGAAGGACCTTCCCTTGAATACGACAAGACATGAACTGCACACCCCTCGCTTGCAGACTGAACAGACGTCGACCGCCCTACGATTGGGATGGATGTGGCATCCCATCTGCGCTGAGACGGGCTGTGTCTTCTTTCGCACGTACTTGGCCTTCTCTGCGCTTGATTCGCTTCTCCGCAGCAGTTCTGCGTCCGCCGTGCAGAAGTCTCGGCCCCTCTGCACCTCGTGGCACAGCCTGCAGATTCCCCGTCGGCAGACGACGCATACCGCCACGGACCTGCGTTCCGGGTGAATGTAACAATGGGTCTGGACTCCCAGTCCGGCCTTCTGGGCCGCGCTGTCGGGGTCGTCGGTCGGGGACTCCAATTCTCTTGGATCCTCACTCCCTCGAGACTGCCGAGGCTTGCTCTTGCAGTTGCTGCAGGACCCCGTTCGGCATATCAAAATATCACGGCCCCCGCCTCTATTATGTCTAGTGGAACCACTACTGCTGTCACATTCATAAGCCTGAGCCAAGGGACCCGTTCCCAAGGGAAATGAAACTCAACGAGCTAATGAATCGGTCAATATCCGAGTATGCCACGGAGGTCAAGGGGTTCGGCCCCACCGACCGCGTAGCAGAGATCATAGGCTTCATGCGAGAGAATGGGTCCTACGAGGCCATCGTGGAGGACGGCGACAGGACATCCATCGTCACGGTCCGCGACCTGCTGGAGGTCTCGAGTCTCGACACGCGGCTCTCGAAGCTGATGCACCAGGTCCCCCGCCTCAACGCGCAGAACACCGTGAGCGACGCTGCGACTCTCATGTTCGAGTACCGAACAAGGTCCATGCCGTTGTACCAAGGAGCAAGGCTGGTGGGTCAGGTCACTTCCCCCTCCATCGTCGGGAAGATGCTGGAGACTGACGTCCCCGTGAAGCTCTCATCAATCATGACCCGGGAACCGGCGACGGTCGAACCGACGGCCACCGTCGCCTCGGCGAGGGAGCTCATGAGGAGGAAGAAGATCGACCAGATCCCGATCACGGATGATGGGAGGCTCATCGGCATCGTGACATCGGATTCCATAGTCTTCAGCATGGCTCCCAAGACGGACAGGGACGCCAAGGGCCGGAGAGCTGGAGGCAGGTTCGAGGAGTCGCTGGGCCAATACGGGACCGGAAGCATCCTGACCAACGAGATCACCGATTCCCTGCAGGACGTGTACCTGAACATGCACAAGGAGGGGGCCAACTACTCGGTCGTGATGAACACGGGCGAGGTCCAGGGGATAGTGACCTATCGCGACTTCATGAAGGTCCTGCTGAGGAAGAGCTCCACTCCACAACTGCCGATGTACATCGTCGGGCTTCCCGAAGACCCCTTCGAGGCCGCGGCCGTAAGGCAAAAGTTCACGGAGACGGTTCAGTTCCTCAGGAAAGGCTTCCCGGAGATCTCGGAGGCACGTGCGATAATCAAGACAGGGGAGAAGAGATCTCCAAGGCAGAAGTGCCAGGTGGACGTCCTGATCATGTCACCGAAGGAGAGATACTCCTACAGTGTCTTCTCCTACGCAGTGGCCGACGCCTTCGACCAGGTCAACTCCTGGGCCAAGAGGCTCTTCTCACAGCGCAAGGAGCGACGCCGCAGGCCCGCGTCGAGGCGAAGCGCTGAGGACCCGCGCTCGTCGCCTCATTAGCCGGAATAAGTCTCGGTCAAGCGACTGGTGTCCCGTTGCCTCGCGGGCGACCTGTAGTCAGATGCAGCGATAAGCGGCGGGAATAATAAATGCGTATATAGTGCATTATAACCTACGTTGTGGCAATGGCTGATAGCAGTAAGCCAACAAACAAGGAAGCGGACCGCAGAACCTTCCTCAAGATTGGCGCCGGCGTTGTAGCTGGTGCCGCAGTGGCGTCTGTCGCAGGTGTATCATACTACGACAGCGTAATCGGCGGAAACAACAGCAGTTCCAGTAGCAGCGTCTCTTCGCTCCAGAATCAGCTGTCCTCGACGGCGCAACAACTGAGTTCGACTCAGCAGGCCCTGAACACGGCGCAGGGGCAGGTCTCCTCGCTCACGGGGCAGCTATCTTCGGCGCAGCAGGCGCTGACGAGCGCGAACGGGCAGATCTCGACCCTGACCACCCAAGTCAGCACGGCGAACGCGCAGGCCGCGGCGTTGCAAGCGAACCTGGACTCGGACGCCGTTTTTCTCGTGCTCAATGTCAACGAACAGGCCGAGCTATTGGCGCTGACTTCGGCGATCATACCGACCGATAGCACCGGACCCGGGGCGAAGGAGGCAGGTTGCGCCTACTTCATCGACCACCAGCTGAAGGGTCTCTATGGCAACGACGGCAACTGCTACGTGGGCGGCCCGTACGTCCAAGCCAACACCACGACTCCGGTCATAATAACGGACACGACCTGGAACGGCACCACGGCGGGGACCGCCACGACCACGTACACCGGCGCCACGGCCACCTTCATGTCGGCAGGAACGACCTACACCGTGAACTATCCCCCGACAGCCAACGTGAGAGTTGGGGCCGGTACCCGCTATCAGTATCCGTGGAACAAGAGGGAGTTCTGGAGGCTCGCCCTGGCAGGAATCGAGACCTACTGCAACGCCACCCCGGCCTACGGAACGAACTTTGAGAACCTCTCGGCGGCAAACCAGACGCAGGTCCTCACGGACCTCTGGAGCAACAAGCCCACGGCTGCGCAGTTCAACGGCATCCTCCCGTCTGACTTCGCCTACGAGCTCTTCTTCATGACATGGGCCGGTTTTGGCATGGACCCGGTCTATGGAGGCAACAGGAACATGGTCGGATGGACCTACACGGGCTTCAACGGCGTCAACCAGGGCAACTTCTACGGGGAAGGAATGACCACCAAGCAGATCATGCTGATGACAACCCCAGTCACCCTGAAGCCGGTTAGCCTCGGGCAGTACCAGAAGGGGTCCCCATAGGAGCTGATGGAGATGTCAACCGTAATCACAGACACACCGGCGGACGTTGTCCTCATGGGACTCGGTGTGATGAGCGGCACCATCGCGGCCGAGCTCTCACTGGCCGGCTACAAGGTGACAGGAGTCACCAGGGGACCGTACTGGAACTACGCCGTCGACTTCGCGTCGAACAAGTACGATGAATGGGGGATCGGGTTCGAACGCAAGTTCGACTTTCCGGCCTCGCTCCAGACCACCACAATAAGGAACAACGTCAACCAGTTCGCTCTCCCCGCAAGGAGGCCGACCTTCCCGATTCAGTATCACTCTCTCGGATTCGGCGTGGGAGGTGTGGGTCAGCACTACGGAGGGAACATGGGCAGGCAGGGTCCTTGGGCGTTCACCATCAACTCGTCGACGGCGTCGAAGTACGGCGCCGGCTTCCTTGCGTCTATCAACCCCAACGACGACACCCAGGACTGGCCCTTCAGCTACAGCCAGTACGAGCCCTACTACGTGGCCTGGGAACAGGCTTTCGGTATCTCGGGGAGCGGTAACGGAAACGTCAACGGTCAGCCAATGTACATGAGCAAGAAGTACCCGATGCCAGGCCACCCGCTGACCCCGCTGGGCGCACTCTTCCAATCGGCGACCGAGTCGCTCGGTTACAACCCGTTCCCGCACGTCAGCTCGCTCGCCTCGGCGCCCTACATGAACACCTACGGCGTCCAGATCAACGAGTGCGTCTACGACGGGTGGTGCGGCTCTTCCTGCAACTACCCGTGCGAGACCGGAGCCAAGGCTAACTCGGCCAATAGGACAGTCCCTGCCGCGATCAAGACAGGGAACTTCAACATGGTCCTCAACAGCGAGATCTACAGGATGGACACAAACGCCGACGGGACCATCAAGGACATCCGTTACTACGACTCCCAGGGCAACATCCACGTACTAGCAGGCAAGGTCTTCTTCAACGGTCTCTGGGGCTACAACCAGACAAGGTCGATGCTCATCTCGGGAGTCGGAGTCCCGTACAACCCGACCACGGTGACCGGCACCGTGGGCAGGGGCCTCACCTACGGCTACGGCACCTACTCGTCGACCAGCGGCCCGAGCGGAAGCGTCGCGGGATTGGCCATGAACTCGTTCTCTGCGGGCAACGCCGCCGGCGGAGACGCGGCTCTCTATGACTTCATGGACGACAACTTCGACCACACTGGCCTGAACTTCGTCGGAGGGGCGCAGCAGAGCGCTGGAGGCTACTCGGGAGGCGGTCCCGGCAACCTGACCCAGGCGGGCGGTGTAAGCTCAGCAAGCCAGGGCAGCACCTACAAGGCCACTCAGAAGAACAAGTACCAGACCGGAGGCACCGCTGCCCATGTGAGCCTAGGAGGCGTCGCGCCAGACCTTCCCAACACAACCAACTACTGGGACCTCGATCCGCACTACGTGGACGCCTGGGGAGACCCATGCGCCAGGATCACCCACGACTGGACTCCCAACGGCTACAACGGAGCCACCTACTTCGCAACCAAGGGCACCGCGGTCAATAACGCCCTGGTCAACATCCTCACAAAGATGGGCGCGACCGGAATCTCCACCGGAGGGACGGTCGTGGCGCCATTCTCAGCCCACACCGACTGGTGGGGTCACCACTGGAGAGGAGGCAACAGGGTGGGGTCCAGCGCGGCCACATCGACCTTCAACGGCTGGCAGCAGTGCTGGACGGCACCAAACCTCTTCGCGGCTGGCGAGGTCAACAACACCACCGGCGACACTGTCCCCTCGGGGACGCACATCGCAGGGCCGCAGGTCCAGATCGCGTCCGAGGGCATGCAGAAGTACCTGAAGAGCCCCGGGTTGCTAACGGGCAGCCTCGACGGAATCACCGGCCCGACCTGATCGGAGTCTCACGAAGGTGCCTTGCGCAGGGCACCTTCCCTACGCTTTCTTTTTCTCCTGACAGCCCCCAGATTCCATGGAACCATGCGCAAAACCCTTTTCTACCTCAGAGCGTCGCGTCCTCTTCATGGCCGAGATAAGCAAACCCATTCTGCTCACTTCGAACTACGTGACCGGATACAAGGTAGACAGGGTCCTCGGACTGGTCTACGGGATCACGGTCAGGTCACGTGGAATCGGCGGGAACATCATGGCAGGCCTGCGCACACTCAAGGGCGGGGAGATCAACGAGTACACCGAGATGGCCCAACAGGCGCGCCAGCAAGCCCTCGACCGTCTCTCGGAGCGGGCCGCGAAGATAGGCGCCAATGCGGTCATCAGCGTGATGTTCGATTCGACCGAGATAGGGAGCACCATGGACGAGATAATCGCGTTCGGGACCGCCGTCGTTGTCACGCCCGTCGCTGAGGGGCAGCAGTTCGTCAGGCTCAGCTGAGGCGCACGTGCGTCCACGGGCGCAGACCATCGTGAAACCCGAATCCGGGCCGTCCGATATCACTATAGTTATATAACCAAGCGGTAATGGGCGTCCGATATCTTCCAGGGAATGCAAGTGTCAGAGTCTCATCCATCAACGGACGCGACCAGCTCCGGCGCTGTCCCGTCATCACAGGCTGGGGTTGGCTCCGCACTGGCGCCGACGCGTGCCATTCCCAGAAGGAACTTCTTCCTGATCATAGGCGGTCTGATGACAGGTCTCCTGCTCGGCGCCATGGACCAGACCATCGTGGCAACGGCAGGGCCCACCATAATCTCCGACCTCGGTGGCCTGAACCTCTACGCCTGGGTCTTCAGCGCCTACATCCTCACGCAGACCGTTGCCATGCCCATCTTCGGCAAGCTCTCCGACCTCTACGGGCGAAGGCGCTTCTTCATTCTTGGGCTGGTCGTGTTCATGGCGGGGTCGATAGCATCAGGGGCTGCCCAGAACATCGATGAACTGATCATCTCGAGGGCCGTTCAGGGGCTAGGGGGAGGAGCGTTCTTCCCCATAGCGTTGAGCATAGCAGGCGTGACCTTCCCGCCGGAGCAGAGGGGCCGGATCACGGGGATATTCTCGAGCGTCTTCGGCATCGCTTCGGTGCTCGGTCCCTCGGTGGGGACCTACATCGTCGACGTGGTCAACTGGAGGTGGGTCTTCTACATCAACCTGCCCCTGGGCGTCGCGTCGATAATCCTGCTCCTGGCCGGCCTCACGGAGTCCAAGAGCACGATCAAGCCGAAGCTCGACTGGTTCGGAATCCCTGCGCTGGCCGGGTGGATCGCTCTCCTGGACATCGGGTTTCTCAGCGGTGGTTCGACCTATCCCTGGTCCTCATGGCAGGAGTTCGCGCTCTTCGGCGGTGCAGCGGCGCTCTTTGTTGCCTTCATACAGATTGAGAGGACGACCTCGGAGCCCGTCCTGCCCCTCGGCCTGTTCAAGGTGAGGAACATAGCCTCGGCGTCGGGCGTCTCGTTCCTCAGGGGCCTGATGCTGCTGGCGGTCGTCTCCTACATCCCTCTCTTCGTCCAGGCCGGGCTCGGGCTCTCGATCAACACCTCGAGCGCGATCCTCGACGCGTTCCTTCTGCCGATGATCGTCGGCAGCGTCATCGGCGGGACTCTCGTGACGAGGACCAGCTACAGGAACCTGACAGTCGTCGGCCTCGTCCTCGCCACGGTCGGGGCCTACGCGCTCACGCTCTTGACCGCCGCCGCAGGGGCGGCCCAGATCATGGAGTCGGTGGCAGTCACAGGTTTCGGTGTGGGGATGACCTTCTCGTCCACGTTCCTTGCGATACAGAACTCCGCCCCCCGCAAGCAGATTGGGATAGCCTCCTCCGTGCCACAGTTCATGGGGAACCTCGGGGGCACCATAGGCCTCGCCATCCTCGGCACAATCCAGGTCAACACCTTTGCCTCGAAGGTGGCGGGTGTCCTAGCCCAAGTCCCTCCGCAGTATCAGCAGCTGGCGTCCCAGTATCTGGGCAACGCCAACCTGGCGGGTCAACTGCTTGCGTCTCCACAGGCGCTCCAGCAGCTCCTTGCGCAGTACCCTGCTCTCAAGCCCTTGATTCCTGAGCTCAGGGCGGCGTTCGTGGGTTCGATCAGCCCGCTGTTCACCGCCGGCGTTATAATCGGAGCCGCCTCGGTTGTGGCCGGCCTCATGTTCCGAGGTTCGATGAAGCAGCAGCTCCTATCGCGGCAAGGGACGGACGACGGCTCCCCGCGCAGTCTCGAGGAGCCTCCCGTAGCGGCACCGCTGTGACCGAAGGGCCCGGCGCGCTCCGCGGCTCGCCCGCACGACGCGAAAGAAAGAAATCCTGACCTGCGGCGCCCCTCGGGATGCAATACAAGTGGGTTGCGCTATCCAACACCACTATCGGCACCCTGATGTCCTCCCTCGACACAAACATAGTCCTGATAGCGCTGCCGACCATCGGTCGAGAGCTGCCCCAAACGTCTCTGCTGGACCTGCTCTGGACGCTGCTCGGCTACCAGTTGATCACGGCGTCGGTCCTGGTCAACTTCGGGAGGCTCTCGGACATGTTCGGGAGGGTCAGACTCTACAACCTCGGCTTCGCCGTCTTCACCATCGGCTCGGCACTCTGCAGCCTCTCCCAGACGGGACTGGAGCTGGTGTTCTTCAGGATGGTCCAGGCGCTTGGAGGTGCTTTCCTGTTCTCCAACAGCGCGGCGATACTGACCGACGCGTTTCCGCCCAACGAACGGGGGAAGGCCCTCGGGATCAACCAGACATCAATCGTGACGGGTTCCGTGATGGGACTGGTCCTGGGAGGCATTCTGGCATCGACCGTAGGATGGCGGTCGATCTTCTGGGTGAACATCCCCATAGGCATCTTCGCAACCACTTGGTCTCACTACAAGCTGCGCGAGATCAGCCACCCGCCGCAGGGCCAGAAGATCGACATCGTCGGGAACATCACGTTCGCCGGAGGCCTCTCGTCGATTCTCATCGGCACCACCCTGTACATAATAGCCGGCCTGGACATCGCCACCACCTACGCGCTGATCGGCCTAGGCGGCCTCCTCATGGTCGCCTTCTTCGTCACCGAGACGCGGGTGAAGAATCCCATGCTGGCCCTCTCTCTCTTCCGCATAAGGCAGTTCGCGGCAGGCAACCTGGCAATCATCCTGAACTCCCTCGCAAGGGGCGCCGTCTCACTCGTGCTGGTCTTCTACCTGCAGGGTCCCTCGATGCAGCTGGACGCGTTCACGGCGGGGCTCTTCATGATCCCCACCTCCGCATCGCTGGCCTTCTTTGGCCCGATCAGCGGATGGCTCTCGGACCGATACGGGGCCAGGCTCCTCGCCACGGTCGGTCTGCTGGTATCGTCGGTGGGGTTCGTGATGCTGACGCAGCTCGGTCCGCGCACGAGCTTCCTCGGCCTGGCCGTTCCTCTGGCATTCGTCGGCAGCGGGATGGGTCTCTTCGCTTCACCCAACAGGGCCTCGATAATGAACTCGGTGCCGGCCAAGGACAGGGGCATCGCTTCAGGGATCAGCGTGACCTTCGTCAACGTGGGGTCCACCCTCAGCCTCGCCTTCGCCTTCCTCCTGATGGCGACCGTCACGCCGGTGAAGTCGCTGGTGGGGATCTTCCTCGGCGTCAGCGGGGCCGGCACGTCCGGCTCCATAGCCAGCTTCATCAGCTCGATCCACCTGGTCTTCTGGGTCTCGACCGCGTTCCTGCTGATAGCGATCGTGCCGTCGGCCCTGAGAGGGAAGAGGATGGTCGCGACCCCCTCTGCGACCGGTGAGCCCTGAGCGAGGGGCGTCCTTAATTAAGAAGGGCGTCCCGCGGCGGCCTATGGCTTCAAACCAAGAGCCAGAGCCGCAAAGGAGCCTGAAACGGGTAACCTGGCAGTACGAGAACTGCCTCGCCTGCGTCTGGTTCAGGCCGAACGACCCGCTCAACGCCGACCTCTTTGAGCGGGGGCTGTGTGTCCACTCGAAGCTCAAGGAGTTCTCCCTGGTCGTCTCAGGACGCGACTGGTGCAACCTCTTCACAGAAGTCAGGCAGGCGCAGATAGACCGAATACAGGCGAAGGCCTCCGAGTAGCCGCGCCGCTGGCCTGGGAAGTTCCCCCGACCAGATCTGGTCCTAGGGGAGCAGCGCCTTCCTTATGGCGGCGGCGGTCGCTCTCATCTCGCGCTCGGCCGGTTTCGTCCTGCTCATTGCCTTCGTCCGGTCCTGCATGACGACCGGAATGACGTGGACGTGGACGTGCGCCACGGCCTGGTTCGCAGCCTCGCCGTTGTTCTGGAGGAGCCTGAAACCGTCCGATCCGGTGGCCTCCACGATGGCCCTCGAAACCCTCGAGGCAGCAAGGAAGAGGCCGCCTATCTCGGGTTCCTTCATGTCCCAGATGGTCTCGCCGTGCTCCTTGGGGCAGACCAGTGTATGCCCCCTGGAGAGCGGGTAGATGTCTAGGAACGCCAGGTAGCGTTCATCTTCGTAGACCTTGTGGGATGGCAGTTCGCCTCGGGCTATCCTGCAGAACGTGCACTGCTCCTGACCGACGCTCGCCGAGTTCAGGATTCGCTTCTGCCCTGCCTTCAATTCTCTGTCGAAGTGTGCGCCCGGCGCCCCGGGCATTTACGTCTTGGGGGCCCGCCGAGCTCGCAGGCGGTCCAGCGCGACCGCCGGGGACGACGGACCTTCATCTGCAGGACTCGGCGAAGGCAGGTCAGCGCCATCTCGCGTAGGCCGGATGGCCTTCCTTCACGGCGACGAATGTTCCCCTGAAGATGGCGCACAGCTTCCCAGATGCCTCCAGGGTCGCATCGACCACCGCCCTGTCTCCCCTGAGTTCCGCCACCTTCGCCCTGAGGTGAAGGGTCGCGTCCATTGGCGTGGGCCTCAGCATCTTGACCGTGAACTCCGCCGTGACCGTCGGCGGCGGGGCCTCTGTGCCGTCCCTCACCATCATGGCGTGCACCGCTGTCCAGTTGCTGTGGCAGTCCAGGATCGCTCCCGCTATGCCACCGTTGAGGATGCCCGCGAAGGCGCGGTGTTGGGGCTGCGGCCTCCAGTCGCAGACGACTTCGTCTCCCCGGACCAGGCTCTTGATTCTAAGCCCCTGGTCGTTGGCAGGGCCGCAACCGAAGCAGACACCTCTGGGCGCGTATCTGTCCTGCAGGCTCAGCTCGGACATGGGTGAGAATGCCTCCCTCTGCGTATAAATCGGTTGGGCCGACCCGATGGCCGTCACGAGACGACCTTTACCGTGCCGGTCCAGGTTGTGACCTGCTGCACGGTGTCCGTGATGACGACCGTGTAGTCGCAGCCAATCCCGGCAGCCTGCCCGGTGGGACCGAAGGAGATGTAGTTCTGGTGCCTCTGGCTGTCGTAGTTTATGGGTATCTGGGTGTAGATGAGCGACTCTCCGGTGTTGTTGGCGGCGGGGTTCAGACACAGGCGACTGGCAGAGATGGAGGACACCGCCGTGTTGGACGCCAGCGTGTAGTAGACGTAGATCAGGCTGGCATTCGACTTCTCACTGTTCACGGCGTTCTTCGCCAGGGTCACACCGCCGGACGGAGCGCCCCAGTAGACCGTCCCGACGTGCGTCGTCGGACCCGAAGTCCCTGCGTAGTTTCCAAGGATGAGGACTAGCACGGCGAGAGCGAGGAACTGGCCTCCGACTATGGCAACCTCTCCCTTCTCCAATGTCTCGATCCTGTTTGCCCACGGCGCCAACCTGTGCTGATAAGTCTAGCGCTCCGAGAGAGCAGAGAGAGCGTTCTCCAGCTCCTCGGCGAGCCTATCATTGACTTCGCGAGTGCTGACGGTCGTCCTAAGGCAGCCCTCGACCCCCTTTGTCCTGCTCAGGTTCCGGAGTACCAGCCCCCTGGCCATGAGCGTTCTGTGGACTGCGTCTGCGTCGCCTCCCGCGACCCTGAAGAGGACGAAGTTGGCCTGGCTCGGGAATGGTTCGACCCCCTTGATCTCGCCGAGCCGCTTCAGCAGCCTCTCCCTCTCCCTGACAGTCGTCCTCACGTTTCTCCTCATCTCGTCCTGATGGTCGAGGGCGGCTCTGCCCAGGAACAGGGAGATGACCGAGAGGCTGTTCGGCGGCCTGACCAGGTTGAGCGCCCGAGTGGTCTCGGCCTTGGCCACCAGGTAGCCCACCCTGACGCCGGCCATGGAGAACGCCTTGGAGAGGGTCCTGCACACTATGACGTTGTCAAGCCCGTCGGTGAGGTCGATGGAGCTCCGGCCACAGAACTCGAAGTAAGCCTCGTCGACGACCACAGCGACCCCCGATTCCCTGGCCAGCCTCTCCACCTCCTCTTCTGGAGAGTGGTTCCCGGTGGGGTTGTTGGGGTTGCAGAGGAAGACTGCCTTGGTCTTCTTCGTGACCGCGCCGAGCATCTTCTCGACGTCCAGTCCGAAGTCTCCCCTCCGCGGGACGCTGACAACCCTGGCGCCCATTATGCTGGAAGCAATCCTGTACATGGAGTAGGTCGGTGCCGGCACCACCACTTGGTCACCGGGGTCGAGCAGGACCTTCGTGACGATGTCGAGCCCCTCGTCTGCCCCGTTCGTGACGACGAGCCTGTCGGCCTCCTTTCCCGTGTAGGCCGAGAGCCCCTCGGCCAGGTCGGCGTAGGATGTGTCAGGGTACTGGTTGACCTCCAACCCGTCGAGGACGCGGCCTAGGTCCGTGAGGGCAGCCTCAGGCCGGAAGGGCGAGGCGTTGGTGTCGAGCCTCACAATCCTGTCGACGCTGAGCCCGACCCTGGCCGCTATCTCCCGGCTGGGCGTCTCCCAGCCGTATTCTTCGAAACCGCGGAAGAGCTTCCTGACCCTCATCTTGCTGCGCCGAGGAAGAATCTCGGCCTATTAAGAGCATGGCCGCTTCGCAGCGGCCCGCCTAGAACCTGGACCTGAGGTACCTGTTCCACACGACGGCGGCAGCGTAGCCGGCGATGGAGCCGCTGGCCACCCCGAACAGGAGCACCGTCGCGTCCAGTATCAGCTCGTTGGGGACAAGGTTGGTGAGCACGGCGCTCACATAGTAGGCGACGTACCCCACCACTGCGGTGCTGACCGTCATGGCCGCGACGAGCCTCCATTTCCTCACCGTGCTGCCGTCCTTGACGTGGAACGCAAGGGAGAGCGCGTCGACCATGACCCCGAAGCCGACTGCGAAGATGAGGTCAAGTGGGAAGAAAGCGATCTTCACCAGCGTGATCAGCAGGCCGCTGACGATGCCGACGTAGGTCGCCCCTCCCCTGCCGACCACCAGGAAGCTGATTGCAAGGAGGAACGCCTGGAAGCCGACAAGGAATTCCGAAGTGGGCGCCGGGACGAACCCGCCGATGACCAGGATTGAAGCGCCAAATAGGCTCCCGAGAACTATCCGTCTGGCGTTGGAGACCAACTTTGGTCGACGGCGGCGAACCCCGGTACATAAGTTTTAACGAGCGTTAGATAACCCCGGGCGACGCAAAGCAATTTATCCCCGCGGCGCTCGCTTCCCAGCACCAGTTGAATGAGTTGCCGAAGACGAAGCAGGGTTACGAAGTGATACTCGAGGCCGCGGCCAGGCTCTTCTCCGAGAAGGGCTACGCCAACGTCTCCATCAGGGACGTGTGCAAGGAGGCGAACACCTCCCCTCCGATGATCTACTACTACTTCAAGGACAAGAAGCGCCTCTTCGAGGCCGCTGTCAGCCAGAGGTTGAGCATGAAGAAATTCATCACAAAGCTGCGCAGCCAGGCGGATCTGAAGGACGCGGCCAAGGAAATCGAGGCCTTCATCTCAATCTACCTGACCTCCTACCCCACGGAGGCCTTCGAGCCGGGCCTGTACCTGACCGAGTCCTCCCGATTGGACCCCGTGGGCGCGGCCCGCATCAGCGAACAACTCGACGAGGTCCACGATGTCGCAGAGCTGATTGTGCGGAAAGGAATCGCCGAGGGCAGATTCGCCAAGGTCGACCCGACGAGCGCCGCGGACTGCCTGCTCGGGATGCTCAACAACGTGGTCTTCCAGAAGTTCCATTTCGCCAAGTCCAGAGACCTTGAGAAGTCGAAGCGCTTCATAACCGAGTTCTTCCTCAGGGCCGTGAGCGCCTAGGGCCGACCGAGAGGCTCACCAGAATGGCCTGGTCTCGATGAACTTCAGCTTCGCCTCGAGCAGCTCTCTGTAGAAGCTCTCCTCGTCTTCGTCCATCCTCGCCAGAATCCTGGACGCGGTCTGCGGACCGATGCCGTAGACCGCCTGGGCGATTATCGCCCTCCTTCCGTAGGAGAGAACAAGGTCGGCCGCGCGTCTTGCCTTCGCCAATTCCGACCGCTCGTCCTCGCTCAGCGCCTCTCGACGCAGCTTCCTCTCCATCAGCTTCGCCACCTGGCTCCCCGTCCAGAACGAGGGAGAGAGGAGGCCCGAGCCGCAGTGGGTGCAGCGCGGTTCCTCGGGCAGCTCGCCGATGGTCCTGAAGCCCTGCCCGCGCCCGCACTTCATGCAGACCGTCTCGATCGAGGTGCCGTAGATGCTGAGCTTCATCTTCTCGATGGTGGTCCTGGCGAGGGAGTCGGGCGCGACCAGTTCGGGGACGTCGAGGTAGCGGTACAGTATGTGGTACGCTATGGGTGTGGGCTTCTCATCCGAGAGGAAGGTCTCCACCCTGACCTTCCTCTGCGCTATGGAGACGAGCAGCTCCTTCGCCCTCTTCATGTCAAGAAGGTCTCGTCCCGTCTCCTGAAGGGCCTCCTCGAAGACCGGGGTACTCTCGAACCGGGTCGGCAACGAGCACAGGTTGGGGTGGGCGATGAACTGGCCTCGCCTGAGCGCCCCGAACCTCTCGGCTATCGCCTTCACCCTCCCGGGGAACGGGAAGTTCCTCTGGGCCGCCACCGCATAGGTCCTCTCGAACTCCTCGGGAGAGACCCCGAACAGCTGGGCCGCCAGCGCGGTGAGGTCGACCTCCGAGGAGTCGACCGTAAGCTCTATCATGATACGGTATCCGTCGAGGTACCAGAGGCGTATCAGGCCCCTTCGAGAGAGCAGCTCCTCGAAGGTGTAGGCGAGCGTCCTGTTGAGGTTCTCCCCGAAGCAGGAGTGGATTATCAGGTACCTCTGCCATCCCTCGAGCAGGATGAGATCGTCACCCGGCAGAGGCGCTCCGAGCCGCAGGTGCTCGCCGATCTCGTCGGCGACCATTCGGGCGCCCTCAACGGTCACGGGAAGTTGAGCAGAAAGCAGCTCTGCAGAGGCCTCGGGGGCGTTCTCCGAGAGCACGGAGGCGACCTTCCTCCTCAGACGCCCGGTCTTCTGGGCCAGCCCGAACGGGATGGGCAGCATCTCGCCGTCCCAGCCGGGGACCGCGGCGAGCGGATCCTCGGTCGAGGAAACGTAGATCTTCCTGTCGTTTGCTATCTTCTCTATCTGCCAGATTCTGCCCTTGAGTATGAAGTGGAGCCCGACCTTCGCGTGCAGGAGAACGAACTCCATCCCCAGCATGCCCACGGTCTGGTTGTCGGCCACGTCCACCACGAAGTAGCGCGTCTCATCGGGGATCGTCGAAAGGTTGGTGAAGTAGTACTCGCGCGTACCCCTCGTCCTCACGAGGTTGGTTCCTTCGGCTCTCAGCTTGCGGAGCTGCCCCATGTAGTCGACGACCCGCTGGAACGCCTCGTCGGTCAGGTGGCTCAGCGGATGCGCCTTCCTGACCTCGGCCAGGAGGGCGCTCTTCTCCATGGTCTCGTAGTCCATCAGGTATCCGGCGATCTGGTGCGCGAGCACGTCGAGACAGTTCTCATAGGGCCGCGTCTCCTCTAGCCTTCCGCTCCGGGCCTCCTCGACGGAAGCGACCGACTCGAGCACGTCGTCGGCCGAAACGGCGATCACAATGCCCTCGGACGTCCTTCTCAGGTCGTGCCCTGACCTCCCGACGCGCTGAATCAGGGAGGTGACCTGCCTCGGCGACATGTACTGGACGACGAGGTCCACCGAGCCTATGTCTATGCCGAGCTCGAGCGTCGAGGTGCAGACCAGCGCTCTGAGTTGGCGCTGCTTGAAGGCGTTCTCGACGCGCTCCCTCTCCTCCCGCGGAAGCGAGCCATGATGGACCCCTACGTCACCCCTGAGCCTGTTCAGCTTCTCCCCGAGCATCTCCGCGAGGGTCCTGCTGTTCACAAAGATGAGGGTCGACTCGTGCGATGCGATCTGCTCGTTGATGACCGAGAGGCGTGCCGCTAGGTCTATGGTGCTGAATGTCTCTCTGGAGATCTCGCTGTCATTCGAGCCCGGGGTCGGGTACTCCACCCTGTACCTGAACTCCTTGGGCACGGCGGCCCTGACGATGCGGTGTTCGGTCTCCCCGAAGATGAACCGGGCGGTCTCTTCGGGGCTGCCCACCGTGGCCGAGAGCGCGACCAGCTGGAAGTCTCCCGCGACCTTCCTCAGCCTCTGCAGCCCCACGGTGAGCTGGACGCCTCTCTTGCTCTCCACGAGGTTGTGGAGCTCATCGACCACGACGGCCATGACCGTCGCGAGGTTTCGCCGCATCCTCGCGCCGGGGAGTATCGCCTGGAGGGTCTCGGGCGTCGTGACCAGCACGTCAGGGGGGTTCCTGGACTGCTTCTGCCTCTGCGAGAGAGGCGTGTCGCCGTGCCTCACGTCTATCGTGAGCGACAGCCGGGAGCACAGGATCTGCAGGCGCCTCAGCATGTCCCTGTTCAGGGCTCTCAGCGGCGTGATGTAGATGATCGAAATCCCGTCTCCATGACCCTCGCTGACGAGACGGCTCAGCAGCGGGAGCATGGCCGCCTCGGTCTTTCCCGACCCCGTCGGTGCTATCACCAGGACGTTCTCGCCCTTTGCGATCAGCGGAGACGCCTGGGTCTGGGGAGGTGTGGGGGCCCGGATCCCCAGCTCATCCAGGATTCCCCTCACCGGTTCGGCAAGAAACTCGAAGCCCGTGGTGCCGCTCAATCGGGCCTTCAGGCCCCGAGGGTTGTATTAAGCACTCAGGCTCCCCCTGCCTCGGCACTCGGTCCTGTGCGGGAGCAGGCCGCACGATGGACGTCCGCGGCGTGATCCGTCGCCTGAGGCAAAGGTTAAACTTGGCCCCCCGAGAAAGACGTCTCGGGATGATAAAGCTCAGCGAGAAGGCTGTCAAGCTGCTGAAGGGGAAGAACTTCGCGTTCGTCGCTACGATAGGCCGTGACGGATCTCCACACCTCACCCCAGTCTGGGCTGACACAGACGGCTCCAGGGTGCTGATCAACACAGCAGTGGGAAGAGTGAAGGAGAGGAACGTCTCGAGGGACCCGAGGGTCACCATCGCCGTCGCCGACTCGGCGAACCCCTACTCCTATGTCTCACTCAAGGGCAAGGTCACGAAGAGGATAACGGGCAAGAGGGCGGACGAGCACATCGACTCCCTGTCCTTCAAGTACACTGGCAACAAGAAGTACCAGGGCCGCAACGCCGCGGAGAAGAGGGTGATCCTCGTCATCGAACCCACGAGCATCGCAGGAATGTAGGCGCGCCACTGGCCGCGGCTCCCCGCCCGATCAGACCCCGGACCCGTCCGTCTCCGCCCGCTCGGGCCGACTACCGGTGCTCATCGAAGAATGCCTTCATGCCGTCCATGGCCCGGTCTATGGTATCCTCGGGCGCCGCGAAGCAGAGCCTGAGGTGTTGTTCCCCCGATGGCCCGAAGGCGGTGCCGGGAAGGACGGCCACGTTCTGTTCCTTGATGAGCTTGCGGGTCAGGTCCCGAGACTTCATCCTGAGCCCGTAGCCGGGGAACGCGTAGAACGCGCCCTCGACCTCCGTCGGTTTCATCGTGGGTATCTCCGCCATCCGGTCGTTGAGCAGCTTCCTCCTCTTCACGTACTCCCTCTTGAACTGCCTTACGAAGCGTTCGCCGTTGTTCAGCGCGTAGGCGGAGGCGTGCATGATGAAGGGGGGGAAGCAGGTGACCGTGTGCTCCAGGAGCTTGTTGACGAGCACCACCCTGTCTGCGGGGCCGACGATGTAGCCCGCCCTCCATCCCGGCATCGAGTAGCTCTTGGATAGCGTATAGAGCGAC
>Ga0326727_10012024_pt1 | contig 19877 bp, 14 predicted proteins | sample MB2enrmetagenome_FD_207643 | JGI IMG/M metagenome (GOLD analysis project Ga0326727, IMG submission 207643) | Lab enriched peat soil microbial communities from McLean, Ithaca, NY, United States - MB29MY | ecosystem: Environmental > Terrestrial > Soil > Wetlands > Peat | place: USA: New York...
CCGGTCGTCTCGCGCGTCGACGTGGACGACGTGCCGGTCGTCGTCGTGACGCTGGCCAGCGCGTCGCGCGACGAAGCCTCCTTGCGCGACCTAGCCTATCGCCTGAGCGATGCGCTTGCGCCGCTGACGGGCGTCGGCGGCCTGACGATGTATGGCGGGCGAACTCGCTCGGTCAACGTGGTCCTCGATCCCGCTCGCCTTGCCGGCTACGATCTCGGGTTCGCCGACATAGATGCGGCCTTGCGCCAGAACGCCGAGCAGCCCGCGGGGTACGCGAGCGATGGGTTCTCGCGCACGGATCTCAGGGCCGGGGCACCGTTCCGCTCGGCGGCCGACGTCGCGAACGCGACCGTCGCGCTGCACGGCGGCGTTCCGGTTTCGCTGGGCGAGGTCGCCTCGGTCGTCGCGTCGCTGGCGCCGCGCGAGACCTACGCCTGGTATTCGCGAGCGGGTGGCCCGGTGCGAGAAAACGCCGTCAGCCTAGCCGTCGCTAAGCGCAGCGGCGCCAACGTCGTTACCGTTTCGGAAGCCGTACTCGCCGCCGTCGACCATTTTCCGTTGCCCACCGGGATTACGCTCGACATTACGCGCAACGACGGGGCGAAGGCCGACGGCGCGGTCGACGAACTGTTCCACCGGCTCATCGAGGGCATCGCCATCGTCTCGCTGCTCTTACTCATCACGCTCGGGTGGCGCGCCGCCACCGTGGTCGGGCTATCGATTCCGCTGACGCTCTTCATCACGCTCGGCGCAGCGATGCTCGCGGGTCAGACGATCAACCGCATCACGCTCTTCGCGCTCATCTTATCGCTCGGCCTACTGGTCGACGACGCCATCGTCGTAATCGAAAACGTTCACCGGCAGCTGCTCGTCGGCGGCGGCGACCGGCGCGACATCGTGGCCGGAGCCGTCGCTCAAGTTGCTAGCCCGACCATCCTCGCGACCGCGACGGTGATCCTCGCGTTCTTGCCCATGGCCTTCGTCAGCGGACTGATGGGGCCGTACATGCGCCCGATCCCGCTCGACGTCCCGATCGCCATGATTGCCTCGCTCGTGGTTGCGATCGTCGTCGCCCCGTGGGCGGCGCTGCGAATCCTTAAGCCCGGTGAAGGGCGTACGCGCGAACGGCAGGCGCGTTGGCACGCCTCGTACCGGCGGACGCTCGGCGCACTGCTCGAAGGCGGCCCGGGCCGCCGAACCTTTCTCGGCTTGGTGGCGGGAGCGTTGACGTTGGCGTTGCTGCTGCCGCTCGTCCAGGCTGTGAAATTTCGGATGTTGCCCGCGCAAAACGAGAACACGTTCGCGGTCGACATCGACGAGCCCGTGGGCACCGATCTAGAACGCACGCGGCTCGCGACGATTGCGGTCGAAAGGCAACTGCTCGCAAACGGCAACGTCCGCGACGTCGAAAGCTTCGTCGGCACCAATGCGGTGCCTGATTTCAACGGCGTGCTGCGCGGCTCGTTCTTGCGGCAGGGAGCATGGTATGCGGAACTACGCGTGAATCTGATCGACAAAGGCGAGCGGCGCGAAAGTTCGGAGGAGATCGTCCGGCGCTTGCGTCCGAATCTCCAATCCGCCGGGGCGCCCTACGGCGCAAACGTCCGGCTCGTCGAAGAGCCGCCGGGACCGCCCGTTAGAGCCACCGTGCTGGGCATCGTTTCCGGGCCGCGAGAAGCCGAGCGCGACGCGCTCGCGCACTCGGTCTTATCCCTGGTCGCCGGCGAACGGGGCGTGGTCGATACGGATCTCAGCGCAACGCGGCAGCCGGCCCACGCACGCGTCGTCTTCGATTTACGGAAAGCGGCGCTGACCGGCGTGCAGCCTCAGGTTGCGGCGCGCGAGGTCGCCGCGGCGTTCGGCGGCATCGACTCCGGCGCGATACGCGATCCAAACGCACGTGATCCAATCCCGATCTTTCTGCGCTACGGCGACGCACAGCGGGTGACGGTCGCAACGCTCGGACGAGCGACCATTCCGAGCGCCAACGGCGGAAGCGTCCCGCTTTCGACGATCGCAAAGGTCGTTACCACGCCGACCGACGAGGCGGCCTACCGTGAAGACGGTGAGAACGTCGACTACGCGACCGGAGAGATGGCGGGCCGTAGTTCGACCTACGCGGTTCTCGACCTGATGCTCGCGCTCGCACGCAGCGGCGCCGTGCACGCCGGCTACGGCGTGCGCTGGGATGGCGAGTGGCAGCTCACGCTCGACGTATTCCGCGACCTGGGCGCCGCGATGGGGGTGGCGATCGCGCTCATCTACCTGGTTCTCGTCGCACGCTTCCGCTCGCTCCGCGTTCCCCTCGTGATCCTCAGCGCCGTCCCACTCGGGCTCATCGGCGTGCTGCCCGGATTTGCGTTGCTCGCGCCCTTCGGCGTGTATTTCAGCGCTACGGCGATGATCGGCGTGATCGCGCTTTCGGGCATCGTGGTGCGCAACTCCATCGTCCTCGTCGAGTTCATCGAGGAACGCATCGCGAGCGGCGTCGCCCCGCGCGAAGCGCTGATCGACGCCGGTACCGTTCGCGCGCGACCGATCGTCCTCACCGCGGCCGCCGGCATGCTTTCGGCGATCGTGATCGCATTCGACCCGGTGTGGAGCGGCCTCGCCTGGGCGCTCGTGTTCGGCATGGGCGCCAGCGCCGCGCTTTCGCTCTTCGTCGTGCCGGTGCTCTATGCGATGGCAACCGGCTTGGTCCCCTCAGCTCCAGACTGGGCCAAAAACGAACGGCTCTCGGGTACGATGCCGTTGCCAGCGTCACGGTGTTGACGATCGGGGTTTGGCCGCCGCTTTCGGTTGCCTGGTTTCGCTCGCGCCGATTCGCTACTCTCGGCCCGCTCGAGCAAGCCTCGCCACCGAGCGAGGTCACGGTTTCCGACTGTACCTTCTCCTACTCCTACAGGGGGCAGCCCGCGGCAAGCCGCGCCGGGGACGTCCTTTGGCTCGACCGCGCGCACTAGGCCCAGGATACCATGTCCCAGAGGACGCTTGCCTAGTCGCACCGGCTCAGTCTTCGGGACCAGAAGGGCCGGCGGCGCGGCAATCGAACCTTGGACAGCAGATTCTTTGACTAAGACTCAAATCTAGCCATAAAAATGGGAGCGAATAAAGATGAACATCCGTCACGCGATCGCAGCGATCGCGAGTTGTGTCCTTGCCGCGGGATGCGGCGGCCCGCGTAGCGACGCTCCGTCGATTCCAGGCACGTCGACGGCGAGCATCGCGCAGCACCAAGCCAAGATCCCGCAATCTCAGGCGTCGTACGACCTGCTCTACTCGTTCTCGACGAGCAAGTACGCGTCGTTGATCGGCGTGAACCCCTACGGCGGGGTCTTCATCGACACCAGCGAGCAGAACGCGCACATCGTCGGCACCTCGCTCAACGGCTCCGACGTGAGCAAGCAAAAGGGCTTGGGGTCGATCTTCAAAGTCGCGCTGGCCGGCGGCAATCCCGTTCAGGTTCACGCTTTCACGGGGGCACCCGGCGACGGTGCGTTTCCTTTCGGCCAATTTGCCTACGATGCAGCGACCGGCGGGCTCTACGGCACCACCGGGGCCGGCGGCGCGGGGCCTTGCAGTAAAGGCTGTGGCAGCGTCTACGAAATTACGCCGGACGGCAACGAGGGCTACAACTACGACGGCGTGGTCTACAGCTTCCAAGGCGCCTCGAAGGGCGACGGGCAGTCGCCACAGTCGGGCGTGATCGTCGATCCAAAAACCGGATGGCTCTGGGGCACGACGACCATCGGCGGCGAGTACAAGCACGGCACCGTTTACGCGCTGGCGCCGCAAGGCTCGGCGCTCGTCAACGTCTTCCGTTACAGTTTCAAAGACGGCAGCGACGGCGGAAAGCCGGTCGGCGAACTCGTCGAGGACGCCAACGGCAATTTCTTCGGCACCGCGGCCGACGGCGGCGCGATGGGTTCGCCCTGCCCCGCCAAGGGCTGTGGAACGCTCTTCGAAATCGTTGCGAGCGGTTCGGGCTACAGCTTCCAGGTGCTCCACGATTTCGCCGGCGGCCCCAACGACGGTGCGAGCCCGCAATCCGCGCCGATCATCGATTCTTCGGGCACGCTCTACGGCACGACGCAGTTCGGCGGCTCCAACGATCAAGGCAGCGGCACGACGGAAATCGGCGGGACGCTGTGGGAACTTCCGAGCCCCTACACCGGCACCCCGACGATTCTGCACAACTTCCCGGCCAACACCTCGGGCTACGTCGACGGCCTCCGGCCCCAAGGTTCGCCGTTTCTCTTAAACGGCACGCTCTACGGGACGACCCTCGGCGGCGGCAGCGGAAAGTGCGTCGCCGAAGGCGACATCTTCACCGGCTGCGGCATCGTCTACGCGCAACCGCTCTCGGGAACGTACCAACCGCTGCTGTCCTTCATCGGTAAGGGCAGAAACGAGCACAAGCCGCTCGGTCAGTTCCCGTATGCGGGCGTCACCGCGCTCAACTCCGGGAGCAACGTTCTGCTCGTCGGCGTCGCCTACAACGGCGGCGAGACGGGCGGCACGACGTGTCCGTCGGGCTGCGGCGTGTTGTATTCGCTGACCGAACAGGCGAATTCTCTCGAGTACCAACGCTAAGCCGCTACCTCCCGGTTCGCGAATGCGCCTCGGAGTCGCCAAGACTTCGGGGCGCATCGTTTTATGCACCGAGCAATCGAATCGACACATATGCCTTGACAAGTATATTCCACCTGGGGTATATTCGGGACAGTGGTATCAGCATTTGAAGTCCTCGCGGAACCGAATCGGCGGGCCATCTTGAACCTGCTGATCTCGTCGCAGCGGTCGGTCGGCGAGATCGAACGCCGGCTCCACATGTCGCAGCCGACCGTCTCGAAGCACCTCAGAGTGTTGCGCGAGGCCGGCTTCGTCGAAGCGACGGTCGACGCACAACGCCGCCTCTATCGGCTCAGACCCGAGCCGCTGCGTGAAGTCGATGCCTGGCTCGCCCCCTTCCGCCGGTTGTGGACCACCCACGTCGACGCCCTCGAGAAGTATCTCGACCGCATGGATTCCCCAACACCCAAGAAGCGCAAGAAGAGAAACGCCAAATGAGCGATGACGCGAAATACCAGCCGGGTCCCGCCGACCTGGCGAAGGTGCACAAGGACGGAGAGACCTGGACGCTCGTACTCGTCAAAGACCTGCACCATCCGCCGGAAAAAGTCTGGCGCGCGATTACGGAGCCCGCGCACCTACGCGAGTGGGCGCCGTTCGATGCCTCCGGCGACCTCGGCACCGTGGGAACGGTAGAAATCGCTTGGATCGGCGCGCCGAAGCCGGTCGAAGCGCGCGTCACGCGCGCGGACGCTCCCAAAGTGCTCGAATACCAATCGGGCCCGCAGACCATGCGCTGGGAACTCGAATCCCGCGACGCGGGGACGCGCCTAACGCTTTGGGCAGTGATCGATCGTCCCTACATCTCGATGGGAGCCGCCGGCTGGCACATCGCCTTCGACGCTCTGCAAGGTCTGCTCGACGGAGCGCCCATCGGCCGCCTCGCCGGACCGGCGGCGATGCACTTCGAGGGTTGGCAGCGACTCAACGCCGAGTACGCGCGCCAGTTCGGCATCGAACTCCCGAAATGGGGAAATTAACCCGAACGCCGGTTTGAGGTCGTCCCGCTCTTCGAACGGCGAGCGGCCATCCTCGCCCCGATCGCCGCGACGTTCGTGGTCGCCGAAATGCTCTATCTTTCGGGCGTGCATCTCGCCTCGGGATCCAGCAGTATCGGGCCGGTCGTCTATTGGCTCGTCGTCGCGGCGATATGTGCGTTCATCGTCTACGCGCGCCTCGCCCTCAAACCGGTTCGCCGAAGCGATTTCGCGTAACGGCTTGCGCGGAGCGTTGTTATCGCCGTGCCTCTTTTCGAGCGGAGGACTCCGGCGCCGGTTAGGAAAACGAGCCCGCCAAGCCACGTTACCGTGCCTGCTCTTGGGAGTTGAGATGATCCGGCGGAGTGCTCTCCTACTGGTGTCCTTGGGATGTTCGTTCGTCACCGCGTGCTCGGGTGCGCAATCGACGCTCTCGCCGGGGCCGCTCCCGCAGTCGGTCGGCCGCGCTGAGGTTGCTACCCGTGTACCTACTCCGAAGCAAGGCAAGAGCTTCACGCGGCTTCTGAATCCCGCAGGAGGTAAGACGTACGCCGAGTCTTTCGGCGGGTTTCAAAGCACGCTCGCCTACGCCTCAAACAACGCTGCGAACGGGGTGACGATGACGCTGACGAACAGCGGCTCGACGAACCTCTTCAATGCGCCGACACCGGCGGGTTCGTCGCCCGTCCTCTTCCTCGAGGCGCAGGTCAGCGGCACGCAGCCCGTCACGTTCCAATCCGCGTCGCTCGCGGCAACGATCACGTCGCAGCAGTTCGCGCCTGCCACCTCGTACTCGTTGTATGCCTACGAGGGCGGGACGCTCGTCGGATCGGCCCTGGCCCTCCCGCTGTCACGCACGCGGTTCGCCTATCAGACGCTTCTTCAGGGCCTCTCGATCGCGCCCGGAACTCCGCTGGTGCTCGAACTGGTGCCCACCGCGGACGCGAACCCGGGCACGCTCTTCGTTGCGAATACCAACATCCGTGCGGTTACCGTCTACGCGCCGCCGTTCTCGGGGCCTTCCCAGGGTCTGACGGCGACTATCACTAACGGAGTCGGCTATCCTTTTGCGGTGCTTCTCGATTCCGCCGGGAATCTTTACGTCGCTACATTCTCAGCGGTCACGATCTACTCGCCTCCCTTTACGTCGAACTCGGCGCCGAGCCTCACGCTCACCGCAGGCCTCGATGGACCCCAGTCGCTCGGGATGGACACGAGCGGCAACCTTTTCGTCTTAAACGTTTTTTCCACTAGCGTCACGAAATACGAACCGCCGTACGTCGGCCAAAATCAGGGGCTCGTGGCGACGATTTCCAACGGACTTAGCGTGGGGGTCAACTCGGTATACGTTGGACCCAGTAACAACCTCTACGTCGGCACGTATGAGCCTCAGACGTACTCCGGTATCGTCGATATCTTCAATCCGCCCTTTAACGATCACTCGACGGCTACGTCGAGCATCAGCTATAATCTCGAGAACCCGTCGGGTATCATCGTCGACCCGAGCAACAACGTGTACATTGCCGATCAGGCCTCGAATTTCGTCAACATCTACACGCCACCGTTTACGGGGCCCACTCAGGGCCTCAGCCAGACGATCACGAACGGAATAGTGGAGCCCGGGCAGATGGCGTTCGACTCCGCCGGCAATCTTTACGTCCCGAATGTGCAAGCGGGGGTAAACATCTATGCGCCGCCTTACAACGGAACGCCCCAGACCATCACAAACGGCGTCGAAACCCCTTTCGGCGTCGCAGTGCAACCCGGCTCGTCGTGCGATCTGAAGACGAAGGCCTCGAGCTGTTGAAACACTGAGCGACAGCTTTTCGGTGGGGCTGAGCCGGTGCGAGACCCGGCCTCAGCAGTCGCGAGCCGAGCATGATGCCGGCTCGGATGGATTGCGCAAGCCGAGTTTACCATCGATCGTGGAGTAATCCCGCTTACGCTCCGGGGGCGGGATCGGGGCTACCCTGAGAAGATGGAATCTCCGGAGCTATGCCGTTCGCGCAGCATCGAGCAGGACGATCGCTTTGCCCGCAAGCCGGATCTTGCCGTCGCGGACGAGTTGGGCGAACTGGGCCGACACCGTTTCGCGCGTGCTGCCGATCAGCGAAGCCATTTCCGCGCGGGTGAGCCGGACGCCGAGCAGCGTGCCGCCCTCGACGGGCTTGCCGTGTTCGACTGCGAGCCGCTCCAGCAGGCGCAAGATGCGGTCGGAGACTTTGAGGTAGGCCACGTCCTCACTGACGTTGAGCGCCTCGTCGAGTTGTTCGCGCAGATACTTGGCCACGTTCATCGAGAGGATCGGGTTGCGCGTGAAGAGGCCGAACAGATCGCTCGCGCGGGCCATGCACAAGAGCGAATCTTCGAGGCACGTGGCGACCGTCGTGCGACCACCTCTTCGCCGAAGATGTCGCCGGGACCGAGCATCGAGAACGTGACGACTTTGCCGTCGGGAGTGTGCCGGGCGATGCGCACGCGGCCTCGCTTTATCAGATAGACGGTCGCCGCGGCGTCGCCTTGCTCGAAGAGAATCGCGCCCTTCCGAAACGTTTTCTGCATGAAATAGTGCTCGCACGACAGCACCAGCTCGTCGGTGGCCCGCTCGAACAGGCGCGATTTCTTGAGGAAGAGAACTTTGTTCTCCACGATCTCCAGGGTCGTCTCGCTTTCAGCGGAGGGTCGCTTCGATGATGGGCATCGTCTTCGCTCTCTCGGGCACGCTCGGCACCGACGACGGTCTCGCTCCGGCCGCGCTTCGGCGACTCATCGAAGAACTCTCCATCGAGGGCCTGCTGGCCTCGGACGGTCGCGCCGCAGATGAATGTTCCTCACCGAACGACGTGCTCTCCCTCCTGAGGGAGGATGCGATGAGCGTTTCGGTCCTGGCGGCGCGCTACCGCATGACCGCGATCGAGCTCGTGCCGCGACACTTCAGGGCCTTCGACGATGCCGCGCCTACCCTCTCCGAACTCCGCGCCTTGGGCATTCCGCAGGCCGTTCTCGGTGACGGCTTATCGGGCGTGGACCACGCCCAAGCCGAACTGGCCGGCTTTCGCGACAAGGTTTTGCCAGCCGAAGATTTCGCCGGCGGCGACGCCCGCTCGGTTTCGGCGTTCGCCGCAACCGCCTCCGCCCTCCACCTCCCCGCGGACCGCATCTGGTTCGTCGGCGCGGAGCCGCGCGCCGACGTCGCGCCCGCGCGCGCTGCGGGCTTCCAAACCGTGTGGCTCAATCGTACCGGCGCAGCCTATCCCGAAGGGGTCGCCCCGGCCGATCACATCATCCGGGATCTGCGGGCGCTCCTCGAGTTGATCGCCGAGCCGTATATGCGCTCGGCTTTCATGCTCCGCCATCTGATGCGCACCGCCTTGCAATACCGTCCCGGGCACTTCGTTCCCGCGGACCCGCTGCACGAAGAGTAACGCGCAAACGCAAACGGGCGGCTCGGCGAGCCGCCCGTTTTTCGCTACCGAACGCTGCGCTTTCGGCCGTCAGCGCTCGACGGCGACGACCGGGCAGTTCACCGCGATGCCCGCGCGGCCGAAGGGCTTTCCGTCGGGCGAGGTCAGGCGGCCGGCATCGGCGGCGGCCGTCACGGCGGCGGTATCGGTGAGCACTACGTTCTGCCCCGCCGCGACGGCGGCTTTGGTCCACGCGCCGATGGAGACGTCCCAGAGCGGATCGTAGATGCCGCCGTCGGGACCCGTCGCGGGAAGCCCGCCGAGCACGTTGCGCGAGGTCTTCAGCGACGCGCTCGTGGCGGTCGTGGCCGATTCGTCCAAGTGACCGGAGAGCGCGGCGTACGCAAAGCCTTGCTCCTTACCGTTGACGATTGCGAAAATGCGTAACCGCGCGCTCTGCGGCGCGTTGCCGATAGCCGGTGCGTACGTCGCGCGTTCGAGCGTCGCCGCACCCGGATCCGATGCCTCGGTGCTGATGTAGAACACCCGCTTACCGGCTGCGAATCCATCGGCGAGCAGCAGCGTTACCGTACCCGCGGCCGGATCGAGCGAGAGCACGCGATCCGCCGTATCGCGGTGCGTCGCGACGTCGAACGGTCCGTCGCCCGTCGCGACGATCGGCGCGTTGTAGACGGCCGAACCGCCGTCGATCTTCACGAACGGCGAATAGTTCGCCGGCGCGATGGCGCCCGGTGCGGCGGCGGCCGGCGGGAAGCCGCCGGGTCCGGGCTTGAACGTGCGGTCGGGCTTGAAGTCGGGAGCGGCGGCGAACTGCCACGTTCCGCCGGCCGAGGAAACGGCCATGGTCGCGCCGACGCCCGCCAGTTGCGGAGCGAAGACGAGACCGAGTTTCTTTGCGAGCGCGGCATCCGAAACGTCGGTCAGAATATACCAAACGGTCTTTCCGTGGACCGTGCCTTTGTGCACGGGAAAGACCACCGTGTGGCGCACCGTGTCGACCGCGCGGACGCTCTTGATGAGCAGCGTCGGCGCGTCGGCGGCGCCGGCGACGGGCGCACCGGCGATGAGGAAGAATGATGTCAGGATGGCGAGGCTGCGAGTCTTCATACCGTTCATTGTAACGACGCGTGGGAATTTGCGCGTAGGCGCGCTTACCTTCCGTTGCGTTTCCGTACCGACGTAGGTCCGGTGGCCCATGCGTCGAGCAAAGCCGCGACGCTCCACGCTTGCGCGAAGGCGCCGCGCACGGCGAACGGCGGGTCGCCGTCGGCGATCTCCGCCAACGTCCCGATCGCATCCGCTCGCATCCCCGCGGCCGCCTCGGCGAGCAGCGCGTCGGCGTCGCGTTCCGGATAGACGCGCCGCTGCGCCGCGACGAACGGGCCGGCCAGCCAAGTCCAGACCGTACCCTGATGGTACGCGCCGTCGCGCGACGACGGATCGCCCCCGTAGGTGCCGGCGTAGCGCGGATCGGTGGGCGCGAGACTGCGCAGCCCCGCGGGCGTCAGGAGTTGCTTCGCGCAGGCGTCGACGATGGCGCGCCGCCGGTCGCGATCGAGCACGTCGATCGGCAAGGCCACCGCAAAGAGTTGGTTTGGCCGCAACGATCCGTCGTCGCCCGCGGGACCGTCGATCACGTCGTAACACCAGCCCCGGCTCGCGTTCCAAAAGCGTTCGAAACCGGCCTCGGCGCGACGCGCCGCGAGCATCAGAACCTCGGGATCGTCCCCGGTCATTGAGGCGAAGCGGGCGCAGGTACGCAGCGCGGCGATCCACAGCGCGTTGACCTCAACCGGCTTGCCGATGCGCGGCGTGACTACGTAGTCGCCGACCTTCGCATCCATCCACGTCAGTTGCACGCCGGGTTCGCCGGCGCGCAGCAGCCCGTCCGCCTGGTCCACACCGATTCCGAAGCGCGTCCCGCGCGTGTAGGCTTGAACGATCGAGCGAAGCGCGGGATAGATCGCGCGCAGCGTCGCAACGTCGCCCGTGTCGTCCACGTAGCGTCGCACGGCTTCCACGAACCAGAGCGAAGCGTCGACCGTATTGTACTCCGCGGGACGCCCGTCGCTCGGAAAGTAGTTGGGCAGCATGCCGCCGTCGATGAAGCGGGCGAACGTCGACAGGATCGAACCGGCGATCGAGGCGCGTCCCACGGCGAGCGTCAAGCCCGGCAACGAGATCGCGGTGTCGCGCCCCCAGTCGCCGAACCACGGGTATCCGGCGATCACCGAACGGGCGTCCGCATCGTGCGAGAGCGGACAGCGCACGACGAACTGATCGGCCGCGAGGACGAGCCGAGGCACCCACGGCGGCGCGTCGCCGGCGCGTTCCGGATGGCGCGCGCGCCAGGCCGCGAGGGCGTCGTCGTCGCGGCGGCGACGACGCGCGAGCGCGGCCGCGCCGTCGATTTCGGCGAGGGAATGATCGGCAACCGCCAGCGTCAGCGTTTCGCCTTCGGCCAATGCGTCGGCAAACGTTGCGACGAGCAGATGATCCTCGAACGCATCGAGGCCGCGCGCGCGTTCTTCGGGATGATCGAAGTCGCGATACCAGACGTGCTCCGCGGCGACGGTCCCGCGGTCCGCACGAAACGCGATCGGCGTCGCGCCCGCGAAGGGCGTAACCGTCACGCCGCTTTGCATCGGCGCGACGTCCATCGTCCAGTCGCCGGCGCGGGTCATGGCGTGCAGGTCGCGATAGTTGGCAAACGCTCCCAGACGCAAGCGCAGCGGGCCGCTCGCGCGGACGACGCGATAGGCCACGTAGGTTCGATTCGCCTCGTGTTCCATCCAGACGCGCCGTTCGAGTAGCGCGTCGGCGCAGGCGAACGACCAGACGGGCACGGAACCTTCCAGCCGAAAGCCGGCGAGGTGATCGAAGCCGCGCGGCGCGAGCGTCCCGTCCCGCCAACGGTCCGTCGCCAGTTCGAACTCGGCGCCGCCGTAGTCGACGACGGCGTCGATCTTCGGACAGAGCAGCCGGCGCCCGTTGGGCGGTGCGTAGGCCGCGAACAGCAGGCCGTGGTAGCGTCGCGTCAGGCTACCGGCGAGCGTGCCCGCTGCGAACCCGCCCATGCCGTTGGTGACGAGCCACTCGCGCGATTCCGAGACGGAGAGATTGCCGCACAGACTGCGGTCGAGGGCGAGCGGATCGACGCTGGTATTCACGCCGTTCAGGGCGCGAGAAGGTCGGCCACGAGCAAGAGCGTGAGCAAGCCGCGCTCGCGAACGCTTTCGGCTTCGGCCTGGTCGCGCCGTTCGGCGACGGCCGGGCTCGCGGTGCGGATGATGCTTGCGGCCGTGCGAAACCGCGCGGGGTCGATCGAGAGAGCGTTCATTCGGTGTTACCTCCGCGGCGCAGCATAGCAAGAATTTTCCGAAAGCCAGGTAAGTCGCCTTACGCTCCTTCTCACCTCGATGAGTATGCTTGTATGCATGGCGAATGATGAAGCGGACTCGATGAAGGCCGTTGGGGTGTTCCCCGGCCGGCGCGACAGCGGCACGCTGCTCGAGGTGGCGAAGCCGAAGCTCGACCCGGGCGGCCGCGAGGTTCTGGTCCGGGTGTTGGCCGTCGGCGTGGACGGCACGGATAAGGAAATCCTCGCGGCCGAGTACGGCCAAGCCCCACCCGGCGACGACTACTTGATCACCGGCCACGAGAGTTTCGGCCGCGTCGAGGCGGTGGGCGCGGCGGTGAGCGAACTCGCGCCCGGCGACTACGTGGTGGCCACGGTGCGCCGTCCCGGGTCGAGCCTGTACGACGCGATCGGCACCTACGACATGACCACCGACGACACGTATTACGAACGCGGCATCAACCTGCGGCACGGTTACCTGACCGAATACTACGTCGAGGAGCCGGAATACCTGATCAAAGTTCCGCCCGGCCTGCGCCACGTCGGCGTGCTCTTGGAACCGGCGAGCATCGTCGAGAAAGGGATCGCGCAAGCGTTCGAGATCCAGCGGCGCCTGCGCGTCTGGCGGCCGCGGCGCGCGGCGGTGCTCGGGGCGGGAACGGTCGGGCTGCTGGCCACGCTCGCGCTGCGCGTGCGCGGCCTCGAGGTGCACACGTTTGCTTCGAGCGATCCGCCCTACCTGAACTCGACGCTCGTCGAAGAGATCGGAGCGACCTATCACGGCACGCGCGCCAAGCCGTTCCGCACGGTGGCCCAAGAACTCGGCGGATTCGACCTGATCTTCGAGGCGACGGGGTACTCACCGCTGGTCTTCGAGGCCATGGAAGTGCTCGCGAAAAACGGCGTCTTGATCCTTTCGAGCGTGACCGGCGGCGACCGTACGATCGAAGTGCCGGCCGACCGGATCAACCTCGGCTTCGTGCTCGGCAACAAGGTGATGGTGGGAACGGTCAACGCAAACCGCGAGTACTTCGACATCGGCGTCGGCGACTTCGCGCGCGCCGAGTCGACCTGGCCGGGCTGGCTCGAAAAACTCCTCACCCATCGGGTGACGGGGCTCGAAAACTACCGCGAGATGCTCGCGCTCCTGACCGCGGGCAAGGGCGTCATCAAGGTCTATTGCCAGGTGTGCGAAGCATGAACAACGCGGAAACGCTCCGCCTCGACGAGGCCCGCGCGCAGACGGCGCACTGGCGCCGCTGGGGTCCCTATCTCAGCGAACGCCAGTGGGGAACGGTCAGGGAAGACTACAGCGAGGGCGGCGCCGCCTGGGACTATTTGCCGCACGATCAAGCGCGCTCGCGCGCGTACCGTTGGGGCGAAGACGGCCTGCTGGGCATCAGCGACAACCACCAGCGTCTCTGTTTCGCGCCGGCGTTCTGGAACGGCGCGGACCCGATCCTCAAGGAGCGTTTCTTCGGCCTCACCGGCAGCGAAGGCAACCACGGCGAGGACGTCAAGGAAGTCTACTTCTTCCTCGACAACGTGCCGTCGCACGCCTACATGAAGGCGCTCTACAAATACCCGCAGGCGCGCTACCCGTACGAACGCTTGCTCGAAGAAAACCGGCGCCGCTCGCGGCTCGAGCCGGAGTTCGAATTGGTCGATACCGGCATCTTCGACGGCGATCGCTATTTCGACATCTTCGTCGAGTATGCGAAGGCAGGCCCCGACGATCTGTGCATTGCGATCACGGCGATCAACCGCGGACCCGATGCCGCCGACCTCTGGATGCTGCCGACGCTCTGGTTCCGCAACACCTGGTCGTGGTCGCCCGACGAGCCCAAGCCGCGCTTGCACGACGCGTCGACGCCATCTGCCACGTGCGTAGCGGCCGAGCACGCCGGCCTCGGGACGCGCTACCTGTATTGCGACGGCCAACCCGAAACCGCGTTCACCGAGAACGAGACCAATCGCGAGCGGCTGTACGGGGCGCCCAACCCGGCGCCGCACGTCAAGGACGGCATCAACGATTACGTCGTGAACGGACGCCGCGAGGCCACCAATCCGGGACGAACGGGCACGAAGGCGAGCGCGATCTATCGCCTGCGCCTCGAACCGGGCGAAACGCGGACGGTTCGCTTGCGGCTGTCGGACCGCGCCGGGCTGAGCGCCCCGTTCGGCAGCGACTTCACCCGAACGCTCGCGCAGCGCGAGTCGGAAGCCGACGCGTTCTACGCGGAGCTGAACCCGCATCCGCTCGATCCGGCATTGCGCGACGTGCAGCGCCAGGCGTTGGCCGGCATGCTCTGGAGCAAGCAATTCTATCACTACGTCGTGCGCGATTGGCTCGAAGGCGACCCCACGCAACCTCCGCCGTCGGAAGCGCGCAAGTACGGACGCAACCGCGAGTGGGGACACCTCTACACCGACGACATCCTCTCGATGCCCGACACCTGGGAGTATCCCTGGTTCGCGGCGTGGGACACGGCCTTTCATCTGATCCCGTTCGCCATGATCGACCCGGATTTCGCCAAGCGGCAATTGATGCTCTTGACCCGCGAATGGTACATGCACCCCAACGGCCAGATCCCGGCCTACGAGTGGGCCTTCGGCGACGTCAACCCGCCGGTGCACGCTTGGGCCGCGCTGCGCGTCTTCAAAATCGAAAAGAAGATGAGCGGCCGGGCCGACTATCTGTTCCTCGAACGCGTCTTTCAGAAGCTGCTGATGAACTTCACCTGGTGGGTCAACCGCAAGGATCAGTTGGGCAACAACGTGTTCCAGGGCGGCTTCCTCGGGCTCGACAACATCGGCGTCTTCGACCGCAGTTCGCCGCTGCCGACCGGCGGCTACATCAACCAATCCGACGGCACGAGCTGGATGGGCGTCTACGCGCTCAACATGCTCGCGATCGCGCTCGAACTCGCTCAGATCAATCCGGCCTACGAGGACGTCGCCTCGAAGTTCTACGAGCACTTTCTGTACATCGCCGACGCGATGAACAGCATGCGCGGCGGCCGCGAGCACGGCCTCTGGCACGAAGAGGACGGCTTCTATTACGACGTGTTGCGCTGGCCCGACGGCGGACAGACGCCGCTCGCCACGCGCTCGCTGGTCGGCCTGGTGCCGATGCTGGCGCTCGAAGTGCTGGAGCCCGCGGTCCTGGCGCGCCTGCCGGCGTTCGAAAAGCGCATGGAATGGTTCATTCGCAATCGGCCGGACCTGCGCGGCAACGTCGCCTGCATGGAAACCGAAGGCGTCGGCGCGCGCCGTTTGCTGGCGATCGCGGGTCCCACGAAGCTCCGCCGCCTCTTGGAGAAAATGCTCGACGAGACCGAGTTCCTCGGCGCGCACGGCATCCGGGCCCTCTCGCGCCGCCACCTCGAGCACCCGTTCGTCATCACCGTCGAAGGCCGCGAGCACCGCGTGGACTACGAACCGGCCGAATCCTCGAGCGGTCTGTTCGGCGGCAACTCCAACTGGCGCGGGCCCATCTGGTTTCCGCTGAACTTCCTGCTGGTCGAAGCGCTGCAGAAATACCACTACTATTTGGGCGACGATTTCCGCGTCGAGTATCCGACCGGCTCGGGCCGCGAGTTCACGCTCTGGGAGATCGCCACCGAACTCTCCCACCGCCTGATGTCGATCTTCGTCCCCGGGGCGGACGGACGGCGGCCCGTGTACGGCGGCAGCGAGAAGTTCCAAAGCGATCCGCACTGGCGCGACTACGTGCTCTTCTACGAGTACTTTCACGGCGACAACGGGGCGGGGATCGGCGCGAGCCACCAGACCGGCTGGACGGGCGTCGTCGCCAAACTGATCCAGCAGTGCGCGGAGTACTGCGGCGAGGGAAAGCATCCGCTCGCCTGAGCAGCGCCGAGGCGCCCGGCGACGGCCTTACGGCGCGACGAGTTCGAGCGCGTGACCGTCGCGGTCGCGCACCACGATCGCGCGCGTCGCATTCGATCCGGCCGGCGTCTCGGGGCCCGCGGAAACCGGAATTACACCCTCGGGCCGGGCGGCGACGATGCCCGCCACGTCAGGGCACGCCAGGGTCGTTTGCCACCAGGCGAGATCGTTGGCGCGTTCGTCGGCCGGCGCCGGACGGCCGTCGAGCGGCGTGAGGTACTGCAAGAACTCGATGCCCGGGCCCGTACTGCCGCGTAGGCTCGTGATGCGCAGGTGCGCGCCGAATACGTTGTTGAGATGCTCTTGCTCGGTTCCGTAATTCTCGCTCTCGCCGACGACGCGCAGGCCGAGCACGTCGCGATAGAACGCTAGGCTCGCGCCGGTGTCGGCGACGACGATCGCGGTGTGATCGATGCCCAGAAAGAGGCGGCCGCCGGCGTTCTGCCATTTCGGCTGACCCTTGCCGGCCGGGAACTGGATCAATTCCAGAAAGTGACCGTCCGGGTCGCGGAAGTAAAACGCGCGAATGCCGGCGGCGTTGGGATTCCACTCCGGCAAGCGTTGCGGCTCGGTCGACGCGTAGCGCACGCCGTGCGCGCGCAGCCGGGCGTAGGCTTCGTCCATGTTCGAGACGACGATGGCCAGATGCTGGAACCAACGGTCGTTGGCGCGGGAGTCGCCGGGGAAGTCGCGCCCCTTGGGAACGAGGTATTCGGTGAGCACGATCCTCTCGTCGCCGAGGGCCATGCGCGCGCGGCGAACGCGCACGCCGAAGATTCCGTCGAGCCGCTCTTCCGCGGCGCCCGCGTCCTCGCGCTCGTCGAGCGTGCGAAAGCCGAGCACATCCGAATAGAACGCCTCGGAACGCGCGAGGTCGGAGACGGTCACGGCGATGTCGCGCACGCCGCTGCAGGGCGCGGCGGCCTCCGCGCTCGGCGGCGCGGCGAAGGCGCAGGCAAGCGCGAGCAGGATGGCGGAGAACGCGCGCGTCATTGCGCGCCCGCCGTCGCGGAGCCGGCGCCCGCGCCGAGGCGCGCGAGCAAATGGTCGCCGACGCGCAGCGCGTTGGCCATCACGGTTAGCGCCGGGTTGACCGCCGTACTCGAAACGAAGAAGCCGGCGTCGACGACGTACAGGTTGTCGACCTCGTGTGCCTTGCAGTTCGCGTCGAGCGCGGAGGTCTGCGGATCGTTTCCGAAGCGCACCGTGCCGTTTTGATGCGCGACGCCCGCGATCGGGATCTTCTTCCCCAGGTAGAGTTCGTTGGGAATGAGATGCGTTTCGCAACCGGCGTGGGCCAGCAAATCCTTGAGCTTGGCGAGCAGCCGGCGGTGGCCTTCGAGATTGTTCTCCGTATAGCTCAGCGAGATTTGACCGCCGGCGCCGACCGTGACCCGGTTCTCGGGGTCGGGCAAGTCCTCCGACGTCAGCCAGAAGTCGAGCGCGTGCTCGGCCAACTGCTCGAGCGCGAAGCCGGGCGCGAATTTGGCGTCGCCTTTGAATTCGGCGGCTTCGGACTTGCCGAGCATCTGGAAGTGGCCCAGCGGATAGTCGAAATCTTCAGACTTGTAATAGTAGTCGTTGACCCCGAGCGTCTTTTGGAAGACGGTCGGATTCTTGCGTTTGGAGACCGCGATCATCGCGGAGTTGTTGTGCGCCATGTAGTGGCGCCCGACGACGTCGGACCCGTTGGCCAGCCCGCGCGGATGCGCGTCGTTGGCCGAGCGCAGCAGCAGCGCGGCGGAGTTGACCGCACCCGCGGAGACGACGACGACGTTCGCCACGTAGCGCTCTTCGGCGCCGTCGCGGGCGACCACGACGGTCGTCACCGCACTGCCGCTCGCGTTGGTCTCGAGTCGCGTGACGAAGGCGCCGGTCTCGAGCGAAACGTTGGGGTGGGCCAGCGCCGCGCGAACGCAAATCGTGTGGGCGTCGGCCTTGGCGTCGACCAGACACGGGAAGCCGTCGCAGGTGCTGCAGCGGATGCAGCGCGAGACTTCCGGATCCGTTTCGTCGAGCATGACGCCCATCGGCAGCGGGAACGGATGCAGCCCCAGCCGCGTGAGGTCGGCTTCGAGTTCGGCCACCCGCGCTTCGTGCGAGACCGGCGGAAACGGGTACGGCGCGCTCGCCGGCGGCTCCGTGGGATCGACGCCGTGGCGGCCGTGCACGCGGTACAAGTGTTCGGCCTGCGTGTAGTACGGTTCGAGATCGTCGTACGTAATCGGCCAGGCGGGCGAGATTCCGCCGTGATGGCGCACCTCGCCGAAGTCGCTCGCACGGAAACGCAGCAGCGCCGCGCCGTAGAATTTCGTGGCGCCGCCGACGTAGTAGTGAGCGCCGGGACGGAACGGCCGCCCCGCCTTGTCCAGCCAGCGCTCGTCCGCCGTATAGCGTTGCTGGTTGAAGACCGCGTCCGCGTTCCAGTTGTCCTTTTCGCGGCGCAGGTACTCGCCGCGCTCCAGGATCAAAATGCGCAGGCCCGAGGGCGCGAGTTTTAGGGCGAGCGTTCCGCCGCCGGCCCCGCTGCCGATGATGATGACGTCGTAGTGGCTTGCCACGGTGAGGGCTCCTTGTGCGCGCGATACGCACAGCGAAAGATGCACGGGAGTGAGTCGGGTGCGTGGTTGAGCTTGCCGCATCGGACGGCGTCGGGTTCGGTGAGACGAACGTACGCGAAGGCGGCCGCGAGCATGCCGAGCGGCGGCGCCGTGAAATAGATCCAGAGGTCGTCCCAGTCGCGCGCCGCCAAAGCCGATGCCAGCGAGCGCGCCGGGTTGAGGCTCATGCCCGAGAGCGGCGCCTCGAACGTGATGAAGAAAACGACCAACGTCGCCGCGACCAGCGGCGTGAACCGCGCGTAGCGCGCCGAGTTGGAGACCGTCAAAACGGCCGTCATCAGCACCGCGGCGATCGCGAACTCCGCGACGAACGCGACGGCGGGCCCGAAGTTACCTCGAGTGACGATGTAGTGGACCCCCGGTCGGCCCAAACTTCTTCCGAAAAGCAGCGCGGCCGACAGCAAGCCGAGCGCGGCGCCCGCGAACTGAACGACGACGTAGCACGCCGCATCGGCCGGCTCGCTCTTGCCGAGCATGAAATACGTGAGCGTGATCGCCGGATTCAAGTGGCCGCCGGAGCGCCGGCCGAGCGGCGAATACACGAGCGCCGCGGCGGTCGCGCCCATCGCGAGCCCGAACGCCAAGCGGTGGACGAATGCGCCGCTCGAGCGCAGCGGTTCGGGCGGCGCGCTCAGCGCGGCGGCGACGGAGCCCGCAACGAACATGAAGATCGCAAGCCCGGCTCCCTCCGCTGCGTATTGGGACCGATGCTCGCGCAAGATCGTCGCCGGTCCCGCCATTGCACCAGTCTACGCGCTCCGTGCGAAAGCGAGCGTAACGACCCTTACAGAATCGCGTCCGCCCGGCCGGCAGCCTTCGCCCGTTCCAGCGCGAACGCGCGCAGCGAACGGAGCATCCGATAACGCGCGACGCCGTCGGCGAGAACGACGCCCAGGAGCGACTTGTCGACCAGCGAGGTCAGGGCAGCGGTGACGGCTTGCGCGTCGAAGCG
>Ga0326727_10012025_pt1 | contig 19877 bp, 17 predicted proteins | sample MB2enrmetagenome_FD_207643 | JGI IMG/M metagenome (GOLD analysis project Ga0326727, IMG submission 207643) | Lab enriched peat soil microbial communities from McLean, Ithaca, NY, United States - MB29MY | ecosystem: Environmental > Terrestrial > Soil > Wetlands > Peat | place: USA: New York...
GTTTGAGGTCGGCGGCTACCGTATCGAGGCGGCTCGATTGGCTATCCTGCTGCTCACGCCTGGCATTGCCTTCATGTTGATGCGATTGACGCGAAGGGTAACGGACGACAGAGCGGCCCCTCTGATCGCGACACTGCTGTTTCTGTTTTACCCAGGTACTATCATTTCTGAGGCGAGAGCAGGTGTCGAAATACCGTTTGTATTCGTCGTGCTGTTGTTTATGCTCGTACTGCATCGTGCAGTGGAGAAACGAACTCTTTGGGCCTTCTTCCTCGCCGGCTTGGCGTCGGGGGTGGTCGTTCTGGTAAGGAGTACACCGCTGTTGTTTCCGGTATTTTTGCTGGTTTACCTGCTCCTTACCGCGAACGGGGCAAGCGAACGGCTCAAGGTGGCCTTAAGAATCGCGGTTCTCGCTCTTGGAATGGTGTTTGTGATGTTGCCGTGGGTGATTCGTAATTACATGCTGGTACAGGAGTTTGTACCAACCGCAACCGTCGGCGGACACGCAGCGCAGGAAGGACTTTACGCCTGCCAACACCTCTCATTTGATACAGATTTTTTCGCAGTGCAAAGAGAAGCAGGGCGTGAGCGCAGCCAGTTGGCTAGCCGACTTGGAATGGCGTTTATAGGCACTTATTACTACCAGTTTTTCTATGACGTGCGGGACGAAGTGGCGTTTAACAAGAGCCTGCTTGAGGGTGTCGCACGCGAATACGGCAGACACCCAACACTTCTGGCCAGTTGTGCCGGGAAGAATCTCTTCTTCAACTTCTGGTTCCTTGGCAAGACCTGGCAAGCGACGTGGCTGAACATGCTCGTACAGGTTCCGCTGCTGGCGTTAGGCCTCAGCGGCATTCTCGTGTTGTGGAGACGCTGCCTGTTGCGAAAAATGGGCATTATGTTGACGTTCGTCCTTTACATTGTGGCCGTTCATGCACCAATTATCGCTCATGCACGTCATAGCATTGAGGTCGTCCCATTTCTGGCGATCCTAGCCAGCGTCTCACTAGTTTCGATCTGGCACAAGTACAGAACGCATGTACCAAAGGAGACAGGCCCGGGCTCCTAGAGGTTTTTGCGGGGTCCGCCGTGTTATCCGGATCAACTGTAGAGCCGATTTTGCCCCATGGCACCTCTAGCATTATTCTCTTGCTTAGTATTCATCGCCTGGCTCCTGGTGCGCGATTGCAAGCGCCGCCCTTCAGTTAGCGCGGCTGCATGGATTCCAACGCTAATGGTCTTGATCCTCGGGTCGAGAGTCCCTTCGAGCTGGTTCAGACAACAACGGGTCGTTACCGGTCTGGGCAATGAGTCGGGAGGACTCCTGATCGACCAGGTATTCTATTTGTTGATGATTTTTGGGTCGTGGATCGTTGCGACTTCGCGTGGAGTGAAGTGGGGTAAGCTCTTCGCCGCAAATACTGCGATCATGCTGTTCTACGTCTATTTCGCCATGAGCTTTCTCTGGTCCAATTACCCACTCGACTCGTTCATAAGAGCGTTGAAAGATTTTGGCGTGACGGTCTTGGTCATCCCGGTCATTTTCTCTGAGAAAGAACCGCTGGAGGCGCTACGGGCCGTATACGTCAGATGCGCCTGTGTGCTGCTTCCGTTATCGATGCTCTTCATTAGGTATTACCCTGCTTACGGTCGAGTCTATGCCCGGGGCGGCGAGACTACCTATACGGGCGTCAGTGTGTCGAAGAATTCCTTTGGTCAGATCTTACTGATTTCCATTGTGTTTTTGATATGGGACCATTTGGAAACGCGTCTGGCGGACGGGAAACGGCTCTGGAGCGGAATGCGCTGGGATCGCTTGGTGCTGTTGCTTATGGGCGTCTGGCTTTTACGCCTCTCACATAGCCAAACGTCTTTTGTGTGCTTGTGCATTGCCCTGGCTCTGATATTGAGAAGTCGACGGCTCGCCTCCCGGACGATCAACAATGCGGTGTTTTTCGTCGCCCTGTCCCTTCCGTTTCTCATATTGTTGACACAGCAGTTCAGCTCGATTGCCGCGCCAATACTTGAAGCCTTGGGACGCGATATGACGTTTACCGGCAGAGCCAATATTTGGCAACATATTACTTCCACGACGGTTAACCCGTGGATCGGCTGCGGATTTTATAACTTTTGGGGAGGACCAGGTGGGCGAGCAATAATGGAAGCCATGCAAACAGGTATACCGAACGCACACGATGGTTATCTGGATATTTATCTAGATGGGGGAGCGATCGGCGTGGCTTTGTTGTTCTGGCTACTATTCGCGTCCGGCAAACGAATCATAAGGCGCCTCCCTGGGAATGGATATCAGCGGTTGAGGTTCGCCTTTCTGATTGTGGCCATTGTTGCCAATCTCACGGAATCCAATTTTGCGCGACTTTCCGCGTTTTGGTTCACCACAGTGCTAGTGTTACTTGAATTTCCTTTCCTGAAGGCCAATGAGCCATTCGGTCGTGGACCGCAAGAGTCTAGCAATGGCAGTGGTGTTGCGGAGGTTGCGACCTGAAAGTTGGGGTAGATTTTCGAGCGAGGACGCTGAACTACTCCTTGACGAAGCTCATAAGGCGGCCACAAGCCGGCTATGCGCGCGATGCCGAGCTTCGCAAGGAGGCCCTCCGAAACCGTTTGATGTCAGCGACGCGTTTCGGTCGTCTGCGGACGGGGTGCGGCGCGGCGCGGTTTTCCCCATGATGCCTGAAAAATTGAGCTCAAAAAGCCGGAAGATGCTCTCGGGCTCCGCGCTGCGAGTGGGCAACCTTGTTGTGGCAGCCATATGTTCCTTATTGCTCATGCCGTTCATCGTGCACCACCTCGGGGATCGTCTTTACGGATTCTGGTCCCTCGCAGCCGGATTCATTGGTTACTACGGTCTATTGGACTTCGGGTTAAGCGGCGCCGTGGCTCAGTACATATCCATAGCGATCGGGCAGAGGGACCTGGCCGAGTGCCGCACTGTTTTCAATACCGCTTTGCGTATTCAATCGCTGCTAGGATGCGTTGCGTTGCTGGTGACAGTTCTGATAGCGGCTGCCACCCCATGGTTTTGTCGAAGCCCGGTGGAGGCCGCCACGTTCTGGAAGGTCATAGTCATCTTGGGTGTCAATGCCGCCCTCAGCTTCCCGGCGCGAGCTTATGGGGGCCTGCTGGACGCGGAGCTCCGGTTCGACATTCGGTCGTGGCTGGCACTCCTTGGGTTAGCCCTGCGAACAGGACTTATCATTTGGGCGCTCTTAGCTGGGGGCGGGCTACTGGCGCTGGCCTGGATGATGCTACTCGCCTCTCTGCCGGTCATGGCCCTCCAGATTTGGTTTGCGATACGCGCGGCTCCATGGGCTCGACTGGAGGGCTCGGCCATCGAGATGAAAAGAGCGAAAAGTCTCTTTTCTTACAGCGTTTATACTTTCGTGTCGACTGTTGCAGATACTTTGCGGTTTCAGGTGGATTCTCTCGTTATCTCCGCCTTCGTCGGCTTGGCAGCCGTTACACACTACAGAGTTGCCAGTGTATTCGCAAGATATTATATTGACGTCATAATTGCCTCGATAGGCACCATCCAGCCGATTTTGAGTCGGCTTCACGGAGCGAAAGATCGGGATAGTCTCGAGAGAGTGTTCCTCTTTGCGACGAAAATCTCGCTTTGCATCTCCACCCTCATCTGCTTAGGTCTCATTGGCTGGGGAAAACCATTCATCATGCGTTGGATGGGCGCCAAATATGAAGACGGATACCTGCCGTTAGTGGTCTTATCGCTCGCAGTCTTCCTCGACGTATGCCAGACCCCCTCGATAATCTTGTTAAATGCCACATTTGAGCATCGATTCTATGCCTATTTAAACCTAGCGGAAGGTGCTATCAATTTGTTATTCAGCCTGATTCTCGTCCGGCCCCTCGGAATCCTTGGCGTTGCACTAGGCACTTTGATTGCGGCGTTTCTTATTCGGATCGCGGTCCAGCCGTGGCAGACGTGCAAAGCGGTTGGACTTTCCTACGGCCGCTATATGAGATTCTTCGGAGGAAATCTGCTGGGCTGCGGCTGCCTGATGGGGGCGAGCATTGCAATTGTAGGATGGGCTTTGAGACCGGACTACATTTACCTGGCTGGTTCGGCCTTTTGCGCTACTGCAATCTACGCAGTCGGTTCTTGGCTGATGGTCTTGAACCGATCCGAGCGTGAGCAGTTGCTGGCAGCCATAACAAATCGCCGCCACAAAGGGGCTGAACTGGCAGCCGTGGGCGCGGCGACTCAGTAGCGAAGGTGAGCTTTGAAAGTTTCTGTGCTTATTCCGACCCATAACCGCCGGGGGCATGTATTCCGGGCCATTGACAGCGTGGTCGCACAGACTGTGCCCGTGGACGAGATCATCGTCGTCGATGACGGTTCTACCGACGGCACGGCCGAGGCGACCCGTAGACACTACGGGTCACGCGTGATAGTAGTGCGACAAGAAAACAGGGGGACCTCTGCTGCTCGGACGCGAGCCGTCGCGGAGGCGCGTGGGCAGTGGGTCGCATTCCTCGACAGCGATGACATGTGGCTCCCCACGAAACTGGAGCGCCAGTTTGATGCCTTGGCCACGTTAGGCAGCGACTTTGGCGCGTGCTTTACAAATTGCAGCTACTTCGGTAACCCAGACCTTCGGCTCTCCACGTTTGAAGAAGCAGGGTTGGAAACCAATACGGCCGCGGGCCACCTTGCCAACCCAATTAAGTACATTGTGCGAAACCACCTTGGGATCTACGTGCAAAGCCTCATCGTTCTGCGTTCGCTTTTCAAAGAAGTGGGCGGGTTTGACGACCTCCTCGGTATTTCAGAAGACCGAGATCTGGTCTTCAGGCTTGCCTTTAGAACTAAGTTTTGCTTTGTATCAGCGCCACTTGTGAGAATTGACCGCACGCCGTGCCTTTCACGCCTGACAGGTCTGCTCGCCCACAAGGACGACCAGACATACACTTGGCTCGAGCGCCCGTTCAAGAAATGGCTCGCGCAGCCTGAATTAGTGGATCCCGAGACTCGCCAGATGATCCAAGAAGAATTGGTCGCTCTCTATTACGGTGGGGCAGCGGAAAGGCTACATGAACTAAGGCTAGCGAGCGCGCTCGAGAAGATCAACGAGATAAGACGTATGGGCCGCAGCTACCCAGAGATCGTCCTGACCTTGCTATCCCGCGTACCAAGGAAGCTGTGGCGTACTCTCCGCGCACGGGTCAGCGAGAGTTGAAGACCACAAAGACCGCGGACCACCCCGTAAATAACAACGCATGTCTCAAGCGAACGCAAGGTCGGAATAAGTGTTGACCAAGCGCAAGTATCTTCAACCCAATCAGGGGTCCTAACACCAAATGCCGTATCGAATCCCAAAGCGGATCATCCAGACCGGGAAGCACGCTCAGCAGACATTGCAAAACCGGGCTATGATGGCGAATATCAGGCTGCTAAACCCGGATTATGAATATCTGTTTTTTGACGATGAGCAAGTAAGGAGATTTATCGAGCAAGAATTCCCACAGTACGGTGAGGTCTTTGATTCCTTTCAGTTTCCCATTCAGCGACTCGATTTCTTTCGGTATCTGGCAGTCTATCACTACGGGGGATTCTACTTTGACTTGGACGTCTTGCTCGCCTCCGGCCTCTCGGATCTTTTGGAGTCTGGCTGCGTTTTTCCATTTGAGGGACTCACGTTCAGCCATTTCCTGCGCACCCGTTACAAGATGGATTGGGAGGTTGGGAATTATGCCTTTGGGGCTGCAGCCGGGCATCCCTTTCTTGGGGCCATCATCGAGAACTGTGTGAGAGCCCAAAAGGATCCAGGCTGGGTGAAACCCATGATGCGCGGCGTACCTCCCCTCTCCAGAGTCGACTTCCATGTCTTATACGCGAGTGGTCCCGGACTGGTTTCCCGAACGCTGGCGGAGAGCCCGCAGTTAGCCAAGACAGTGACAGTTCTTTTCCCGGACGATGTGTGTGACCGCCGCAATTTTAACCATTTCGGCGATCTTGGCGTTCATCTGATGTCTGGTGACTGGCGGACCCAGACTGGATTTCTGCGCAGGAAGCTCGCAGGATACTGGGAGCTCTGGAGACTGCAAAGAGTGTTGAAGCAAAGCCGTCGGCTTGGAAAGACAAGGCGGAACGTTTCGACCAACGATTCGAGCGCTGTGGGGCGGCAAACCGAGCCAACGGACGTTCAGGTTTCTGGGCCATAGATTCTTATCCCTGCGTGCAATGCGCCGGGGGTATGGTTTGAGGGAGATCGTCGAGCTGCGGGTCCGCCAAAAGCTCTTTGAGGTCTTCCGTACGCCGAGGAAGTTGACTATCCGATGGTGACGACTCATCGCATTAGGGGCGAGGGAATTTGCACAGCTCCGGCAGTGCGCGCCCGAACGCTGGCGATTGCGCGACAGCTTGAGTCGGAGTGCGTCCATGTGGTCACGCAGAAGAACCATGGCGCTGCCGCAGCCATGGGCCTGGAGAGGCGGATTCTTTTTCTGGGCGAGATTGGTGCAGAAGAGATGCGGGACTGGTACGGGGTGAGCAGCGTGGTTGTGCTCCCAAGCTCTTCGGAGGGTCTAGGGCGAGTTCTTCTCGAGGCACAGGCCATGCAGAAGCCTGTTGTGGCTTATGATTGGGGAGGGACGAGCGAAGCCGTCTCGCCGAACGAGACCGGGTTTTTGGTAAGGACCGGGAACGTGGAAGCCTCGGCGGACAAGATCAGCTTTCTTCTCGGGAATAAAGTGGAAAGGCTGCGCATGGGCGAACGTGGGAGAGAGTTCGTGTCCCGGCAGTTCAGTTTTTCCGGTCTCATTCAGCGACACGAGGCCTTTTACCTTCGCGCCCTTTCCGGAGAGCACGCGAGAGGAGCTTGCGTTCCGCGCGCGTAAGTCGCAGAATTCGCAGCGCTACTGCTAGGAGGGGTTGGCCGTCTTAAGGCTCAATTTCCGCGGGCGAACTGCATAAGAATGGATGCGACAGTCCTTTCACCTTGATCGGAGCGGAGCAGGCGTGGCCCCACGCCTCAAGTACGAAGGCACATCAGTGAGCAACGGCGCTAGGGTTCATCGGAGGGGCAGGAGGGCTTTGTTGTCCATAGCAGGTGCTCGCGTTAAACGTCAGCGGGCTGCCCGTTCCATCCGTCCCACCCATGACACTTTCGTAGCAGACCTCGGCTGGAATCTTGTTGGCGTAGCCATAGGAGTCCGAACGATTCCCATTCGACACGTCCGGGCCAATCGCGGGCCACGGCACGGTGCCGAACCATACAGGCTCCGAGCTAAGGTAAAAGCTCGCTGGTAATGAGTGCGTCACCCCGCTGGCCCATGTGATCGCGTTCGCTACTGAGGAGTAGTCTCCGTGGAGAAAGAGCGTATTATAGGAATAGATTTTGTCGGAGCTTCCCGCGCCGGCAGAGCCTTCCCAATAGCCAATTGTGTAGTTGTAGCCATAGTTATCGTACAGGTCAAGCGTGTTCGCCCCGCACGGGCTCGGTCCACAGATAGCGTTGACCATCCTGGTCAAAGTAAGCAGCGGGTCAGTGGAAGTGCTATACTCATGCATTGTAGCCATCGTTGTCGAGCCGTAAACATTGCCCACCGAATTATAGTTTGTGCCGAGAACAGCGAGGGCCAAATTCACAACATTTTCCGATTCCCACCATCCGTTGACTCCGTTAGCACCAGGCGTTCCCATAGGGCTGCAAGTCACGGTGCCACGTCCTGTGAGTGGAAGGCACTCCTTCGATGTTCCGACGACAAAATTCCTGAAAAGCGTGATGTTCGCGCTCGACCCCCACGTGGAATCGGGAGCTATCTGTATGTCGATATTGCCTTCGCTTAGGTTGAACTGCGGATGCGCTCCGTGCAAGCTGAGGCTAGACTTAGTGAAGTAATCGCTACTGGAATCGAAGTTGGCGAAATTATAGTTGTAGGCGATGACGTTGCCCGCCGCTCCCCACTCCAGCATGATCGAATTGTGCAGGCGTTCCAAGATGTTGTTCTGTACCAGAACGCCGCTCGACTTATCCATGATGTCAACGGTTGAATCGTAGCTTCCTGGTGTATGCAGGTATGCATTTGAGAAATAACTGTTCTGAATCTGATCGTGGTATCCCCACTCCACTTCGACATGATCGCCGTCGGTGTAATTCCCCTCCACGCCGCTAATCCAACAGTAGGCGCATGCGCTCATCAGGAAATTTGAATAATCGCCTCCTGTATGGGTGTTATTGGCGTAGAGCTGGAGATTTTCGACGCCAGCGTATTTCGCCGAAGCAGTAAAAGGTATGGCGACTGGCGAAAGTGTGTAGGAGACGTAGAGCCCCGGACTTATCCCAATCGTAGTTCCACTGACGCTCTCGACTTCCACGATCTGACCCTGCGCATACGAACCATTGCTCGTTTGGCCTGCATCGCACCATGAGCAGGTGCCCTCAGACCCATTGGCCGTGACGATTGTCCCGTCATTCTGCTGGTCAATCAGCAAGTACATGCCAGTCGTAATTCCCGACGCGTTGCTCAGCGTGATGCTGGTCGATCCCGCCTTGTTGCCGCCCGTGATTGATACTGCGCCGGAAAAATTTGGAGACCCTGTGCCCAATTGGACAACCTGTCCCGAGGTCACGGTGGAGTTCAGGATTGTCTGGTTGGCTCCGGCGCCTCGAAGCGTCACGTTGCTGGGGATGGAGATGTTGCTGTTCACCGTGTAGGTCCCTGCGCTGAGGTACACGACCTCTCCGCTCGGGCAGGAACTTAGAGCGCTGTTGATCTGCGCGGCCGTGGCGCTTGAAGTCAGGGTCGAGCAGATGGTGGTGCGGTTTGGAATCCCTCCCGGTACGCCCGCCGTTGACCAGTCAATAGCGCATTGCCCTGGAGCCGAGGTGCCGTTTGAGGTGCAAGCGCCTGTGCCACTCACGGGCAACAGGATGCCAGACCAGGCCTGGGCATGTAGAGACCCCGAGAAGCAAAGCAGAAAGAACAAAAATAGAACCGACTGTTTAAGTTTCATTGTGACTCTCCTTCATAGTAGCACCTGTTAGCAGCAGGAATCTATGGTCCGATCATGCACCTCAGTTTAGACGTTGAGCAGGATAGAGAGCTCATGCGCCTTCCATTTTCCATTTGCCAGAGTCGCTTCAGATTATCCGAAACAACGCATGACTCAACACCTAATTAATTGCCACTATTCCAAATGCTCGTCGAGAGTACTTCAGTACTACGGCACTAATATGCCGCGTCTGGTCTAATACCGCAATAGAAAAGGTTGTGGTAGTGGCATGCACCGCTATCTATCCGCATCATTTCTAATGCCAATTGCCAAGAACGTAGGTTCTTGTTTTTCAGTTGCTTACAGTCGATGCAGGAGGTCGGGGCAGCCCTCGTCATGTATTTCTTGCACTAGCGAGCAAGAATTACAGCATGGCGGGAATGGTATCTGGCTGGCAGAGGGTACCACCAATATTTGGCGGAATACATCAGAGCGCCTGTTAGTCGCAAGGGAAAGGAACTCATCTTGAAAACCAGTTTCAGGTTGGGTTATGTCGGTACCGTTTCGGCGGGATGCTTGGCCAATGACGGACATAAAGTCATCGGCGTCGACCCGGTGTAGACTAAGATCAATCCGGTCAACAATGGCCTAACCCCTATCATCGAGGCAGATATCGGCGAGATTATCGCATCGACAGTCCAAGCCGGCCGACTGCGCGCCATCTGGTCCGCCGCACCCGGCAAGTTACCCGACGGAAGCTTCCCGCTGAAGAGAAGAACGCATCCGGCTGCAAGGGAACCGGGGAGAGGTTGTTCGACCATAGGATGTACAGGCGATGTGTCATCTTCGGAGTTCGTCCGGGGGAACAACCACCTGGACTGAGCGGGCAATCCACCCCGAAGCCCGCAAGGTGTGCAGCGGTTCGCCGTTTAGGCAATGCCTCATGCAGAAGTACCGGTACGCTGGTACGCTTGGCGGAGACGGGGAAACACAAGTAAACTCTCAGAAAACGTACTTCTCCGGCGGACGATAGAAAGGCTGATGGAGTCGGTCGCCAGAGAGTGGTATGATCCGGCTCCCGCGGCACATTAAAGACGAAGACGAAATCATTACTCGTGAAGCCATGACCAGAAGCCAGGTTACGCAAGTGTGACGAGCAGGGAAGCCGGTCTCGATGGAACGGCTGAAAAAGCTGCATACCCCCTGCGCACATCCAGATGCGTGGCTAGCGAAGAAGGGTTGGTATCGTTCTCAGGTTGAGCAGAATATCCATGCTGCTAGATCTACGGCTGACTCCGAACCTCCTTTGCCCATGGCTGAGGGTCCTCCTATGTCTGTGATGCACACTGTAGAACCAAGTAACCGAGTGATTGTCGATCACTTTCGATGCCCTGATGGTTTTACAAATGTAGGGGTTTGGGGGGAGCTATCTCGGGAACCGGGGTTCTTTGAGTTCGGGAGCGAGCTGATCTGCTACGGGAAATGTTCCGCTTTTGTTCCATCCCGGTCCATTAAGGGGAATTTACACGACGCTCTGGAGTACGCCCGTGTTGATCAAGGAACTGTGTCCCTTCCTTTTCATGTGTCCGAGGTTGTCGAGGCCCTCCGCCGGGAAAAATACACCACCGCTCTAGGGGATGGGGCGCGCAAGTGGTCGCGGAACCGCTTTTCCCGGATGGGCTACTACTTAGTCCGGCCATTGCTGTCGGTCTCGGTTCGCAAGCATCTTCAAAGGCTTTCATTGCGCGGATGGGATAAACTCCCTTTTCCTCGCTGGCCGGTGGATACGACCGTCGAGCAGATCCTTGAATCCACTGTCGTATTGATCCTCCGGGAGAGGAAGGACCAAACTATACCCTTTATTTGGTTTTGGCCGGAAGGCAAGCAGGCCTGCGCCGTAATCACTCACGACGTCGAGACGACGGTCGGCAAGGATCTTTCCGAAGCCATCATGGACGTTGATGATTCCTTTGGGATCAAGGCGTCATTCCAAGTTGTTCCGGAACGCCGGTATAGGGTTTCGGGGAGCTACCTCACCAGCATCCCCCAACGCGGATTTGAGGTGAATGTCCAGGACCTTAATCACGATGGACGGCTATTTGACAATTATGAGGAGTTCCAACGCCGGGCGAAAGCCATCAACAAGTATGCCGGCCTTTTCAAGGCACGTGGGTTTAGGTCGGCCGTCCTGTATCGGAACGCTGATTGGTTGAACTCGCTATGCTTTGAATATGACATGTCGATTCCCAATGTTGCCCATCTCGACCCCCAGCGTGGTGGATGCTGTACGGTTTTTCCCTTTTTCGTTGGAGAAATACTGGAAATCCCAGTCACGACGACCCAGGACTATACGCTTTTCCACATTCTCCGAGACTATTCCCTGGATCTCTGGAGAGAGCAGACCAGCCGCATCCTCAAGAGGCATGGAGTAATGAACTTCATAATCCATCCGGATTACGTGACCCGGGATCGGGAAATGCACGTGTTCAAGGACCTCCTCGCTTATCTTGCCGAGGTGCGTGCCAAGGCTGGCCTATGGATTCCGCTGCCAAATGAGCTCAACCAATGGTGGAGGCAGAGGAGCCGGATGCAAATTGTCAAAAGCGGAAACGGTTGGGAGATTGTGGGGGAAGGCAAGGAACGAGCGCGACTCGCTTACGCGAGATTGGAGAATGGGAAGCTGATTTATGACTTCTGAATTTCAGCCGCTCCCGCCAAGGACGTTTCTCGGAGGAATGGGACTGTGCTTCCACCTTACCGTCATTGTATAAACACCTAGACGGCAATTACAGTTCCGCTGAATTGGTTTTCCTATCGTTTGGAGTCTCAGGATGACTCCTCCGTACCGTAGGGTTGCGCCAAGTGCAATCACCTGCGGTGTTTTCCGGGAATAGGGACCTGCATCATGCTACAAGAGTACCGACTTCCGATAGTTGTATTGTCGATTCTCTTCGCAGGGGCACTGAGATACCAACTTCCTGAAGACCTGCGGCACGCCGCCATCGGCTACGTCACGCGCCTGGCCAAGCTAGAGGGACGCGAACCGCAGATCTTCGCCGAGCGTTGCGGAGACTATATTGTTTACGCGGGTGAGCGCGGGCGATGGGGACATAGGGTGGCGCGCGTTGCCGACGCTTTTGACACTAACCCCGCACGAGTCCCCAATCTCAATCGATGGACCATTGGCTGGTGATGAACATGGACTCGTGGAGAAATTCCAAACAACACATAGTTTCGGAAGAAGGTAGAGGAGGGAGCGGATTGCATCTTGATGACCGCGGCAGCTGGCCGGAATCCTCGGACCCGCCTGAATCTCTTGGGGCAGAAGTCTACCAAATTGACCCTCTTGAGGACCGGCGTTGGCATGAGTTCGTGGCCCGCCATCCACTTTCTAGTCTTTATCATTCTAAGCCGTGGCTGGAATCGTTGAAGCGGACTTATGGATACACGCCGGTGGCGTATACGACGTCGCCCGCGGGTTCCGAACTACGAAATGGTCTGGTTTTCTGCCGTGTCGAGAGCTGGCTTACCGGTCGCCGCATTGTTTCGCTGCCTTTCTCGGACCATTGTGAGCCGCTGTTTGAGAGTGAGGACGAATTTGAGAAGCTGATCAGTATTCTGTTGCTGGTTTTCCGAAAGGAGCACTGGAAATACACTGAACTGAGGCCGCGGAGCACGATTGCTCAAGGGCCAGGGGGGTTGCAGCCTGACAAACATTACTGTTTTCATTCCCTTGATCTTTCTTCCGAAGTGAAGGAATTATATTCGTCACTGCATAAGGATTGCATTCAGAGAAAGATCAGGCGTGCCGATAAGGAAGGGCTCGAATACCGGGAGGGGCGCTCGCCTGAGCTGCTGGCGATCTTCTACCGCCTTTTTGTAAAAATGCGGCAAAGACATGGGCTCCCACCGCCACCATTGGCGTGGTTCCTGAACCTCGCGGAATGTATGGGGCCGGCCATGCAGGTAAGGATAGCGTTTCACCTGGGGCGCCCTGCAGCAAGCATTATCACGATGGTCCACCGCAACACAATGACGTACAAGTACGGTTGTTCTGATCCTGAGCTTAATAAATTTGGGGGCATCCCATGGCTCTTCTGGAAGGCGATCCAGGAAGCCAAATCAACTGGGCTTCGCGAGCTTGACTTGGGCCGCTCGGACTGGAAGCAGGTCGGTTTGATTACGTTTAAGGACAGGCTTGGTGCCAGACGCATCCCTGTAACCTATTGGCGCTTCCCGAAGCCCCGGGGAGCCACTGACGCACTATCCGACGGAAGAGTGCAGTGGCTTGTCGGCCAGATCTTTCTCCGTATGCCTACTCCCCTCTTGTCTGCCGCAGGACGGCTGTTTTACCGACATATTGGTTGAGTGACGTCCTTTCAGGACCTTTATGACGGATTATTGTCACACCATCGATTTGACGGGTCCAGGTTGCCTGACGGGAAACGGACACACCTTTGTTTCAACTACTATGGATAGTATGGCAAATGAGCGCTGGCAGCAGACAAGAACGGGAATCGCTCTCGTAACTTGGTGCGCAGTCAACCCAGCAGCCGGCTCGCCACGGCTCTCTCCGTTTGAAGTGAGACACGTCGCGAACACTTCATCACTAGAAGGATGAATCCAGCCGGTGAAGGATTGAGGATGGCGAACAGAAGCAACAACGAAGCACAGAGTGATGTGATCCATTGTGGAGATCCCGGCAAATCTATCGCGGAGGTGCCGATCCTGACCGAAGCTGAGCGAAACCGGATCTTGTACGAGTGGAACGACACCCGTGCGGAGTACCCTGACGTTTGCGTCCATGAATTGTTCGAGCGGCAGGCGGCGAAAACTCCGGACACCCCCGCTGTCGTTTTTCAAGGTCAGCAACTCAGCTATCGAGTCTTGAACGAACGTGCCAATCAGTTAGGACACTACCTTCGGAAACGCGGGATCGGACCTGAGCTGCTCGTGGGCGTGTCTATGGAACGCTCGCCAGAAATGCTGATTGGGCTCTTGGGTATTTGGAAGGCAGGCGGCGCTTACGTACCCATGGATCCCACGTATCCGAAGGAACGTTTGTCATTCATGGTGAAGGATTCGGCGGCTCAGCTTCTGCTGACCACCAACAAGCATAAGCACTTGTTTGCCTCCGCCACCGACAAGACGATCCTTTTGGATTCTGACTGGCCAGTCATCGCGGGGGAAAGCACCGGCAATCCCCGCTCGGGTGCAGTGCCCTCGAACCTGGCCTACGTGATGTACACCTCGGGATCGACGGGAGAGCCGAAGGGGGCGATGATTCTGCACAGCGGCCTGGTGAATTATCTGTGCTGGGCCATCCAGACGTATTCAGTGGAAGAGGGCGGATCCGTTCCTTTGCATAGTTCAATTTCCTTTGACTTGACGGTTACGAGCATGTACACGCCGCTTCTGGCGGGAGGACAAGTTGAGCTCCTGCCGGAGGATGTGGGTGCGCAGAATCTACTGGCAGCGCTCCGGCAAGGCAACAACCGCAGCTTGGTCAAGATCACCCCCGCTCATTTGGAACTGTTGAGCCAGCAGATCAAACCCGACGAGGCGGCCGGGAGGACGAAGGTCTTCGTAATTGGCGGAGAAAACCTCTTGGCCGAAACCCTTTGCCTGTGGAGGGATTTTGCTCCAGGGACGCGCCTGATCAATGAGTATGGGCCCACGGAAACGGTGGTTGGTTGCTGCGTTTATGAGGTGCGGGGGGACGATCCGCGCCGCGGCTCTGTTCCCATCGGCCGCCCTATTGCCAATACGCAGCTCTATGTTCTGGACCCCGACATGAATCCAGTGCCAGTTGGGGTCATGGGTGAGTTGTACATCGGCGGGGCGGGTGTGGCGCGCGGATACTTGAACCGACCCGAACTAACGCAGCAGAAGTTCCTTGCTGATCCGTTTTCCGGGCAGAGTGGGGCGCGCCTTTACAGGACCGGGGATCTGGCCCGCTACCGCCCGGATGGGACGTTAGAGTTTCTGGGCCGCATCGACGACCAGGTGAAAGTGCGCGGTTACCGCGTCGAATTGGGAGAGATCGAGGCGAGCCTGGCGGATCATTCTGGAGTCAAGTCCTGCGTCGTATTGGCTCGGGAGGATGAGCCCGGGGACAAGCAATTGGTGGGTTATGTCGTCCCCAGGGAAAACCAATCGCCAACGGTTGAAGAACTCCGTCAATTCTTGCGGCAGAGGCTGCCCGATTACATGGTACCGGCTCTGTTTGTTTTTCTCAAGTCCTTCTCTCTTACCCCTAACGGCAAGATCGACCGCAAGGCCTTGCCCGCTCCGGGCAAGCGCCTTAGAGGGACCGCCGAGTTCGTTGCACCGCGGGACCCGCTCGAACTGGTTCTTGCCGGTCTGTCTGGCGGCAAGATTGATCGCGAAGCGCTTCCCACTCCTTCTTACGAGAGTCAACCGCCGGCTCGCGATTTCGTCAGGCCACGCACCGAGACGGAGAGGTCACTCGCTGCCATTTGGACCGACCTGTTGAAGGTGGAGAACATCGGGATCAACGACGATTTCTTCGACTTGGGCGGGCACTCGCTGCTGGCGATTAGACTCGTCTCGCGGATCCGGGACGCATTCGAGGTGGAATTACCGCTCGCGACTCTATTTCAGGCTCCGACAATTGCTGGTCTGGCACAGTTACTTCACAAGGAGGATTGGACGCCCTCCTGGGCCACGCTGGTTCCGATACGGACGGGCGGGTCCAGGCCACCTCTTTTTCTTATGCACGCGCATGGGGGCAATGTTCTGGAGTACCACGCTCTAGTGAACCGACTGGAACCTGATCAGCCTGTGTATGCCTTTCAGGCGAGAGGTCTCGATGGCCATGTTGTGAAGGATTCATCTGTGGAAGAGATGGCTTCGGCCTATCTCGGAGAGTTGAGGGCTTTTCAACCGGAGGGTCCATATTTTCTGGGGGGCTTTTGCCTGGGTGGATTGCTGGCCTTGGAAGCTGCTCAACAACTGACGGCGGCAGGGCAGGAAGTCGCGTTAGTTGTCGTGATCCAGTCGATCCATCCGGACTCTATGGGTTTCAAGCCGGGAATTAACGTGTTCCATCGTTGGTGGTATCGTGCAACAAAGCGCATCAATCTGGAGCTGGAGAATCTATCTTACAGAGGGAAGGGTTACATTGCGGAGAGGTCTCGGCATGCTTGGAACCGCGTTCGTGCCAAGGCGGCAATTGCTTTCGGCAATCGGACCCATAAAGAAGCGGCAGGTCCATCACGTTTGCGGATGAACTATATTCTTGAGGCTCTCGCGATTGAACACCAAAAAGCTATGGCGAAATATGTGCCGCGTCCGTACGGTGGCGATGTTCTTCTGTTTCGCGCCAGCAAACAGTTATCCGGATTAATGGCTGATGAATACTTGGGTTGGAAAAGTGCTCTCCATGGCAATTTGGATGTTTGTGAAGTTCCCGGACATCAGCAAAATCTTATGCTGGAACCGAATGTTTCACCGCTTGCTAAGGAACTCTCCGCTCGGCTGGAAGCTGCTCAGCACCGATACACAAGTTTCTCTGGACTTCGTTGAAGTTAGCATTGGAGATACGGGATGCCCAACGAACACGCTGAACCATTGAAAATGAAGCGCCCGTCGTGCGGGTTTGAACTTGGGCACTTTCTGACATCACCGCATGGTTTACATCACAAGGCTTTCTGGTTCAGAAAGTAGATGAAGTAGATTTTAGCGATTATGTCGGCGTTAAAGCTGACCTGCCCCGGGAAACCAGTCCAGCCAAAACTAGTGGGCAAATCGATCCGAAATGGGGGATGCAATGAAAGTTCGATTCAGCGTATTGATGCCCGTTTACAACCGAGAGAAGTATGTCCGGCAGGCGATCGACTCCGTCTTGTCCCAAACTTTCACCGACCATGAGTTGTTGGTCGTTGATGACGGATCTACAGATGGATCGGCGGAAGTGCTGAAATCTTATGGAACTCGCATCAGATTGATCCAACAACGTAATCAAGGGCCGGAGGTCGCTCGGAATGCCGCGTTGGCTTTAGCCCAGGGGGAATACGTTGTGCTGCTGGACAGCGACGACTTCCTTTTTCCCTACGCACTGGCCACATACGATCAGATCATTCGGACTTTTAATTCGCCACCCGTGCTCATCGGATCTTTGATCGATTATCGAGACGGACAACCTATTCCGGCTGAGGCACTCGTGTCGTGCCCGGGGCCGGTGGAGGTGCTCAAGTTTCAGGATTATCTCTCGAAGACCATACCACTCACTAACTTCCACAGCACGCTCGTAATTTGGAAGTCGGTCCTCGACCAGGTAGGAGGCTTTCGAAAGAGCACACCTCAGACGTTTCACAATGAAGACTTAAATACGATGCTTATGGTTGGAACTTACGGACCGTGCATTGTCGTCCAAAAACCGCACACCGTCGCGTACCGCCTGCACGAGGAAAACAGCATCCGAAATGTGAAAGCGATCGCCGACGGAATGCTTCTGCTGGCTCGCTCGGAACGCCTGGGGCAATATCCTGGAGGGAGCGAGCGTCGATCAGATCGGTACGCCGTCATCGGCGGAAGAGCCTCGACCTGGGCCCTCAGGTACTGTTGGCGGGGAGGGCAACGAAAACTGGCGCTTCAACTGCTCTTTGGGACGGCTCCAATGGTATTTGCCGCAGTATGGAAGAAATCCTTGCGCTACTTGCGCAAACCCGCTCAGCCGATCGCTTTGCCCGAAGAGTAATTCCCGCAGATCTCCCGCGTTGAACAGTAGATCACGCCAGATGGGACCAGCCCACCGCCGGGCCTACCCACACCTTCGTCATGTCCAGCTGCCAGATCGAATTCGGCTCAGTGGCATCCACGCGTTCCCACTTTGTCGTCTGCTGGCGGAAACGTTGAGACCGTGCTTGCAGAAGACGTTGAATGCCGAGGTGAGATCGAGTAAACGGCAACAAGCTCGCTGTGATTATCGGTACGAGCTCCCGAGGGAGTTGGTTGAAGCTCAACCCGAGCAGCAGGGCTTGACGCATCTGCGTCCGCAGCAAGCGACGCAAATGACTCGGAACGGTTCACCCAGGTCGAATCTTTTGTCCGATGGAACAGCTTCTAGAGTCGCATCTCTCCCCGGACTGGTCTGGTATGGCGGCGCTGGACACAGGGTTGCGTTCTCTGGTGCGGAAAAGGACGAAGTGTCGCCGGGGATGTGATAATGTTCGCGGCACAGGAGGTAGCACATGAGCACCGCTCAGGCGGTCGCGGGCCTCCCGCCAGCACAATTTCCCTCCCGCGCGCCGGTGGCGCGAAACGTCGCGGTGGACGCCTACCGCGGATTCGTCATGCTCCTTATGATGGCGGAGGTGCTGCGCTTTTCAGAAGTGGCCCAGGCGTATCCCGGGAATTGGTTCTGGCACATCCTGGCCTACAACCAAACGCATACCGAATGGGCGGGATGTTCGCTCCACGACTTGATTCAGCCCTCGTTTTCATTTCTCGTGGGCGTAGCGTTGCCTTACTCGATTGCCAGCCGCATCGCCAAGGGCGGCACCTTCTGGAAACTGTTTGCGCACGCGCTGTGGCGAGCCTCCTTGCTGGCGGCTCTAGGAATCTTCATCCGCTTGATGGGCTCGTCGGAAATCAACTTCACCATGGAAGACACGCTCACGCAGATTGGGTTTGGTTATCCTTTCCTCTTCCTCCTGGGTTTCCGGCCACCGCGCTGGGCGTGGACCGCCCTGGGCGTGATCCTGACCGGCTATTGGCTGGCCTGGGCGCTCTATCCCGTGGCCCCTGCGAACTTCGACTGGCAATCCGTCGGGGTGCCTGCCGCGTGGAACGTTCAGCACAACTACACGGGCTTTGCCGCGCACTGGAACAAGAACTACAATTTGGGGACGGCATTCGATCAGTGGTTCCTGAACCTCTTCCCGCGCCTAACCCGCTGGGTTTATAACAGCGGCGGATACGTGACGCTGAGCTTCATCCCCACCCTGGGCACCATGATTCTGGGACTTATCGGGGGACGCTGGCTGCGCGAAGTCGCCCCGCAAGTTCCCCTGAAGAAATTGCTCGTTGCCGGGGTGGCGGGAATCGCCGCTGGCCTCTTCTTTCACTTCACGCATATCTGCCCCGTGGTAAAGCGCATCTGGACGCCGAGTTGGACACTGTTTAGCGGCGGAGCGTGCTTCCTGCTGCTGGCGGCGTTCTGCTGGGTCATCGAGGTGAAACAACGCAAAGGGTGGGCGTTCCCCCTGGTGGTCATCGGCATGAATTCCATCACCGCCTACTGCATCGCCCACAACTTCATGGAAAGCTTCCTGATGAGGTCCTTTCGCACCTGCCTCGGTCCGCATTTCTTCGAGTTCTTCGGAACCAGCCTCCAGCCTCTCATGGAAGGCGCCGCGGTGCTGTTCTGCTTTTGGTTGATGTTGTTCTGGATGTACCGCAGGAAGCTGTTCCTGAAGATCTGATCAGACGTCAACCACCAAGGCACCGAGGCACCAAGAAGGGCGGGGACAAGGAAAGGAATCCAGCGCATCCTCCTGTGATTTCTTGGTCCCTTTGTGCCTTGGTGGTGAACTGACGCACTTGCCACTTCCCTTCATGGGGTTTTTGTGGGGTCAGTAGAGATAGTCGCCGGCCCGTCCAATCAGCGCATTTGACCATTTCTCATTTTGGCGGTTTGGCCTGACATCATCAGAAGTCCGAATCGACCGAAGCGCAGTTGAAGCTCAACCCGCGCAGCAGGGCTTGACGCATCTGCGTCCGCAGTAAGCGACGCAAATGACTCGGAACGGTTCACCTAGGTCAAATCTTTTGTCCGATGGAACAACTTCCACGATCAGCAACTGAACCCGAGCCTTGCATGGATCACGGAGGCAGGAGTATCAAACCAGGTGACGTCAGCGCCCACATTCCTCAA
>Ga0326727_10012027_pt1 | contig 19876 bp, 16 predicted proteins | sample MB2enrmetagenome_FD_207643 | JGI IMG/M metagenome (GOLD analysis project Ga0326727, IMG submission 207643) | Lab enriched peat soil microbial communities from McLean, Ithaca, NY, United States - MB29MY | ecosystem: Environmental > Terrestrial > Soil > Wetlands > Peat | place: USA: New York...
TCGCTGCCCACAGGCGCTGCACGCAGTTGCCTCGACCGGCTCTCCAACCGCCTCACAAAGATCGTCGGAGAAACCCGTAAACTCCGCACTGCCTGAGAATGGGCAGAGATTGGCCGGTTATGTCGGCGACTCGGACAGAACCCGAGGGTTCATTTGGCCGTGTCGGCATACGGGACAAATGCAAAGTCGGACCGAATCCGCCCCGGCCACCCGGCGCAGACCTCTGCTTTTGGGGGTCCTGTCTAGAGCCTAGCGCTGAGCCCGCAGGCACGAGGCCGGCAAATGCCCCGGCGAGGTCGGACCGCTACGAGCCAAGCCACGACTTACTTGCACAAGTAAGCGTTCTTATCCGTAGGTGGATGGAAGGGCGGGGCTTTAGCCCCGCCGTGGAAAACGGGCTCAATTTCGGGGCTTTAGCCCCTGAGGCAGCGTTGCTTCAGGGCCTAAAGGCCCGTTCAACCGTGCTCCCCGGCGCAGCGGGGCTAAAGCCCCGCCCTTCCCGGCACCTCGCAATATGACGCGGACTTTCGTCAGCACGTACTAGTCGGCACACCGGAGAAGTCCAAAGTCGGACCGAATTTGTCCTGGCCGCCTGGCGCAGACCCTTGTTCGAGGCGATCTGCGACCTCCCCAAGCCCCAAAGGGGCGGGCCACCACAGCCCAGGCCAACGGCCTGGGGAGACGAGCGGCGCATCGTTCCCATCCCCAGCCCTGAAAGGGCGTGCCAGAAGCGGATGTACGCATTGGATGCCCAATCGAGCGCCCAGTGCGGCTCTGCCGCCCTGTCTTGCGGAAAGCCTGCGGCTTTCCGGCCAGTGCCCCATTCTCCGCTCTCTTCCCCGCCTGCTTTCGCAAATCCAGATTGACTCTCCCGGCCACCAAGCGGCGAGCCTGTAACCAGTGGCCAGCAATGCCCCGCGCACCTCGGCGGTTAGGCCGTTATACATCCAAGTGGAGAGGAGCGCAGAGCCAGACATCCCAGAACCGCGTATCTCGGGAGTTTGAATGCACGGGGCACTTCTACGGTTCGACTAACCAGCCAAGTGAAATGTTCTTCGCCGTGTTGTGGGCGGCGCAAGGAACATGTGCGTACAGATCGTGAAATCCCAAGACGAACCCTTTTAACCCAAACCCGGAGGCCGGCGATCCCGCCGTTCGGGGCTCCGACGACAAGACTCAGCGGGCAGTAGTCAAATCAGTTTAGGATGCCACGTCCTGCGACCTTGGACAGTCGGTTGGGCTCGCCTCACTGTCTGACGCTTGCGGTCGGAGTTGCTTTCTGCCCCCCGAAGATGATGTAATCTGATCGGTAGGCGCATTCGCGTCCCGGACCGACGATATGGCACAGAGAACTGCTAAGAACAGTTACAAGTCGCTCCCAGGAAACGGCGGCGGGGTTGCTGCAGTGACATTGGATCGCCAGCGAAGGGCGGAGCAACTGGCTGCTCGCTTCCGTGAAGTCGGTCGGAAACCGATTGTTGTAGAGTTCGCTGGTGTACCCAAGGCAGGCAAAACAACCACGCTTGGACAACTGCATGCTTTCCTTAAGAGATGCGGCTTCCGAGTTGAGACCGTTGTGGAACGCGCGTCAGTGTGCCCTATCCGAGACAAGAAACACTCTAACTTTAATGTCTGGACGGCCTGCACCACACTGGCTCAACTACTTGAGAAGACGCAGATCCCTCCCCGGGCCGATGATCCAGACATTCTCATTCTAGACCGTGGAATCTTCGACTCCTTGTGCTGGCTCAGAATGATGGAGCAACTTTCCCGGCTGAAGAAGACCGACCTCGATGCGATTGATTCATTTCTCCGCCTCGACGATTGGAGGAAGCGGATCTCGGCTGTTTTCGTCATGACAGCGTCTCCAGAGGACTCGCTCGAACGAGAGAGAGGCTATCTGCCCGTAGAAGGCGCGAAGGGCTCCGTGATGAACGCCGAGGTCCTCAAGAAAACCCTTGCGACGACCCAACAAACAGCAGAGCGTCTGGCAAGCGAATTTCGGCTTTTCGTCATAGACACTTCATCCGAGGAATTTCGAGGAAATCCTCAGCGGAGCGCTGAAAAAGTGGCTGATTTGACCCTTCAAGTCATCGACGAGCAGCTCCAGGAGGAGATTCTCTTCCTTCCTAGGGAGAAGTTAGTCCCTCTTTTCGCGGGGGCTACCAGCATCGTGAGCGAGAAGGCTGCGGGTGTCATCGAATGCTTCGCCAGGCATGGTGAGTACCAACCCCGGGATAAGGTTGAGGCAAGAACCGAGTCCGTTCAGGCATTGCCGGTGGTCGTTGTCAGGAACAAGACTGGCGAGGTACTTCGGCTGCGAAGAAAGGAAGAGTCCGGTGCCAACCCCCTACACCAGAAGCTTGTTATTTGGGCTGGTGGCCACGTTCGAGTGGAGGACGGAACGAACGGAGAGGCCGTGCTGCACTGCGCCGTCAGGGAACTGCACGAGGAACTGCGGCTCAGCGTGGAAACCTCAGAGCTCAAGCTGCTCGGGAGCATCTATATTCCCCAGGGCGAGCGGGCTTCCAAGCACGTCGCTATAGTTTACGAATGGAGAGCCGAGAGCGATGACGTAGCCGTTGCGCTAAGCAATGCGGAGTTCTTCGAGCGACGCGGCAATTCGCTGAGCGGGAGTTTTGTTCCCCTCGATGCCTTGGTAAGTGAGCTCGTAAGCCGAAGCAAGAAAAATAGAGCGAAGACCGAAATTTGGTCCCAAGAGATCATCAGGGAGTTTCTCGCCCCAGATTCAAAGGTCATTCCTCCGCGACTGTTTTAAGGACCGTGCAGAAGGTGAAAATCTCAACGCCGATCTTGGCCGTTCGTCAGTTCCGAATGCAAGCGACAGGCATACGTGTCCGTCATACCGGACACTTCATCGGTTAGAAGCCGCAATTTCCAATACGTGTGCTCGCTCCGCTCTCTTCTCACGCTCTCTTCAAAAGTGCGGCGATAGTTAGCCGAGATCAGCAGATACATCTTGCCTTCATAGGTTCGCGGGTGGCGCAGACATCGCCTTCTATGTCTGCGACCCCATTGTACTGCTGCGCCCTGCGCACCTACAGCGCTAGGCATCCGGTTGATCCGGTTTTCGTGAACACCGGGCGTGCGAGACGGCGAGGCGAGGGACCGGGACGCAGACACAGAGGGCGATGTCTGCGCCACCCGCGTTGACCGGGCTACCACCCCGCCCCAGTTTCTTGCTTCGTGGTCCTGACTATGTCCACACCCGGTACTGGTGGCCATGTGTCGGGATCGGTTGGGTAGCGAGTCGAACTATAGAATACGAGGGATTGAGGATCCTTGACCTCGGCAGGTTCGTCTAGACCCCGAAAACGAAGTAGGATCTTCGGTTTGGGCGTCAGCCCTGCGGGATCCCATAACGGTATCGCCCATCCTTCCCCAGGAATTTCGCGAGAAGCTAATCCGTCTGTGGGGATCACGACCGAGGCGAACTCGCATGATTCGATCAAAAACATCCCCTCTGGAACGGGCGTTCGGGGCGGAGGCAGAGACCTAACGGGCTGAAGGACCTGGACAAACTCTCGAACTTTTTCCCAGGGAACGTCGGGAGTTTCGCGTTTCCACACACATACATACTTTGCCCGATTCCAGTAGATCGAAATCCTTCCAGGTGTTTCGCTTGTCCGCTCCGGACGGCTATCGACGCAGTCAATCATGAGCGTTGTTTCGCCGAGCCGTTTTAGGATCGGAACATAGGCGTCGTCCTGCCCCTCTGGACAGAACAGAACCAATAACAGAACACCTTTGGGGTGGTCGATATATAATGAGTACTCTGGGCCGCGGTACCCTTCATGAATGTAGCCAACTCGAAACAGAGTCTTTTCCGGTTCTCGACCTGACCAACTCTTGCGCACTACCGGACTTAGGCGTTCAAATTTCGCAGTTGGCACCTTAGCAAGAATGATCTTTTCGTCGTATGTGGCAATCGCCTCCATCGTGGGTGTGTCAGCGTTCTTGAGCAAGATCTTTCCATACAAGAAAGCCTCAGATCGAACTGCCGAATCGCGAGTGTGTCCAAGTGGGTACATGGTGAAGAGACTGGAGGCACTAGGCTGAATATCGACTACCCAGCCTTCAGGCGTGCTCACGACGGCCCCAACCGGCTCCCGCCAGGGGAATGCATTGCCAATGTGCTGAAACTCAGAGAGACGGTCTGGTGTCACGACTCGAACCTCGATGTCGCGGGCTTCGTTTTCGACCCTCTGGTAGGCCGCCTTGGAATAACCCTTGGCGGTGACAAGGACTCCCTTGCTCACACGAATATCGTCGAGCGTTCCGAGGAATCGATCAACATCGTCCACGTTCAACTTCCGTTTGTAGCACTTGCAGTCAATCGCAATCTTAAGCCTGAAGTCGGCAATTTGCCGTTCAACAAGGATGTCGATTTGACGCAGCTTCCCTGACTTTACGCCCCTCATCCGCACGTTTCGGCGCACAGTGGCGTTCGGGGCGTGCCGTCGGATAAATCCGAAAACGTACGCCTCGAAATCGTTCCATTTGAATCTCGACGGCCAAACCGCACCCTGCTGTGTGCCTGGGATGTCCATGAACCAGCAGCTTACCTCGAACGGTTCCGAAACGCCACTTTGTTGAAATCAGTTCTTTAACCCGATCGCTACCTGCGAGATTCTTGACTCGTAGATGTGCGGGTTTTGGCAAACTTCCCCTCAAATCCAACCCTTGTGCCCTGCCAGGAGCAGTCACATGGCCGTATAGTTGGCATACCGGACAAGTGCAAAGTCAGACCGAATCCGTCCCGGCCGCCTGGCGCAGACCTCGGCTTTTGGTGTGTGTTCTGTTTAGAGCGCAGCGCTGAGCCCGCAGGCACGAGGTCGGCAAATGCCCCGGCGAGGTCGGACCGCTACGAGCCAAGCCACGACTTACTTGCACAAGTAAGCGTTCTTATCCGTAGGTGGATGGAAGGGCGGGGCTTTAGCCCCGCCGTGGAATACGGGCTCAATTTCGGGGCTTTAGCCCCTGAGGCAGCGTTGCTTCAGGGCCTAAAGGCCCGTTCAACCGTGCTCCCCGGCGCAGCGGGGCTAAAGCCCCGCCCTTCCCGGCACTTCGCAATATGACGCGGACTTTCGTCAGCACGTACTAGTCGGCATACCAGACAAGTGCAAAGTCGGACCGAATCTGTCCCGGCCGCCCGGCGCAGACTCTTGTTCGAGGCGATCTGCGAACTCCCCAATCCCCAAAGGGGCGGGCCATCACAGCCCAGGCCAACGGCCTGGGACATCAGCGGCGCATCGTTCCCATCCCCAGCCCTGGAAGGGCGCGCGAAAAGCGGATGTACGCATTGGATGCCCAATCGAGCGCCCAGTGCGGCTCTGCCGCCCTGTCTTGCGGAAAGCCTGCGGCTTTCCGGCCAGTGCCCCATTCTCCGCTCTCTTCCGCGCCGGCTGGATGGCTTAGCCTTCCTGCCGGCGCGGAGAGGCTTGTTTCAGGATGCACGTTCTTCGGAAAGGCGAAGCCTTTCCGCAAGTCAGGCGGCGGAGCCGCAGGTCGCCGCGGGCCGGATCGAGGGTAGTCGCAGGCTGCGGCCGGTTGGATCAAGAGCAAACTGAACGAGCTTGATCCATCCCCTCCCAAGCCGGTGGCCTGGGCTGTGACGGATCGCCCCTTCAGGGCATTGCAGACCTCAAGGAGCGAGGTGTGCGCCAGCCCCCTTTACCCTTTAGCCTTTAACCTTTACACTTTACCCTTCACACTTTCGCCGGCCTGGGCTAGACCTGTGAACACTTCCCTTGACAGACTGCCGCCCTTGTGATAGCCTACCCTTGTGCTATGTCCGACCAGCGGGGAAGTCCTTTCCCCGCCCATCCCACATCACGTCTTTGGAGTCTGTGTGATCGCCCCAGTTTGCGTGTCATTCCGAGGAGTCCCGCGGCCGCGGGAGGACGACCCGTCGCCCGAAGGCTTTGGGCCGCAGGGCGAGGAATCCCGCACTGGCTTGAAAGTTCTCAGAGCGAGATTCCTCTCCCGCGACTGCGGGATCGGAATGACAGCGTAGGGTTATCAAACAGACTCCTTTGGAGGAACCATGTCTTTACGCAAATCGCCACAACTTACACCGCCCTTGCTCGCTGCCGCGCGCCGCAACGCCCAGCGCTCCACCGGGCCGCGCAGCCCCGCCGCCAAGCAGAACTCCAAGCTCAATGCCTTGAAGCACGGCGCCTACGTCAGCTTCGAGAATCAGCGGCAAGCCATGCGGGCGCTGGGCGAAGACGCAGAGCAATTCCAGGCTCTCACCGAAGAACTGAGGAGCGCCTTCGGTCCCGGCGACGCGCTTCAGGAGAGGCAAGTCGAGGATCTGGCCTGGCTCTACTGGCGGCGAGAGCGTCTGGAGCGGACGCTATCGGGCTTGAGGCGGCGCGCCTTGCAGGAGATCGAGGAGCGGCAACACCGCCGTCGGCAGGAGATGGCCGGGGTCACCTTCGACGCCTCACAGCGCGAGCTGCTGGACTGGAATCTATCGGAGCCGAACGACCGCGGGGTGAGGCTGCGCCTAACGCTCTCGTATCTGGGAGTGATCCGGGAGGAGGTGAAGCAGGGAGTGTACCGGCGGCGGCAGGAGGCAGTCCTGGAATCCGTATACGGGGGTGAGATGGCTTGGCGGTCGCAGTTGATCTTCGCGCTGCTGCACCGCTTTGTGAAGGCGGCGGAGCTGCCGCGGGAGGTGGCCCACGACCCGCACTACGTGGAGGATCTGAAGGCGCTGGGGGAGTGGCGGGAGCCGCCCGGGGAGGCGGAGCGGCAGGAGCTGCTGGGTCTGTTGGGGGAGGAGATGGCGAGCGTGGAGGAAGAGTTGGCGTATGAGGAAAAGGCGGATGAGGAGCGCATGGCGATCGAACGGGAAGCCTGCCTGGCGCCGCAGGGGGAGACGTGGAACGTGCTGGCGCGGCAAGAGGGCTCGCTGGATCGCTCGATTGACCGCAAGGTGAAGATACTGCTCCAACTCCGGCAGGAGGCGGCCCGCCGCGCCACCGCTCGAGCGGGCGGGGACGGCGGGGCGGGGAGAGAAAGCGTGGCGGAGGCGCCCGGCGGGGTCCCCGAGAATGGCGAGCTTGTGGAAGCGGTCGGCAACATAAAACTCAAGGAACGAAGCGGGAATGTATATGAAAACAGGGGCTGGTCTGCCGCCACCCTTGCAAGTTCTGGGCCGCCGATGCAAAATCAGCCCTTACTTGAACCTCAAGGAGGTCTTCCCCGGTGCGAACAAGAATGGCGGCTGTTCTCGTGACTTTTCTGGTGGCAGGTTTGTCTATGGTTTCAGCTAGCTCGAGTCTTGGCTCCGAACCGCTCTCCGTGACCTCTCCGGATGGCAATCTCAAGGTTGAATTCGAACTGAAAGCCAATCCGCAGCCTTATCTGCCTAATATGCGCGCCTATTATCGCGTTTCGTACAAGGGATTCCAGGTTCTAAAGGATTCTCCCCTCGGATTGGACTTCGTAGGATCGCGGCCCTTGGACTGCGATTTCAAGATTTTGCGCTCGGATCGGCAATCTCACAACGACACTTGGGAAGACGCCTTCGATGTGAAACGGATGATTCCCGACCATTACAACCAGCTCACCATTTCACTCCAGGAACGCCAGGCGCCGAATCGCGAGTTTGATTTGATCTTCAGGGTTTTTAACGAAGGTGTAGCATTCCGCTACTTTCTGCCGCAACAGGCAACCCTCGGCAAGTTTGTTCTGGCGGCGGAGAACACGGGTTTCTATTTCGCCCGAGACTCCTCCGCGTTCGCGCTCAATATGGGGAAATTCAATACCTCCAATGAGGGTGAGTACCGGCACATTCGCCTCAGTGAGATCAAGCCTTCCTCTATCATCAACTTGCCTTTGTTGGTCGAAATTCCCGGCGGCCCCTGGGTGGGCCTGCTGGAGGCTGACTTGACGGATTATTCGGGAATGTACGTGGGCGGGGTGGCGGGTGTGGAGAACGCCTTGGTCAGCAAACTCTCGCCTACCCGCGAACGCATGGACCAAGTGGTGATCGGCTCCACACCCATGAGCACACCATGGCGGGTTCTCTTGATAAACTCACGGCCGGGCGGGCTGATTGAGAGTAACTACATCGTTCTCGATTTGAGCACCCCTTGCGCGCTCGCCGACACTTCCTGGATCCAGCCCGGCAAGGCGGCGTGGGATTGGTGGTCAGGAAGCTTTGCCAAGAACGTGGACTTCAAGCCCGGCATGAACACACCCACCATGAAGCATTACATTGACTTCGCGGCTGAGCACCACCTGGAATATATGCTGATCGATGCCGGATGGTATCCGGCACACGGTTATACGGAGGCCCTCGACATCCTCCACTACGTCCCGGAAGTGGATGTCCCTGGCCTCATTGCCTATGCCAAACCGAAAAATGTGAAGGTCCTGCTTTGGCTGTACTGGGGCGCGCTGGATAAACAGATGGATGAGGCCATGGCGCTCTACGAGAAATGGGGAGCCGCGGGCATCAAAGTCGACTTCATGGACCATGACGATCAGGAGATGGTGAACTTCTACGAGCGCTGCGTGCGCAAGGCCGCCGAGCATCACCTCGTGGTGGATTTACACGGAGCGTACAAGCCCACCGGCTTGCGCCGAACTTATCCTAATCTTCTCACCCGCGAAGGCGTGATGGGCATGGAGTACAACAAGTGGACCGACCGCGTCACCCCGGAGCACGACGTGACCATCCCGTTCACGCGCATGCTTGCCGGGCCCATGGACTTTACTCCCGGGGCTTTCGACAACGCGGCGCGCGGGTATTTCACGGCGCGCAACCTCGAGCCCATGTCGCAGGGCACGCGCGCGCATCAACTGGCCATGTACGTCGTCTATCAGAGCCCGCTGGCTATGCTTTGCGATTATCCCGAGGCCTATGATAACAACCCCGGGATGGACTTCCTGGAAAAGGTCCCCACCGTTTGGGATGATACTAAGGTCTTGAACGGCGAGCCGGCCCAGTACGTCACTATTGCCCGCCAACATGGCGACGCGTGGTTTCTGGGAAGCATGACGAACTGGCATGGGCGAGACTTCAAGTTACCCCTGGATTTTCTGAGTAAAAGTGAATACGAGGCTCAGATCTTCTCCGATGGCCCGCAGGCAGATGAGCTGGGCACCAGTTTGACCATCAGCACCAAACGCGTCAAGCCGAGTGACAACCTCAATGTCCACCTGGCGCAAGGTGGGGGATTGGCGGTGATCTTTACGCCGCTGCAGTAGCCGCGCGGTTGGCCTTGATCTGTCATCCTGAGGGGTCCCGCGTACGCGGGGCAGCGAAGGATCTAGGCAGTTCGCATCCGAGGTTGATCGAGTTCTGCGCCTCTCTGCCACCTAAAGTCCACTGCCTGGCCGGCGGACGAGTTTGGGAGGCTGCCGAGGCGGCCTAGAGAAAGACTCCCCTGTGACTGCTTCGTACACTGTGTCGTAGCGTAGCACCTCTGCCCGCGCTGCCTCGAACTCCGGAGTGTCCGCAATAACCGGTTGGAACGCTGCGAGTGAGGCCGCTATCCTCTCCGCCCGAAGACGACGCTCCCTGAGGGGAGGATGCGAGGAGAGCCGGCCATCCGGATTGGTTCCCGCCCTTGCCTCTGATTCCTCCAGATGCCCAAACATTCTTGCCGCCGCCCGGGGATCATAGCCTGCTTTCGCCAAATAGATTACTGCCAGGCGATCTGCTTCCTCTTCTTCCTCCCGGGGCAGCCGAGCCTGCGTGAACCGTGAGCCCGATTTACCCCTTGGGCTTGCCAGCGCACTGCCCGGCGCGAGACCCATCGCGCGAGACAATCGGTAGGCGAGCGACTCCTTTGTCTGGCATTTGCGGTGGCTTACATTGAAGTGGGCAATCTCGTGCCCCAGAATAGCGGCGAGTTCTGCCTCGTCGTGCGCCGCAGTGATCGCACCGGTATTCAAAAAGATGTATCCCCCGGGGATCGATTGCGCATTCACTTCGGAAGAGTAAAGAACCTGGAATCGGAAAAGTTGGCGCGTCCCGCTGGCACTCACCAACCGCCTCCCCAACCGGTCGATGTAGTCATTGAGCTGCTCCCCTTGCCAAGGCAGCGACCGGTGGAGAATTTCAAGAGCCTCTGCGCGACCCATGTCACGCTCCTGATCAGACTGCGGCCCATCCGCAGACGAGCAAAAAGCCGAAGCGGCGTTCTGAAGCAGCTCCCCTTCTTGGGCCTTTAATGATGGGGGCGTGGCAATTGCTGTTACCCCGATGGCGATAGCAAGGGCTAAATTGGAGCTTGGGGGCCTCTGTAAACAACGCACTGACTTCACTCACCTCCTCACCCCAGCCTGATTCGATCTCGGGTGGGAGGAAGGCAAGTTGAATGCCGATGCGAGGGTTTCCTCGGATTCCCCCTCAGGTTATTGCAACCCAGTCAATTAGCGGTTCTACTCTGTGTATTCTCCATCCGGTTTATGGGGCGCACGTGCCCATGGAACCGACATCTGTCTTAGAAGACTCCAACCTTCGTCTAAGGTTCTCTAACAAAAGTCCGTTCATCGAGTCAGAGTTGTTGCGGTGTACTGTGCTCAGCCCCGTTAGGGATGGAATAATGTCGTCCCTGGTCGCCAGGCAGGAATAAGGTCTATACTAACCGTGGAGGGACTTTTCCGCAGATGCCCTATTGCCCAAACTGCTTGACGGAGTACCTGCAAGGAACAATCAAATGCGAAGACTGCGGCGCTAATCTCTTGCCCGGTTCCCCGCCCAAGTCACCGCCACGAGCTCCCAGCGCAGGCGCTGACGACTCCAAGCTCGTGCCTGTCCGCGTTTTTGCCGGTCCCACTGCCTTATTGGACGCAGAGGTAGCAAGGAACATCCTCCAGACCCAGGGCATTCCTTCCCTGGTGCCGGGTGAAACCTCCGTGGAACTATTGCCGGTGCTGGACGTTTCATTGCTGGTGCGGGAACAGGACGCGGAGCGCGCCGCCAGTATTCTTCGGGATTACCTCGACACCGAGGCTGCAAGCGCTGCCGAATGAGTTGAAGCAGAAAGCTGAAAAGGACTAACGGACGTTAGGCGGAGAAAAGTCCAGTGTCTAGCAGTGCCGGCTTACTGCCTACTGACCGCTGTCTACTGGCTGCCGGCTGACGACGGGCCTTCGGCAAATATCTCCTGTTGCAGGTGGGCGATGGCTTTGTGAATGTCCTTGGCTTCCCGAGCGTCCTTGGCGGAGGGAAGTTCGTCCAGATATTTCCGATACGCGTCCAGCGACTTCTGCCAAAAACCCATTTTCTCGTAGACTTTCCCCAGCTCCCGGTAGGCGGGCGCGTAATGCCGGTCCGTCTGCAACGCCTCCTCAAACCGGCTTAGGGCGGCTTTGTACTTTTTCTTCTTCAAGTAAAAGTCGCCAATCTCTACGGACTTTGATGCCGCCGGCGAGGCGAGCACTCGCACCGGGTCGTCTTTATTAGCAGCAGGTTGCGCTGGCTGCTTTTGTGCCCAAAGGATCGGTCCGCCCGAGAGGAATACGACGATTGACAACAGCGCTGTACAACCCATCCACCGCATCACAACAATTTTCGCGCTTCAAGGGGCGAAGTGTCAATGGGATCTCCAGCTTGGAATCTTCGCCAAAACCAAACAACGCAATGCCGGACCGAAAGCATTGTATACTAGGGAGGGAGGTCTGTGGGGCTGAGTCCGCATGTTGCAGAGGTCTCTGGTCGGTAGCGCTATGCTGTTGATTTTACTTGCCAGCCAGATTTTCTGGGTGGGGCAAGTGCGAAGCTGGGTGAACTCTCTAATTCCCAGCTCCGTTTGGCGCCGTCGCGTCGCCCTTGCAGTTTTGGCGGCTTTCATTCTGTTGTTGTCCTTCAATCTCCTTCCCTTGTTGCTTGGAGTCCCTTTTGCCAGGGTTTCGGCTACAAGTAGGGCACTAAGCGTGGGACCCACACATCTCACTTCAGGCGACGTTCTGCACGAGGCCCATTTCTGGAGATGGACTCGTGGCGTACGAAGTCCCGAACCTACCCATCTCACTTTGCGCGCCGCCCTCCTCCAGGCGCCTTTGCAGTGGTGGGTTCTCTGCTCTCTATCAGGCTTTCTTATCGCGGTCCTTTTTGGGCTGGCAGACCGGGTTGCCCGCACCGCCCGTTGGCTCTACCGCAAGGTCGCACAAGCAGGCCGCGCCGCGCCGCTGCCCAATCCTGTTTCTCTCGCGCGCCGTCGTTTCCTCGAGAGAAGCGCCCTGGCGGTGACCACAGCTCCGTTTGTTGCGGGCGCTTACGGGATGTTTTACGAACGTCTCAACCTCGAAATTTCTCATCGCCGGATCAAGATTCCTCGTCTCCCGCGGGCCTTCGAGGGTTTCAGCATCGCCCAACTTTCGGATTTCCACATCGGCCCGTTCATGACTGCCGAAGAGATTCGACGCTACGTCGGCATCGCCAATGGGATCAAACCGGACCTAGCCGTGCTCACCGGCGACTTTGTCACCTGGGACGGCTCCACCCAATATGCGGTGGTGGATGTGCTGGCGGGGGTCAAGGCTCCCTTCGGGGTTTACGGCTCGCTCGGCAATCACGAGATGTGGGCGAGTGTGGGGGATTCCATCACTCGCCTGTTTGCCCTCCGGGGCATTCGCATCCTGCGGGGCGAGCGGGCTTGGATAAGGTGTGGTGCTGAGGCCATCAACCTGCTCGGAGTGGACTACGAATCGCGCTCCCCGATGGGCCCCAGCAACCAGCGGTTGGTGCGGGAGTACCTGGAGGGTGTTGACCGCCTCATGGCCCCCGGCACAGCTAACATCCTGCTCAGCCATAATCCCAACACCTTCGACCGCGCGGCCGAGTATGGGATCGACCTCAGCCTTGCCGGACACACCCACGGTGGACAGGTAACGCTCGAGTTCATTAGTCCCGACCTTTCCCCCAGCCGTCTCATTACTCCCTACGTCCGTGGATGGTTTGAGAAACCGGGGGGCCAGCTCTACGTCAACCGGGGCATCGGAACCATCGGAGTGCCCATCCGATTCGACGCCCCACCTGAAATCACCGTTTTCGAATTGACCCGCTCCTAGAAACGTGCAGGAGGAACCTCAAGGTGAAATCATGAAAGTTGTTGATCCGGTATGCAAAATGACGATTGAATCCGAAAAGGCTGCTGCCACCAGCGAGTACAAAGGGCAAACGATATACTTCTGCGCCAAGGGCTGCAAGGCGAAATTCGACCGGGAACCAGAGAAGTACATTGGGAAATAGGGACGCCCTTGTTGCCTAGGTGACCTGTGGCAATGCGGACCATTCGACTGAGCGTAAGGTTTACCGTTGGAATGGCTCGCAGTACGAACAAGCAGATTGCTACCTCGTAAACGGGACGATCCCGATAAACCCCCCGTCATTGCGGGTTGTGGCAGCACACCTTGAAATTGACCCACCCACACCCCTGGCCGCGAAAGCATTATCCCCCCACGAGCCCTCTGCCGCCCCCCTAGCTCGCTGCGTAGAAACAGTTTGCCTAAAGCTTAACATTGCCGTAACATTTCGTTGGCGCTGCGCCGCAGGTGTTCGGCTCTAACCTTGGATGGGTTAGAGGAAGCAATTTCCGGGAGGGCATACGTTTTGGCGACATTACCCACACCCCATCTGGAAGCGTCGTTGCAGCATGACATCGACCTCATATGCACCCGAATGCTGGAGATGGTGGCGCTGGACGAACAAGCGCTGACGAGGGCGTTACACGCCTTCCTGAAGCGCGACCGGCAACTGGCCTATTCCGTCATTCTGCGCGATCAGGATGTGGACGCCTTGGACACCGAGTTGGACCGGCTCTGCCTGGAGTTCATCTTGCGGCACCAACCGGCGGCGGGTCATCTGCGGTTTGTGTATTCCGCTAGCAAGATAGTCAACCTGCTGGAGCGAATCGGGGATTACGCGGAGAGCATCGCGCGGCAGGTGTTGCTCATCAGTTCCATGCCCTTCGAGGTACCCACCGAGAAGTTCAACGAGATCGCTAACATGGCCATTCCCATGTTGCACAACGCCGTGCACGCGTTTGTGGATAAGAATGCCGACCTCGCTCGCGTCACGATGGCCAGCGAGCCGCGGGTTAATCAGGTTCGCGACGGCCTCAACGCTGATTTGGTGGATTGGCGTTCGCGAGGCCTACTGCCACTAGAAGCGCTGGCCCCGCTCATCACTGTGGCCCGGCGCTTCGAGCGTGTCTCGGACCAAGCCACCAACATTTGCGAGCAGGCGCTCTACTTCGCTACCGGAGAGTATCTCCGCCACCTGCCCCGCGAAGGATATCGCGTGCTCTTCGTGGACGAGACCAACGGGTGTTTGAGTCGGATCGCCGAGGCGGTCGCCGCCCAAATGGAAGCGAAACGGTTTTCGTTCAGCAGCGCGGGGCTCACAGCCGACGCCGTGGACCCGCAAACCCTCTGGTTCCTGGCGGAGAAAGGCGTGGATATTTCGCATCAGGCTTCCAGGTCCATCGACCAGGTTCCGGACTTTGACCAGGTGCAGGTGATCGTGGCGCTCTGCACGGAGGCGGAAAGGGCTTTTCCGCACAAGCCGACCAAGACCTTGGGCTTACATTGGCTGGTGCCCGATCCTTCCCAGGTGCACGGGACGCCCGAAGAAGTCCGTGCTGAGTACGAAAGGGCGTACAAAACGCTAACTAACCATATCCGGGATCTGGTCCAGGCGATCCTCGGAAATGACCAGGATCTAAGCGATGAAAAAGCCAGTCCGACGACATGAATCTAGATTCATGAAACTCGCCGCCCAGGCGCTAGTTGCTGCTCTGCTGACGGGACTGCTGCTCGCCTGCGCGCGCTCGAAGCAACCTGAGAAGACCGCGATCCAAAACACCGGATCGGACACCATGGTTAACCTGGCGCAAGCGTGGGCGGAAGAATACGCCACGGTTGAACCCACGGTCTCGGTAGAGGTATCGGGCGGGGGCACGGGCACGGGCATCGCGGCGTTGATCAACGGCACAGTGGACATCGCCAATTGTAGCCGTCGCGTCGATCGTCAAGAGATCGAGCAAGCAAAGAAGAACACCGGCAAAGAGCCCCACGAGTACACTGTTGGCTACGATGCCCTTGCCGTCTACGTGAACAAGGGCAATCCGCTGGAGGAAATCACGCTTGGCCAGCTAGCCGAAATCTATGGAGAGGGCGGCAAGATGACGAAGTGGTCGCAGCTTGGCGTCTCGATGCCCGGAGGTGCCGACGAGATTATCCGGATCAGCCGGCAATCGAATTCGGGGACGTACTATTATTTCCGCGATGTGATTCTCGGCCCGGGGCGTGATTTTAAACTCGGCTCGCGTGACATGCACGGTTCCAAGGACGTGGTGGAGTTGGTTTCTAAGACTCCGGGAGCCATCGGTTACAGCGGCATGGGCTATGCTATACCCGAGGTCAGGACCCTGCGGCTTGCCGTTAAGGCCGGCGACAAAGCGTTCGCGCCCACGGTTGAGAACACGCTGAACCACGCTTACCCGATTGCCCGGCCCTTGTTCATGTACACCCTCGGAGAACCCAGCGGCCCGACGAAAAAGTACCTTGACTGGATTCTCTCCCCGGCCGGCCAGAAGATCGTGATCCAAAGTGGCTATGTGCCTTTGCCCAAAACGGGCGAGCAACCCTAAACACGGATGGAAAAAGCTGCGAGGTCCATACAGAACCGACCCCGGTGGGAGGTCGTCGCTGAAACTGCCATCGAGTGGCTGATCCGCCTGTGCGGCATCAGTGCCATCCTGTTTGTCTTTGGCATCTTCTTCTTTGTCTTCCGCGAAGGCAGCGGGTTCCTTTTTCACGGCTTCAATGTCCGGGAGTTTTTCGGCAGCCCCGAGTGGTATCCGAATTCGCAGAGTCACGTGCGCTACGGCGCGCTGGCGCTGATTGCGGGCACGGCGAGTGTCACGGTACTGGCCATGCTAATCGCGGTGCCTTTCGGGATCGGGGCGGCAATTTTCATCTCTGAATTCTGCGGGCCACGGTTAAAGGAGACGCTGAAGATCACTATCGAACTGCTGGCGGCCATTCCCTCAGTGGTCTGGGGGTTCATTGGATTGACCGTGATGAATTCGCTGATTATCAACCTGTTCGGCGCGCCCATCGGCCTCAACGTGTTGAATGGCGGATTGATTCTCGCCCTGATGAGCGTGCCAATCATTGTGTCCATCGGCGAGGACGCGCTGAAGGCGGTGCCCGACTCTTACCGCGAGGCGGCGCTGGCGTTGGGAGTAACGCGCTGGCAACTGGTGCACCGTGTGTTGCTGCCCGCAGCAAAAAACGGGCTGCTGGCGGCGGTGTTGCTCGGCGTCGGGCGCGCGGTAGGAGAGACCATGGCGGTGCTCATGGCCACGGGACACGCGGTCAATATCCCCACCAGCTTGATGGACTCGGTGCGTACTCTGACTGCCACCATTGCCGCCGAACTGGGTGAGGCGCCGGCGCATTCGAACCACTATCAGGTGTTGTTTATTATTGGCATCCTGCTGTTTTCAATTACCTTTGTCGTCAACCTGGCGGCCGACCTCATCGTGCGAGGGGTTAGGAACAAATGAAGCACTTTCGCTTCAACCGGTGACGCCTTGTGTTTCAAGCCACTTCATTGACGCGCCGCAAGCAGCTCAGCGAGTTCATCGCGCGGATGGTCTTCCTGCTGATGACTTTGCTGATGGTCGTGCCGTTGCTTTTGATTGTCGGCTATCTTGTCTACCAGGCCTGGCCGATCCTCTCGCTGGACTTTCTGCTGAGCAACCCCAAACATGGCATGCGGGCCGGCGGTATCTGGTCGCCCTTGCTGGGAACGATATATCTGGTGGTCATCTCGCTGGCCATCGCCGCGCCGATTGGCGTGCTCGCCGCAGTCTTCCTGAACGAATATGCACGCGAGAACTGGTTCACTCGTGTCGTCAACCTGGCGGTCGTCAACCTCGCGGGGGTGCCGAGCATCGTACACGCGCTGTTCGGGCTGGGCGCGTTTGTGCTTTTCGCCAGACTGGGCAAATCCATCCTGGCTGCTTCTCTCACCCTGGCTATCATGACGCTACCCGTCATCATAGCCAGCACCAAGGAAGCGCTGGCGGCGGTGCCGAAGGCATTTCGCGAGGCGTGCTGGAACGTCGGCGCCACCCGCTGGCAAACCATCCGCCACATCGTCCTGCCCAATTCGGTCAGCGGCATCCTTACGGGCGTGATCCTGCAAGTCTCCCGGGCTGCGGGCGAAACCGCGCCCATCATGTTCACGGGGGCGGTGTTTTTCAAGGCCATCAAGGAAGGTCACCTCTTTGCCTATGGCCTTTTCGACCAGTGCATGGCGCTGTCGATGCATCTCTTCACGATTTCCACGCAGGTGCCGGACGTGCCCAAGGCGCTCCCTTACGGCACCGCGGTGGTGCTGCTCAGCACAGTTCTGGCGGTCAATGCTCTTTCGATTATTATTCGCGTCCGTCTGCGCTCGAGGAGAAAATGGTGACGCCCGGTCCCATGGTCGAGATAGCCAATCTGCGGGTGCGTTACGGCCAGCGCGAGGTGCTGAAGGGTATCAGCCTGGAGGTAGGGCGGAACGAGGTTCTGGGCATCATCGGGCCGGCCCAGTCGGGCAAGACCACCCTGCTCAGGATCCTCAACCGGACCCTGGACGACGTGCCCGGGGTGGTCATCACCGGCGTCGTCAAAGTGGATGGCGTGGAGGTGCGCCAGGTGCAGGACGTTTTCGCCCTGCGGCGCAAGATCGGCATGGTCGCTCCGTTGCCCGTCGGCCTGCCCCTATCCATCTTCGAAAACGTGGCCTTCGCGCCGCGCATGGCGGGCGTCCGGGACCGCAGCGAACTTGAAGAACGCGTCGAGCGCTGCCTTCGCCAAGCCGCGCTCTGGGATGAAGTGAAAGATCGCCTCCACAGCCTCGGCACCAGGCTGTCCGGTGGACAGCAACAGCGCTTGACAATCGCCCGCGCCTTGTCCCACGACCCAAAGATTCTCTGCCTCGACGAGTTCTCCATCGCCATCGATCCCGTGACCACCATGCGCATCGAGGACGTGCTGAAGGGCTTGCGCAGCCAGATGACCATCATCCTGGCCACCAATCTGGTTCAGCAGGCGCGCCGACTCGCTGATCGGACGGGCTTCCTGTTGAACGGTGAACTGGTGGAAGTGGATCGCACGGAGGTGATCTTCTCTGACCGGCCGGCCAACCGCCGAACCTACGAATACGTCAACGGGATCTTTGGATGAGCACCTCTGGGCCCCCAGATCATTACAGTATTGAAACCAGGGACCTCGATCTTTGGTATGGCAGCTTCCAGGCGCTGAAGAATGTTAGCGTCAACATTCGCCAGCGACAGATTACCGCCCTGATCGGGCCCTCAGGGTGCGGCAAGACGACGCTCTTGCGTTGCTTCAATCGCATCAACGAACGCTACGGTTACGTCACCACCACCGGCGAGATCAAGGTCCTCGGACACAACATCTACGCCCCGGATGTCTCACTGATCGAGTTGCGCAAAGCGGTGGGCATGGTCTTCCAACGGCCCAACCCTCTGCCCATTTCCGTCTACGAAAACATCGTCTTCGGATTGCGCGTCCACAGTAGCTTTGGCTCGCTGAAGAAGTCCGAATTGAACGACGCGGTGGAAATGGCCCTGCGCGAGGTATTTCTCTGGGATGACCTGAAGGACAGGCTGAACAGCCGCGCCACCGCGCTGCAACTCGACCAACAGCAGAGACTTTGCATCGCCCGCCTACTGCCGTTGAAGCCCGAGGTCATCCTGATGGATGAACCTTGCTCCACTCTGGACAGCGAATCCACGCTGGGCATCGAAGAGCTTATGCTCACTCTAGCCGACCGCTACACCCTCCTCGTCGTCACCCACAATATGGCTCAGGCACGGCGAGTCAGCCAGGAATGCGCTTTCATGCTGCTGGGGGAGGTCGTCGAACACGCTCGCACGGAGAATCTGTTCCTCACTCCCAAAGACGAGCGCACCGCCGACTACATTGAAGGCCGCTACGGTTAGAGCTTTTACCGTTGCAGCAGCCCCTGCGCGGCCAGCACCTTTTCAAGCTTGGCGCGGTTTTCAGCTTTCATGGGGACCATGGGCAGGCGGTAAACTTCCTCGATCATGCCCATCATGGCGAGGGCGGCCTTGACGGGAATAGGGTTAGTCTCGATAAAGTTCACCTGCATCAGGGGCAAGAGCTTGAAGTGGAGTTGGCGCGCCGCCTCGAGTTTTCCCTCCAGGAGCAGGTGCGCAAGCCTAGTCATCTCTCCCGGGATTTCGTTTGAGACCACCGAGATGATGCCCACCCCGCCCAGCGCCATGAGCGGGAAGGTGAAGGAGTCGTCGCCGGAAAGCACGTGGAAGCCCGGCGGGACGGCGGCAAGGACCTCCATCTGCTGCACGATGCTGCCGGAGGCTTCCTTGATGCCGATAATGTTGGGCATCTGGGAGAGGCGCGCCACGGTGGGAGGCTCGATGTTTGACGAGGTGCGTCCCGGAACGTTGTAAAGGATAATGGGGAGGTCGGTGGAATGCGCGATGGCCCGGAAGTGCTGGTAAATGCCTTCCTGGGTGGGTTTGTTGTAATAAGGGGCTACGGAGAGAATCCCCTGGACGCCCAGCCCACGCACCTGGGCAGCCAGATCGATCAATTCACGAGTATTATTGCCGCCCACTCCCGCAATCACGGGAACCTTCCCCGCCACCTCCTGAACCACGGCGCGGACGACGCCCAGATACTCAGCATGCTCGAGCGTGGGAGTTTCACCTGTGGTGCCGCAGGGGACAAGGAAGTCGACGCCGGCGTGCAGTTGGAACTGAACCAAACGCCGCAGCGCATCGAGGTCCAACGTGCCGTCCTTTCTGAATGGCGTTAC
>Ga0326727_10012031_pt1 | contig 19863 bp, 17 predicted proteins | sample MB2enrmetagenome_FD_207643 | JGI IMG/M metagenome (GOLD analysis project Ga0326727, IMG submission 207643) | Lab enriched peat soil microbial communities from McLean, Ithaca, NY, United States - MB29MY | ecosystem: Environmental > Terrestrial > Soil > Wetlands > Peat | place: USA: New York...
GTCTGGAGGAACCTCCCAAGCACTCCAACGGCTGGTCGTCTGTGAAATCCAAGGGTCTCTGACGCCAACGATATGAGAGACGATCGTTCAAGCGACACAGCAATGGGAGTCGCGGTCATCAGGACTGCCCACCAACTGCTCGACGACAAGCCCCTTTTACTCGAAGACCCAATCTCACCGCTACTGATTGGAGATGAGGGTGTCCGCGAAATCCTCGACAAAGCTGAGAAGCATTCAACGACCACCGCAAGGGGTCTTCGCTCCCACGTTGCGCTTCGAAGCAGATACACCGAGGACGAACTGTGTCTCGCTTCCCAGTCGGGAATCGGGCAGTTCGTCAATCTTGGCGCTGGGTACGACACATTCGCCTTTCGGCAACCTGATTGGGCTCTTGGCTTGAGAATCGTGGAGATGGACCACCCAGCCACCCAGTCCGCCAAGCGTGACGCGATCGAAAAGATCGGTATCCAGACTCCACAAAACGTGGCTCTGATCCCACTGGATCTCGAGAAAGATACCTGTTCGTTGGCTGTTGCGGCGCCTTTCTTGGATCCATCGCTCCCGACGTTTGTAGCTTGCCTCGGCGTCCTAGCGTACTTGCGGCCCGAAACTGTAGACGGCGTTTTCCATTCCGTCGCGAAGATGCCAAAGGGCAGCAGGCTGTTGTTCGCGTTTGCGCCTATCGAGACCAACTCTCCGTCATGTGCCGCCTCAAGGGCAGCCGCGCAGGGCGAGCCTTGGTTCACGCGGCTTGATGTCGACGAGCTAAAGGACAAGCTAGTCATCAGTGGGTTCCGAGTGGCGACTTTTCTGGACCCCGTGCAGGCCAATGAGAGGTACTACAAGGGCAGGCACGACCTTCCAGCGCCGCGCAAGACGCGGCTTTGCCAGGCTGTCGTTTAGGTCGAGTCGCAACAGCGCAACGTGGTCAAGACTGGCTTGGTTTTCCGTCGACCCAAGACAACCGTTCGTGGTACGATCGTTTGACATGCGTGACTTCAAGACCGACTCCCGGAGGTATTTTGACGCGCTCGCGCCTCGTTACGACAGTCACTATTACGGCCGCCACGGGCGACAGCAGTACCAGCGTGTTGTAGCGGCCGCGAAGGGCTGGAAGTTCAGCTCGGTCCTTGACGTTGGATGCGGAGCTGGCGGCCTTCTCGCCCTTTTGAAGCGACCGCGCCTGAAGCTCGCAGGCGCTGACATTTCTCCCAACATGATTGCCGAGGCGGAGAAGCGGCTCAGCAGGTCAGCCGAGCTGAAAGTTGCAGATTCGGAGAAGCTGCCTTGGAAGGCTGGGACATTCGACCTCGTTGTCACAACGGACTCGTTGCACCACTGGCCCAATCCGCTCTATGCGTTCTCGGAAATGAAGCGTGTGCTAAGGAGGGGCGGACGTGTCGTCGTCGGGGACGTAACCGCTCCTCCTGTTCTCAAGCAACTAGGCAATTGGATCGCCAAGTTCGGCAAAGAAGGGGATGTTCGAGTCTATTCCGCAGCCGAGTTGGAGATGATGTTGCGGGAAGTTGGGTTCGTGGATATCAAGCGTGAGCATCTGAGCCTCATGGCGATTGTGGTGAGTGCGAAGGTGGCGAAGTAGGCTCTACCTCAGCGCCTTGAGCTGCCCGGAGTCGAGTTCGATCCTCTCGATTGGCTTCTTGCCAAAGTCGGTATAGCGGATCCAGGTCGGACGAGCCCTCAGATAGATGAGGCCAAGCCAGGCAAGCCTCGTCGGCCCGCTCGGGAACTTCGCATAGTAGATCGCCTTCAGCGCCTCAAGCTCTACTCCACTTGGCCTGTCGACAACCCCTTCGTATTGGAGCGTCCTCTCATCGCCTGGTATCAGGCCTCCTATGACGAAAGTGATCTTCGGATTCTTCAACAGATTCAGGGCCTTTCTGGTCGTTTCGAGGCTGTCGAAGACAATCTCGAACTGGTCTGTTACGGCGATTCCGACTACAGCGGCCTGCGGCGAGCCATCGGGGGAGACTGTCGCCTGGACGACGTTTGTCTGTGTCCGCATGAACTTTAGAAGGTCAGTTCGATTCATAGCACCTCCCTCGAGAGTGGGAATGCCCTGACGAGGATCAACTGGCTCTACGGCCGCTCTTTCCTTGTCCCGAAAAACAGGCGGTCACTGGACACGGTTCTGCAGATCGAAGGCCCGCAACAGCCGGACCGACTTGTCCTCATAGTCCACATAGCTGGTCCTGTGATCGAAGAGATGTTTGAGCTTCGATCTCAGAGCGGCAAGTTGGGGATAATTGCTCAAAGAGAGTGGAGTTCGACCAGAACACTTGAAACTTGGGATCGTCGAGAATCACAGGATCGCCGTCATTGAGTTCACACCAAGTAATGTGGACAGGCGCAGATAGTTCGTCCGTTGATTTTGCCGCGGTGCGCTCTATTCCTTCGGCGACGCCAAGATCCAGATCTTCAACAAGTTGTCCAGGAAATACCGCCACGTCGAGGGTCGTAAGCCCACTCGCTGTTCTATCGGCATGGACCCAGAAGGCTGCGTAGAGGGATTCGACCCTCAATGGCCGCTGCGAGTGTGTTGCCACTTGGTGCGGGTAGGAGCGCTATAGGTACGAACTTCATTGACCAAGCGCGACCCTCCTAATGCGATTATTAATACGATCCGCGATAAGAAGATTGCCAGAAAGGTCGATTGCGAGGCCCCATGGTTCGTCCAACAAAGCCGCAGTGGCATTGTTACCGTCCCCGCCATATCCCACTCCAAGGTGAGCGTTCCCGGCTACCGTACTGATATTTCCATTCGTATCGATTTTGCGAACAACACTGTTGAGTTGAGACACGTAGATGTTACCTGAAGCATCTACTGCGATCCCGTAAGGTTGCTCGATTTCGGCGGAAAGTGCCGGCCCGCCGTCACCAGAATCGCCGTTGACGCCATTCCCGGCAATAGTGCTGATAGTGCCGGTTGTATCAACCTTCCGAATGACAAAGTTTAGGCCGTCAGCAATGTAAAGATTGCCCGAAGTATCAAAGGCAATGGCCCCGGGGTAATTCAGATGGGCCGAGGTGGCCGGGCCACTGTCGCCGGAATATCCTGGGATGCCGGCGGCGTTTCCTGCCACCAGGCTCACTGTTCCTGCTAAAAATTCCAGAATCCTGCTATTCCCCGTGTCAGCGATATAAAGATTGTGGGAATTCACCACGATATCATTGGGATAGTCCAACTCAACAGTTGGACCAGGAGCGGGAAGTGGCGCCGTAAGATTATTGTTGCCATAGGATCCCGTTCCAACGAGTACGTTGGGAGAGCCCGGAATCTCTTTTATCTGCTGGCTGCCGGTATCGCAGATGTAGATGTTGCCTGAATCCACAGCGACGGCCTGCGGATTGAAAAGCCCAGAAGCTGCCGCAACCGTAGTCATGATGCCGCTCGTATTGACCATCCGAATTCGGCTATTGTTGCAGTCGGCGATATATAGATTGCCAGAAGTATCCACTGAGACGTCATAAGGCTGATACAGCTCTGCGGAAGTAGCTGGTCCGTTATCACCGGAGAAGCCTGCCGTTCCATTGCCCGCAATTGTGCTGATCTTCGCTCCGCCCGGCGCGCCGAAACTTTGTATGACGCCGAGCACAAAATTCGAACAGCCCCCGGTGAATGCCAAGAGTGTCGTCAGGACGGCGAGCCGTAAGAGAAATCGCGTCATCAGGGTCTCCATTTCGCTAGTTTGCTAGCGTGACTTCGATAGCGAGCGGAACTGTCACTCCTGCGGTTCCGAGAGAAAGATCGCCAAAAAATGATCTGCTAGCGTCTTTTGCTACAGCTCCAAGAGCTGTCAGTGCGTTCGCAGGCTCTTTCAGCGCAAGAAGCGCCATTTTCAAGAGCTGATCATTCTCTTTCGTCCAAAACAAGGCGTTTTTGATTGCGTCAAACTTATCAGTCCGTTCGATTGGCGGAGATTTTATCTCCACTTGGGAATGACCGAGTAGCATTAATAGATAAGCCGAAGCCGGGTCGGGTCCAAGTTCTCTTTGCATCTGTCCTTCTTGAAGCGTATGTATACCACTGAAAGCAATTAAACCCAGGTTATGACCGACTGTATTTGCTACACGGGCTGTGGAGAAGTAGAGTTCGGCCTCCATACTCAACTTATTTCTCATTTCATTTACGATTTCAAGCACCCTATGCTGATCCTGCCCGACGACGCCGTTGATTCTCACCGCGTGTTCTACAATCCAGGGAATCACGAAACCGTCCAGAATGATAGACACATTCACACCGAGCGTTCTGCCAACCAGGGCATTGTGGAATCGTATCGCTCGTTGATTACTTGAAACAGAGCTATCCCCGCCAAAAACCGAGACTGCAAAGAGGCAGAAAAGCATGGCGAGCCAGATTCTCGCATTAAACCTTCCGGAAGGCCAAAATCTTGTGAGGTTCCATTAGTCGCTCCAAAAAGGTCACTGAAACCGCCGTTTCTCCCTCCTCCACCCTCAGCTATCCCGTTAGTTGATCCGTCTCGCGCCTCTCGAGCCCGGACCTATTTTCCATCATGCGATCAATGTAGCCCATAATGCGTTTGGTCTCCTCTCTGTTTTGGACCAGGAGCTCCAGGCATTCAAGGGATCACTCTGCAACCTCTGTCCTATGCAGTCCCGTTTGCTGAGCGAGCCCTTCCAAGGCTTATATTCAGAACTTGCTTCTCGCATCTGTGCAGCATCTTCACATGTGCTTGCTATAGTGCTGACTCCGTGCAGCTTCGCGACGTCGGCTCGGGACATCTTTCTATGCTCGCGAATCTGCCGCATGCGCTACCTGGCGCTCGCTAATTCATCCAACTTTTTTTGGAATTTCAATTTCCATCTTACAACCAATGTTCGCGAAAGTCGAGTGTTTTTTCGGGGCGCGCCAGGGAAGCCGACCGAGCGGGGCCTGTATAGGCCCCGTGCGGCAGCATGAATGCATCCACTGCGACTGGGTGGGTGATGAACGCTTCGATGCGCTGCTCGGGTTGATCCGGAAACTCACGGAATCAAGCAGACTGTGGTCGCCGCGAGCGGGCGAATCGACGCATGGCCTCCAGGTTCTCTGGCGGCGTTCCCCGCGGCACCTCGCAGCCTGCGCACACCGCGTAGTGATGTCCGCCGGCTGCCTCCAAGCACGCGGTCAGTCCGGCCTCTACGTCGCTAGGACGGCCTTCGTAGAGGACCCGCACCGGGTCGATGTTTCCCGATAGCAGTTGGGCAGGACCCATATACCGGCGCGCAGTGTCAACCGACACCATCCAGTCCAGATCCAAAATGTCGGCGCCTACATCCCGTAGCATGGGCAGCAGATCGGCCGTATTTCCGCAGATATGCAGCCGCACGAGCGTCCCCATGCTGTGCAGCTCTTCGACGTACCGCTTCTCCTGTTCAAGCACAAACTCCCGGTAGATCCCCGGTCCCACCAAGGAGGCAGCCGCATCCCCCACGCCCACGACGTCAGCCCCGGCCCTCACTTGCTCGCGGGCGAAGCGCATCGCGTTCTCAAAGACGAAGTTCATAAGGTCGCGCACGAACGCCGGATCGTCGAAAAAGTCGAGCATGATGGTGTTGATCCCGCGCAGGTCAGCACTCTCGGCCGTCGGCCCTTCGATCCAGCCCTCCACGATTTTCTCTGCACCGACACCTTCTTTCAGCAACCGGATCACCTCCAGTCGCTTGGCCATTCGCGGTCCCGAGCCTGGGTCGATCGTCTTTAGAGCTGGCAGTCGTTCCTTTTGGGCCAAAAGCGCGTGCTCCTCGTCGATGGCCGGTGGCTGATTGTCGTAATAGATGATGGAAGCGCCCAGATCAGCAGCCTCGGTTGTAGGGCAACTGATAGCTGAGACGTGGTCAATGTCATGGCGAGCGGCGAACTCAATTTGCCCGAGCGCGTGCACCTTCGCGTCGAGTACATAACGGCGGTACGGCTCGCCGATGGCGGCCGAGGCGATCATCATGGTGATTGGGATCAGGGGCAGCGAGTCGGTAGGCTCGCCGCGCAGAGTCTTTTCGATCCTTTCCTTACCAGTCATAGGTACCTCGGGAGTGCAGTCTATCAATAACACAAATGGAGATCTTGTACCCGAAACGGCCCCGCACCTCTCGTGCTGAGTGAACCGTCACGCGCCTTCCTGTACTACCTCCATAGCGATTCGCGCCCAGTCCCACAGCCTCTCGGGCTTGTAGGCTACGGTAGAGATGTCCTTCATGATGACTTCTACGTGGCTCACGCCCCTTGCCCGGTCCAGCACGTCTTTCAAGGCTGCCCGGGCCTTGTCCGGGTTCCAAGTCTCCTCCACAAAGATCGCCGGACTCGGCTTGAAGCTGAGGACATAATCACCTTGGACCTCGTCGATGACCTTGGCGAAGTTGTTCCACGGGCTCATGGAGAACTTGCGGAGGTTGGGAATGCGGCGCAGGAGCGGGATCTTCCTGTCCAGCGACTCGCAGCAGCCGTAGTACACGAGCCCCCAGCGCTCCAGCCAACGAAAGTCGTGGCGCAAGGCAAACTCCCAATGCATGTCAGGGGAGACCTCCGCAAAAATTTGCGCGTTGGAGCAGCCCCACATGTTGTAGGGCTGGACCCGAGACGGATCATATTTCGAGCCCGGCAGGTCCCACGTATAGCCGTACCCACCGGAGCCGATGCGCGTGTTGTTGCAGTCCAGGGAGAGAAGGTTCTGCTCCACGAACTGATCCAACTCCACCATCCATGCATCCACCATGCGCTCCACGGCAGCGTTGACCATCTGCGGCCGCTCCACAAGATCTACCATGGCCTCTTCGAGGCCCCACCAGCGGATGAGGTAGTCCCACGGTGTGAACCAGATGTGCGTCTGCCCGACTTTGCGGACGGGCATGATGCCGCGGAACAGCTCCTCCATGGCCGCGAAGCTGGCTGCCGTGGTTTCCTCATCATGGGTGACCCGGGGCATGCGGATCTTCTCTATGTCCTCGGGCTCGCGGATCTGCACGTGAAAATGGCGCGAGATGATGTCGCTGGCTGCATCCGTGCGCGCAACTTCCACATCTTCGTGGATACCGAAGTCCGTGCTGTGCACAGCCAGGGGACATTCCAGGAAGTCGCTGAACACCATATCTCCGGGCATGTGGCGCCACTGGTAGAGGGCGCGGCGCAGCCTCGTCTCCAGCTCCCGTGCCCAGGGATGGACGGTCCGCAGCGTCAACTCGTCTCCAACGTTCATCTCGTGCCATGGGATTTCGTTGATCCATACCATGGGTCTAGCTGACTCCAGGTCGTTGAGCTTGCGCCAGAGTCCAGCTTTCTCACGCTGTACGGGTAACGAGGCCACAGCCGCTGTCTCCTGCCCGAGGCGCCTCAGGACCTCCTTGTCCTGGGCGGAGAGGCGGATGTCGGTGTAGCACTGTGGGGGACTGTAGCTCCCCGGATCATGCAACATCCTCAGTTCCTCCTATACTCCCGGATCGTGTCGAACATCGCTAGGACATTCTCCAAGGGTGTTTCCTCCAGGATATAGTCATGGCTCGCTCCGGCCACATAGCCCCCGCCCGGGGACAGGATGTCAAGGGTACGGCGCGTCGCAGTCCGCACGGACTCCGCGGTGCCTTTGATCAGGACGTGATGGGAGTCGATGGCGCCGTTCAGGAGCAGCCGGCCGCCAAAGTCCTGCTTTAAGCCGACGGGCTCCATACCCGCGCAGGACGGCTGCAGGGCATGCAGGCCGTCCAGCCCAGCGCGGATCATGGGCGGAATGAGGGGACGGAAGCCGCCGCAGCAATGCAGCATGACCTTGCGGCCGTAAAGATGTCCGAGGTCGATGAGCCGGCGCAGAGAGGGCATTGCGAAGCGCTCAAAGAGATCCACGCCGAGAAGCGGCCCGGTCTGTGAGCCGAAGTCGTTGCCAATGAAGAAAATGTCGATGGAGGAATCGGCCGCCTCGAAGGTGGCGCGGCTCACAGCGGCGTAAAAATCCGTCACCTTGTCGAAAACCCGGGAGGCGAGCTCCGGCAGGTCATACATCGCGTAGTACAATCTCTCCATCCCCAGAAGGTCGATCACATCATGCCAGAATGGCGACCAGTCTCCCCCGAGGATGGCGAACTCCCCGCCCCAGCTTTCCGCTTCCGCTTTGATCCCCGACACGTCCATCCACTCGGGGTCGGGCCACGGGTAGTCCTCCACATCACGTACACTGCGTGCGCTGGCAAGGGGATGCGACAGGGGTTGACCGTAGCCGATGCCGATCCTTTCGATTCCGAAAGGACTCTTCCATGTGGCGCCACCAGAAAGGCCCAAGTCCGGACCAACGTAGCGCGCATACACCCTTCGGAAATCGTCTCCGACGCGCCGGCGCATTCCCTCGTCATCCAGGCGGAGGGCGGCCTTGGCCTTGGCCCAGAATTCGGGGGACGAGCCGCACCAAGCAGGGACGCGGTCCGGCTCTCTGTGGCCAAAGGCGGTGAGCACCCGCTCCCGTGAGGTCATGAGCGCGAGCTCTCCGCTACAGGAAGGTCGAACTCACCCAGGGAGAGGGGATAGGTGCCATGCCGACGCACGAGCTCGACGACGTACTGGTAGCGCTCGGCGGAGACGTTGCTGGGAACGGAATGGTCGGATTGGAAGATAAAGCCTCCACCCTTTGCCGCGTTCAGTTTTGTAAGGACCAGCTTGCGCAGCTCCTCCAAGGGGACGGTCGCCCAGGCCCGCGCGTCCATGTTTCCGCAGAACCCCATGCGATGTCCGAATCTTTTGCGCAGGTCCACAACCTCTAGACCTGCTTTAGCTTCTAGCGGGTTGTAGGAGTCGAGGCCCATCTCGATGAAGTCCTCATAGATGGCCGAGGCGTTGCCGCACCCGTGATAAATCACCGGCAGACCCGCCTCGTGGCAGACACGGATCTGCTCCCGCACGATGGGTTTGAAGTGGCGCCGCCAGAACTCAGGGGAGAAAAGCATGCCGTTGACGTAGGCCACGTCCCCCCAAATGACCATGCCGTCAAGAAGGCCGCCGCCCGCCTTGATCTGGGCCCTAGTCAGCTCGATCACGAACCGGCCCAGCCGCTCGATGAACCGGCCCAGCTCATCCGGGTAGAGGCCGATCCAGAGCATCACGTTTTCGGACCCGATGATGCGCCACAGCTCTTCGTGGCCCTCGCAAATGCTCCCATAGACGGGAAACTCCGGGTAAAGGCTCTTTACAGTCTCGATCCACGCCGGGGAGTTGCGCACGAATCCGTCCCCCACTCCTGCCACCTGGTTGTCTCCTGCGGAGAAGAACCGGCGCTCGTCCCAGGGGTCATCGAACAGGAACGCCTCCATCTTTTCCAGGGAATCGGTCTCGAAGGACAGGTAGTCCGGCATGGGATCGGCGAACTTCTTGCGGATTACAGCCTCGAAACCCGTGCGAACCACCACCTCCTCCTCGTTCTGGGAAAGCACCGTGAAGTCCTTCACGTGCGGGTCCATGTTCGGGGTGGTCACGATCCAGTCCAAGTCGTAGTGGCGGTAGATGTCAGCTTCCGGCGGCAGTCCCATCTCCCGCCTCCAGCGCTCCAGGAAGCTTCCCCAAAAGAAATCGCTTATGGGCACGCGGTCAGCTTCCCGGTGGTGCAGCGCAGCGTCCATGCGCGCCAGCTTCGCGGCGCACGAATCGGTTCTCGTCACCGTTTCCCCCTTTAGTCCAGGTGAAAGAGCTCTTCCATGTCGGCCCACCACTCGTCGGGCCCGCGGGTGGCAATGGGACTCTGCATGGGTTTCATGATTGCCCACCATTCCTGCGTCTTCGGATCCGCGGCCATTTTCGCCATGTCTTCTGCGTAGTCGTTGCCCACGTACTCGAAGTACGCGAAGAGCTGGCCATCCTTGTGATAGATGGAGTAGTTGCGGATATTGCATTCCGTGATCTTTGCCAGCACTTCCGGCCATGCGCGCGCGTGGAATCTCTTGTATTCCGCAAGCTTCTCCGGCTTGACGCCGATGAGCTGCCCGTACCTCCGCATACGCTCCTCCTCGAATAGTGTTTGTCTCAAAGGAAGCCGCCTCCCGTGGGAGGCGGCTCCAGGTCAAGGCTCTGTCCCGCTTACCACTGGGGCGGGTAGAACTTCTCGACGTCGGCCTTTGTGATGATGTGCTGGGCGAGGTTCTTGCGGATCGGATAGCCTTTGCCGTTGAACCAGTCGGCGGCGGTCTGGGCGGCGAGGGCGCCGTCTCCTTCCGCTGTCTGGTACGTGATGGCGAAGAGCTTGCCGTCTTTCACCAGATCCATGCCCTGCTTGGAGTTGCCCGCGGCCACGACGACGACGTCGGTGCGGCCGGCCTTCTCCAGCGCCTGGAATATGCCGAGGGACTGCGCAGAGTCGTCAGAGGCGCAGATTCCCTTGAGGTCTTTGCCGTACTTCGTCAGCCAGTCGGACACCAGCTGCATTGTGGTGTTTGCGTCGAAGGTGGCCGGCGTTGGGGAAGCCGCGACGAGCGTCTTGATCTCGGGGGCGTAGGTGGCAAGCTCGGAGATGGGGCCGTAGGAGCGAGCGAAGTATGGTGATCCGCCTGGGGCGTGCTGGACGTACGCCACTCCGATTGTCTTGGCGCCGGGGTTGCGGCTGCGCAGCTGGTCGGCCCACGCGCGGGCGAGGAGGCGGAACTGGCCGAAGTCATCCGGTCCGGTCCAACCGAGGGAATAGTTCAGCGCCGCAGCTTCAGGGAGTGTGTTGAACATGTGGAGGGGGACTCCCGCAGCGTTGATCTTGCGGGCCTGCTGAACCGCGCCCTTCGCGTCGAGCGGGATGAGAAGGATCATGTCCGGCTTCTCGTTGATCGCTTGGTCAATGAGCTGGTCCTGGACGTCCTTGCTCCAGTTCGGGGAGAGGGCCTTGAAGTTCCACTTGTACATGTCGGCCACTTTCTTTGCTCCGAGGATGCACGCAGTGGTCCATGGGTGATCTCCGTGGACGATCATGATGACTTTCTTGCCGATGGCGCCGTCTGCGGGGGACTTAGGAATGTTGGTCGGGGTAACGTTCCAGCCAGCCCATTCCATGTCGTACCAGTGCAGAGGATCCGTCTCGGGAAGTTTGTTGGGATCCGCCGGCCGCATGGGAACCTTGCGATTGTCCTTCGAGGGCGCGAGCAGTTGCTGGCCGTCAGCGGACTTCAGCACGCTCGTATCCACGGCGAGCGACGCAGCGAGGTTGGCCTTCTGCTCGGCGGTCAGGCCCTGGCCGAACACTGGCGTGAGGGCGAGCGCCGCGATGGCGAAAGCGATGACGATGAACGGGAGTCTTCTCATCAGACTGCCTCCTTCCGATATGCCCATCCGGTGTTCGCCCCGAGGAGCGCTCCGGAAATGGTGCCCACGACGCGCCGCAGTTTCGCGGCGAACGGCAGTCGGCCTATTGGCCGACTGATTTTCTGCTCTGCGCGGCCGCCCTGCGCTCCGCGAGTTCCCTCACCAGCTCGGGCCGCTGTCCGAGGGTTTTTTCGTGCCGGTATAGGGCGTATGCCTCGTAGAGAACGACGTACGCGAGGATGAGGCCCGCGAGGAAGATCTTCACTTCATTGCCGAGGCCGAAGAGGATGATCCCAGTGTAGAGCATTTCGAGGGAAAGTATGGCTACGACGCTCCGTAGCACACCACCTTTGCCTCCTGACATCGCCGTGCCGCCTATGATGGTGGCCGAGATGACGTACATGAGGGAGTTCTCTCCGAGCTTGAGGGTGGCTGCCGTGGAGACGAGGACCGAAACGACGCCGCCAATCGCGGCCGTCACGCCCGAGAGAACGAAGGCGGAGACGGTGTAGCGGTCCGTTGCGATGCCCGCGAGCCAAGCAACGGTGCGATTGCCACCGACGATGTAATAGTTCCTGCCGGCCCTCGTCCGCCGCAGAATGAGTTCCACGACAACCACGAGCACCAGGGTGACGAGGATGCGCGGAGTGACGAGGGGAAGGAGGTTCTTGCCGAGGAAGTCGGAGATCGCGAAGGCCTCGTCCGTCGACACGCTGATGGAATTGCCCCCAGAGAACTGGTAAATCGAGCCCTGGAGTATGGTCATCGTGCCGAGGGTGACGATGAAGGAGTTGATCTTGGCCTTGGTGACGAGCAGGCCGTTGAAAAGCCCGATCAGGGCCCCCCCGACCACCGCCGCTGCAACGGCCCCGGCGAAGCCCAGGAAGGGCTCGAGCCCCATAGTGAGCACACCGGCGAAGGTGATCACGGTGCCGATGGAGAGGTCGAGCTGACCGCAGATCATCACAACCGTGAATCCGATGGCCACGGTGGCGTTCATGGCCACCGCGTTGAGGATGGTAGTGAAGTTGAAGACGTTGAAGAACTTTGGTGCTGAAAGAGACATGAACGCGAAAACGATAACAAAGATGATGTAGATCCTATACTTGTCTCCCAGCGCGAGGAGGCTGTTCTTTCCCGACCTACGCATCATCCCTCCCGAGCCGGCGGAGTGATAAGGCGTTGATCCCGACCACAGCGATGAAGATCGCTCCGCGGATCATATCCTGGGAGAACGTGCCGATTCCGAGAAGCGTCATGATGTTGTTCAGGATGCCGATGATCAGCGAGCCGCCGAGTACGCCAAGGATGGTACCGCGGCCGCCCGCGAGGGTCATGCCGCCGATGACAACGGCGGTGACCGCTTTGAAGTCGTAGCCTGCGCCGTTGTACCAGGCCCCAACCCGCGACAGGGAGGTCACTGCCAGGCCCGCGATTGTCGCAGTGAAGGCGGCGAGCACGAAGGACAGCATGATTGCCCGATCCACGGCAATGCCCGAGAGCTTGGCAGCCTTCGGCGAGGACCCGGTGAGCTTGAGCTTGATGCCGAAGGAGGTTCGAGTCAGCACGAGCTGGCCGAGGACGACAAGTACCAAGAGCATCACAAGCGGCAAGCCGAGAAGATCGAAGAAGCGAAGACGGTAGATCGAGTCGAGAAGGGCGACGGCGTGCGGCGGGGAGCCGACCATGTCGGGGTAGATCTGCTTGTTCACCCACACGAGCCGGATAACGCCCATTGTCACGTAGTTGACCGCCAGGGTCCAGATAATGGGGTTGGCCTTGAACCGACCTACCACAAATCCGTTGAGAACACCGATCAAAAGACCGACTGCGAAGGCTCCTGCCAAGGCAACCCAGAAGTTGTAGCGGAGGAGCTCGATGCAGATATAGCCTGTGAAGCCCATCGTTGTGGGGACTGACATATCGGCAAAGTTGCCCGAGTACGTCACAAAAGCCATGCCCACGGCGACGATACCCACGAGGGCGACCGCGTCAACGATATTGAGCATGTTCTGCGCCGAGAGGAAGTTGCCGATCACGCCGGTGAGCTGCAACAGCGCGCCGAGTGCCAGGAAGAGAACGGCGATTGCATAAACGCCGGCGGTGTTGATAACGCTCGAGAAGGAGCCGGTCCTGAGGGCGCGGGAATCAGTGCTGACCGGCGTTGGCGGTTGCGCCGCGGCGCCGGTCCTTTCAGATATCGTCCCGCTCATGAGCCAGTCCCTTCCCCGTTGGCGGCCAGGAGGAGGCTCTCCTCACTGCACTCGCGGTAGGGCATGTCCCGGATGATGTGGCCCTTGCGCATGATCAGTACCCGGTCGCAGAGGCCGACCAGCTCGGGCAGGTCTGAGGAGATGAGGAGCACCGTGCAGCCCTCCCGGGCGAGCTTTTCGATGGAGGCGTGAATAGTCATTTTGGCTCCGACATCTACGCCCCGCGTGGGCTCATCCAGGATCAGAACCTTGGGCTGACTTGCGAGCCATTTCGCGAGGAGGACTTTCTGCTGGTTGCCGCCCGAGAGGTTGCTCACGGTGCGGGAGGGGTCGGACGGGTGGATGGAGAGCTCGGCAATCAGGCGGTCGACGGCAGGCTTGCCGCGTGCCTGAGAGTAGACCCCGGCCGAGGAAAGCCGATCAACGATTGCCGAAAGCACGTTGTCGATCACGGGCAGCCGCAGGGCAAGACCCTCGGTCTTGCGGTCCTCTGTCAGGTAGGAGATCCCCTGTTCGAGGAAATCAGCCATGGTGGATCCGCGCACGGGCTTGCCGTCCAGCTCGATCGAGCCTTCGTCTGCGCGGTCCAAACCCGTGAGGACCCTGGCGAGCTCCGTTCGTCCGGCTCCGGACAGCCCGCAGATGCCTAGGATCTCTCCGCGCCGGGCCTCGAAGTCAACCTCGTGAAAGAAGCCGAAGCGGGACAGCGCTTTAACGCGGAACCTGACAACGCCGACGGAGCGCTCCTCACGATGGTAGAACTCCTTGACAGATCGTCCCACCATCATCTGGACGATCTCCTCATGAGTGACCTCGCCGATGGGCTTCGTTGCGATTTTCTTCCCGTCCCGCATGACCGTGACGCGGTCGGCGATGCGAAAGATTTCGGGCAGGTGATGGGAGATGTAGACGATGGCAATTCCGCGGCGTTTGAGGTCGCCGATAATGGCGAACAGGCGCTCGACTTCTTCGCGGGAGAGGGCACTGGTTGGCTCGTCCATCACAAGGATGGAGGGCTTGTTCCCGAGGACTTTTGCGATCTCCACGAGCTGGGCCTCGTGCTGGCTGATATCCTCGATGGGCAGGTTCGGGTCTATATCGAGGCCTACAGAGGCTAGCAGCTCCTTTGCCTGGGCCCGGGCGCCGGTCTTGTCGAGGAGGAACCCCCGTTGGGGAAGCCGGCCGGCGAGGAGATTCTCCGTGATGCTGATGGGCCGGGCAAGGCTCAGCTCCTGGTAGATCATGCCGATGCCGTTGCGCTTGGCCAGCGTAGGGGAGTGGAGGAGCGCCACTCGGCCGTTGATGGCTATCTCTCCGGTGTAGTCATCGAACGAGCCTGCAAGGATTTTCATCAAGGTGGATTTGCCGGCACCGTTCTCCCCCACGAGAGCGTGGATTTCTCCGGTCATCACTTCGAAGCTCACATCATCAACGGCTATCGTGCCGGGGAAACGCTTGCCCACATGCCTCATCTCGAGCGCCTGCTCGGATGCCGGTTCACTCACGCTACTCTCCTTGGTCTAAATGGGATTATCGGGGAATCCTACGCCCGTCTCGCTGGGATCGCAACTTCAAAAACTGTGACTTTCTCTCTAAAGAATGAATGGGCGCTTGCTCGTAGCCTCTTCGCGGCACGCCTTCGACTTCGATTCCGACGGGTAGTAGCCCTTGTATTTCTTGAAGATCGTGTAGAAGTAGTTCGCGTTTGCGTAGCCGATCCGTGAGGCGATCTCGCTCGTCTTAAGGGAGGTGAAACGCAATAGCTCTTCCGCTTTGCGCAACCGTAGCTCGTTGAGGTACGTAGTGAAGGACGTACCCACCGCGCGATGGAAAAGACGGCCCAGATAAGGAGCGGAGAGCCCGAACATGCTGGACAGTACCTTCAAGGAAAGGGGCTCTGCGTAATTGCGGCTTACATAGCGCACCGCGCGGTCCGCAAGGCTTTCCGTTTGCGTCTGCCGGGAGAGGATACGGATCACGTCTTTTGCCAGCCGCATCATCCACTCCATCGCATTGCGGGGCGTCTTCTGGTTGAAGAGGTTGCGATAGAGGCTCTCATAATCTCCGAAGATGGCGCGCTCATCCACCTCGTTGGTCTTCAGGATATGGATGAGCGTGGACAGCACTTCGATGCAGAAGCCCCGGAAGAACTCGGGGCTCATCAGCTCGGAGTTCAGGAGGCTCTGATAGGCGTCCTCGAAGAAGCGGTCCACTTGACTCTCACTGGCCACCTGGACTGCCCGGGCCAGTAGCTCGAGGGAAACGGAGGAGAACTCGGGTTTTTTCGACAGGAAGTCGTCCACGTTCTTCCGTGTGATGATGTGCTTAGGCAGGTAGACTATGGCCGGGATCTCTAGACCGGCGAACCAGTCCGCAGCGATCTTCATTGCCAAGGCGCCGTCAGCCTGCGCGGACTGGAACGTGATCGCCTGAAGGTCGCCGTCTTTCACAAGCTGCATGCCCTTTTGCGTACTTCCAGCCCCGACACGCACGATGTCCAGGCGGCCGGCGGCGCGGAGGGCCGCGTTAATCCCGTCCACCAGGATGTCGTCATCCGGACTAACGATGCCGCGCAGCTCGCGCCCGTACTGCGCAATCCACGTCTCCACCAGTCGGCGCGCCGCCTCTGGGTCGAAGACGCCGTCAGTGCAGGCTTCGCCCATGGCCAAGCACTTCATCCGGGGCGCTACCGTGGCCAGCTCCGTAACCACCGACCACGTTCGGGCATCATGGCAGGATGACCCCGGGATATGACGGATGATTGCATAGCCGCCTTCGTGCCCCATGAAGTCCGCGAGCGTACGGGCAAGCATACGGAACTGCCCCCAATCATCGGGTCCGCACCAGGCAAGGATGTATGGGTATGCTTCGTCCTCGGGAATGAAGTTGCTCACGATCACGGGCATCCCGAGTGCGTGCATCTCCCGGACCCATGGCGTGCAGGCCGTGGAGCTGATGGAAACTAGGATGACGAGATCGGGCTTGTCTTCCAGGGCGCGTCGAACTTCGTGGTCCTGGCTCTCCACTGTCATCGCTGCGGTGTAGGTCTGCACAAGGGCGCCCACGCGGTCGGCGATTCGTGCAAGCCCTTCGGCAAAGGCCATGTGATAGGGATGGGTGCCGGGCTGCAGAAAGGCGATCCGCTTCCCGCGAGGTCCATTACAGGGAGACTCAGGCATGGCGAGCTTGTCAATGCCCCAACCCGCGTACTCTTTGCCATACCAGTGGCGTGCATCCTCCTGGGGATACCGCTCAGGACGTTGCGGGGGCAGGGGGATGTCTTTTCTTGGGTTGCTCCAGAACAGGAGGAGCCTGTCATCGCTGAAGAACATGCGTGTTGCGGCGGAGTAACCGCCATCGCTCTATTGTATTCCGCCGAGCATAGTTGGGCAACAACGGCGTAGCTATGCTCAGGCCTGCTGCGCCCGTCCCTTGGAAGTACGCGTTCTTCTGGCTAATCGTACGTACGCGATTCGATCGAAGAACTGTGGCGTTCCAGGGACCGGTTACTCGGCTGATTATTTGTGGCGTCTGTCCCTGGAACTCATCCCCCCGATCGGGCGCTTGCAAGCTTGCCGAACCTGTTGTTGATCGCAAGAGCAGGATCCAAGGGGACAGCAACGCCAACGGTGCCGGAAGGCGTCGCAATATTCCCAACCGGCTTCAGTGATTTTCCTGCAAACTGGGGCAGCCACTCACGCTGTGCCCTGAGCATCTCGCCTGCCTTTGCCGTAGGATCTCCTGCAGAGTCGGTACAGCGGACGTCAACGGGTCCATGGCGCATGCCATAATCAGTTTTTCAGGATCCCCTATGGCTACCTCGGACGCCATCAGTTGGACGTTGGGTGGGCAGTCTCCCGAGATGGACTGGCTGGATCCCGTTCCTGTCTGCGAGGATGGGAATCTCGACGCAACAGTCGTGGGGCAGGTTTTCGATATAGTATGGACTCTCTCGGGACCTCGCACTAGGCCAAAAAAGGCTCGGCCAGGGAAGGAATCCATATGTTTTCGCCTTTGTTTGCGAGCCGCTTGTTTAATGCCCTTTTTCCCGGTTTTTTCTCTTTTCTCTAAGAATTTCGCTTAAAAAGTGTCTAAAGGGAGTATACTTCGATTACCGGAGATGAAAGCGATGAGCCAACCAAAGCAGTTCTCGGCAATCGGCAGAGATGCTAAGGGATTCTTCTTCCTGTGTTATGGACCAGACCTTTTGACCCTCCGAAGTGATCTCAATAAGGCGCTCTCTACCCTCAAGGTTCCAAAGGTAATCGAAATCAGTGACATTCATTTGCGGCAAAACCCTTGCGTGATCGTCAAAGGCAAGGGAGAGGATCTAGGAACGCTAAAGATGTATCTTGCCACCCATGAGCGATATATCGATCGGATTCCAGGAGCGGCTCAACGCATGCCGTGATCCTCGTGCCCCTTTGGTGCTGTCTTGAGGCCGCGCAGGCTGGTAGGAATTCCCTACCGGAAAAACCGCTCTCTTGGTTGAGTTCCTACTACCCACCGGTTGCCGAATCTCGGAAGCCATCACGATCCCCTGGATTGCCAGCTATGAGAAAAGTCAACCGAGAAAAGCCGTGTTGCCTGGCTGCACAAGAAGACCGACCATCGCGACGTCCGAGTCTAGGAAAGGGCCGAAAACAGCGGATCGTGTCTGTCTCTAGGAATCTCGTCGACCGGATACTCGCGGAATACGGCACCGACATGTACCTGTTCAAAGCGGGACGCCAGGCCGCTGAACCACCACAGCGTCGCCATGTGGGCAGCTCCTGCGTCGCCGGCTCTCAGCGTACCGCCTGTGGCACGCTACGATCACCAGGAAGATAGAGAGATGTTTCGCCTTGCCTGCCGTTTCCCAGGTATGCAGGCCACCCAAATAGCCAGACGACCGCCGATGTCTATAGCTCCGATGTCCTCTCCTTGGAACCTATCGCGGTTTGAGGTCTGACGCGCGCGCACCCCGCTGTGCACTCAGACAAGACAGCTCGCCGTATGTGTTGTGGCATTCCCGTCCTATGCGCATATCCTCTTCCTCTGCGCTCGGATCCGCCTTTGGTTTTGGCCTGACAGTCCCGGCAGGCCCATACACGGAACGCTTAGTGATTGGCGAAGCTCAGCAACTCGGCGTTCTCTCCGTACTACGAGCAGCGCGAGGCGACGGAAACGGGCTCCACCCCGATCGTCTTTTTTCCTTGAGCTGACTGCCCGACAGCTATCCGCACATACCAGGGATCGTTCGAACCACCCAAGAGTTTCATATGACCAAGACGGTCACGGGCGACCAGCTGCTTGGCACTGTGAAAAAGGCCTTGCCGCAAAGGCTGCCGACTCGGGTGAACTCCGCGGTGGTCTACGCAATAACACGCGTCCTGGAAAGGATGCCGGACCAATTACGACTGAACCCGAGCTGCGCAAGGTAGATCCCGAACCCCGGAAAGGCCGCATCGAGCTGGACGAGATTCTGGACAGGGTCGTACGCGTCTCCCTGCGGCCTCTTGACGCCGGCGCACTCGCACAGAAGCTCGATCTTCTTTGACATCCACGCTCCCACGTATACTTCAACGCCAGCGCCGGCGAGCTGTTCCACGACGGGTTCTCGGCCGATGGCGGGCTGCGTGATCACGAAGCGCGCACCCGCATCGAGCTTCCTCTTCAGCTTTTCATGCTCGCTGCTCAGCGGCTCGTACTGGTTGAAGGCGACCCCGCAAATGAAGCGCCCGGGATGCTCACGGCCGATGTAGCGCAGAAGCTCGACGGACGTGATGCTTTTCGCGTCAAATCCCAACTCGCGCGGCTCCAGCCGCGACAGGCGTGGCCCGCCGTCGCCGCTCACTACTAGCAGGTACTTCAGTCCGCCGTCGCGTGCCTTACCGAGGAACTCGTCGAGGTCGATCTTTCGGTGGAAGGTGTTGAGATGAAGAAGGGTTCGCTCAGGATCGAAGGGAAGCTCCAGTGCACTCATCACTTCCATCCTACATTCCGCAGGTTGAAATTGCATTTTCTCGGCATTTTTCAGGTGGCTTATCCCGTAAAGTTTTCTTTCGGAACCTTCAACAGATCGAGGATGGTCTCTTGAATGCTGATGATCGGATCGAAAAAGAGACGGACTTGTTTGTTGCCTTCCTTCAAGGAATGTTTCCTTTGATTCCGGAACAACTCGATAAGCCTTGTGGTGGTCGGAAACTTGCACCTTCGTTCCTCGGGATACAAAGGCAGCGAGGGGACACCCGATTTCGCCATAGACAGACGGAGTTCCCGTTCGATAAGGGAATTGAGAAGAAGAACAATAAAATAGACAAACATCAGCGCTTCAATGCGATGGGGTAACTTCAGCCACACAGGAGCGGCAACGAAGACCGTCTTAAATTGTTGATG
>Ga0326727_10012032_pt1 | contig 19861 bp, 15 predicted proteins | sample MB2enrmetagenome_FD_207643 | JGI IMG/M metagenome (GOLD analysis project Ga0326727, IMG submission 207643) | Lab enriched peat soil microbial communities from McLean, Ithaca, NY, United States - MB29MY | ecosystem: Environmental > Terrestrial > Soil > Wetlands > Peat | place: USA: New York...
ATTGTGAATTCTGAAAGCGGAGGTAGGCCGTCAAAAATCCGCGAGCTTTCTGAATTGCACCAGGCGGATGAATTCTTTGTTGCTTTCGAGATCGGTGGCAGAAAGCAGTATTCCGTTCGATGAGATCACGAATTTCAAGAAAGGTCTGTACTGATCTTTATGTTCCACGTCCGGAGGGATCACAGGGGATTGAGGGGTGGTCGCCGCCGCATGAGGTATTTCCTTCATGGCCAATTGGAATTCAGCGCCGTGCAAGTTCGCGTGCTGGACGGAGTAAGTCCTTGGGTGGATCGAACTAAGGGAACCATAGGCAGGAAACAACGCTATGGTTTCACCAGGTTCATCGAAAGTTACCAACGAGAGCAACGTCAGGTATGTGGTTTCACCACTGTGGATTTTCGAATTAGCGGTGAGTCCGATGAAGAGGAATGGGATGATGTCCGGCGAAAGTAGCTGCGTCGAGTTATCAATCGACGCCCCAGTGGTTCCCTGGAGACGCCCTTCGCGATCTGTTTCTTGGCAAAAGAGCTTGGATTTTGTCCGCACACATCCAGACACCAACTTTGTTCCGAAAATCTTGTACGCAGCGAGTCGCAATTGATGATCGAGTTTTACCTGGTAGGGAAAGGAGTATCCCTTGGAATTGCTGTCTGGACAGCTAAACATGCCGTCGACTTGGAATTCCCCGTTCCCCGACCCTTGTAGTGTCCACACGTCATGGCATTCAGACGGCTCGGCGGGAACTTTGACATCGGTGTTCGACGTGATGATATACGTCCCCTCTGCCACTTTCTTGAATTGCGCGTGCTCCTCCTCCATCTTCGCCAGCCACGCGCGAGCCTGTGCCTCCTCTTTGTCCAATTGGGGTTCAGAAGAGGTAGGGCGGCCCGGTTTATCGACATTTGGAGGGGTCTGCGAAAAGACGTTTATCGCCGGCAGCGAAAGCAGGAGAAAGCAGAGAGACAATCTCCACCGTTCTGTCAGGCCGTGGAAATGTGAGAATCGATTTCGCATTTCGGATCTCCTACTTGAAGAGTTTCGAAACCTGGTACGCTGCGACGCCCACCAGCGCGCCGGCGACGGCGTCGGCGGCGTAGTGGTAGCGGCCGTAGACGGTGGCGAGGGCCACGCTGGCGGCGAGAAACAGGAACAATCCGCCCAGGCGCGGCGCGTTTTTACGGACGGCGAGCGCCGTGGCGGTGACCGCCGCCACGTGTCCGCTGGGGAAGAGGCAGGCTTGCACGCTGTAGTGATCGAGCAGCCAGAAATTCAAATTGCGCAGGAGGGGCGCGACATGCGGCCCCGGCACGTCACCGAAAAGTACGCGCGGTGGCGTGAGAGGAAAGAAGGGATACACGGCGTAGCAGAAGAGTGTGGCCAGCAGAACCGCGGCCCAGAATTCGTCCATGGCGCGATGGCTCTGCGGGGCGGCGGGTTCGCTGACCGTGTTCCGCCGGGTTGTAAAATAAACGGCGGCAACCCCCAGCGGCACCAGCGGGTAGCAAAGCAGATAGGCAAATTCCAGGTAGTGCTGAAGCCACGGCGCTCCGGCTTGCAGAACGGCTTGAACGAAATGATTGTGCAGCAGGACCCGGTCCCACAGAATGAACACGTCATCCAGATGGTGGGTGGGATCGGGGGTGAGCAACAGGCCCGATTCCCGGTAGGCGACCAGGATCAACAATGCGGGAAAGAGATCAGCGGCGGCCGCAAGCCAGGGAGCACGCTCGCGGTTCCGGCGAAGCACCATCAGGGTGGTGAGGGTCACGGCATTGAGCACGATGATGACGCCGAGGTCGCGCGCCGCGAGATGCAACACCATCGCGCCGAGGGTGATGTAAACAAAAAATGCGAGCGCGATTTGTTCGGCAATAGTAAGACGGATGCGCATTTCGAAAACCGACGGAATCTGTTGGGCTCCGGCCAATCCCACGAAGGAGGTTTCGCTCATGGTGTCTGCTCCCGGTCGACAACGGCAGCCACGAACCACCTTAGCGCGACCGGCGCGGCTTGCCGCCGGGCTCGTCAGGCGCTGCCAACCGGGTATGAGCGTTTACGGTGCCAAACCAAAATTCTCCATATCATCATGAATATAAAAGACTTATCTAAAGAGATGGGCCGCTCACCGGCCCCCCCGGTGTCGTCCAAACCCGCCAGGCGCCAGCGGCGGGCGACAAGTTTCGTCACGCGGGTTCATTCATCTGTTAACACTAGCGTAACATTGGGAGTGCTATAATTCCACCGTGCGTCAACGTATCGTAATCATTGAAGACGAACGCGACATCGTAGAACTGGTGCGGTATAACTTTCGCAAAGAGGGCTTTGAGGTCGAAAGCTTCTCGCGCGGGCGTGAGGGCTTGGAATTTCTGCGCCGCAGTCCCGCCGACCTCGTGCTGCTCGACATTCTGCTTCCCGACGAAGATGGATTTGACATTTGCAAACGCATGCGCGCTGACGAGCGGCTGAAAACTTTGCCCGTCATTTTCCTCACCGCCAAGGGCGAGGAGATGGACCGCGTGCTGGGCCTGGAAATCGGCGCGGACGATTACGTGGTGAAACCCTTCAGCCCGCGCGAACTGGTGGCGCGGGTCAAAGCGGTGTTGCGCCGCCAGGAACGCGTGGCGGAAAAACGCGAGGTGGTGGAAGCGGGCGCACTGCGTCTCGACACGCGCACGCAGGAAGTGACCGTGCGCGGGCGGCCAGTGGAGTTGAGCGCGCTCGAGTTCAAGCTGCTCTATTTTCTGGCTTCGCACCCGCGCCACGTTTTCGATCGCGACCGACTGCTGGACGAAGTCTGGGGCCGCGACCGCTTTGTGACCCCGCGCACCGTGGACGTGCACATTCGGCGCCTGCGCGAGAAAATCGAAGAGCTTCCCAACCGCCCGCACTTTCTCCAAACCGTGCGCGGCACCGGCTATCGCTTTTCACCGGAAGTCCTGGAAGGCGTTGTGGCATAATTGAAGTGCAGTGGTTAGTGGATAGTGGTTAGTGGCTAGCAACCATCCACTGGGAACTCACCCCACGGTCCTTTAGCCACTAGCCACAATCCACTTATCACTGCTCCTAAGATGCCCTTCCGCAGCCCCATATTTCGCAAGCTTCTGGCCAGCGCCTTCCTGCTGATCGCGGTAACCCTGGTGGGTCTGGATTTCTACCTCACGCGCTACACGGCGGCTCAGGAAGTGCAGAGCGTGGAACAGCAATTGGAAGCGGAGGCGCGCATTCTGGAAACGGAAGCCGCCCAGGTTCCGCGCGCGCAATTGGAAGATTGGGCGCGCGAGGCCGCAAAGCGTTCGGGCGCCCGCATCACCATTGTCGACCCCAAGGGCGTTGCCCTGGCCGATTCTCATCACGACCCCGAGACCATGGAAAACCACTCCACCCGTCCCGAAATCATGGAGGCTTATCGCCACGGCGTGGGCAGTTCCACGCGCCACAGCGACACCCTCAATCTGGATCTCTGTTATCTGGCGTTGCGCCTGACCTACCACGATGAACCGGGATACATTCTGCGCCTGGCGGTGCCGCTGGAGGACGTGGATTCGCTCATTGCCTCGGTGCGCTGGCGCATTCTCTGGGCCTCGTTCTATGCCGCGCTGGTGGCGCTGATTATCGCTTACTTCTTCTCGCGGTCGTTCACCCAGCGTATCGCGCGGCTGCGCGCCTATGCGGAAGGATTGGTGAGCGCGCACTTTTCCCAGGCACCATTGCCCGCTGCCGATGACGAGTTGGGCGCGCTGGGGCGCTCGCTCAGCACCACTGCCGAGCAGCTTCGTGATCTGGTGGACCGGCTGAGCGTGGAGTCGGCGCAGCGGGAGGCGATTCTGTCCAGCATGGTGGAGGGCGTGCTCGCCGTGGACGGCGGTTTGCGCATCACCTTCGCCAATGCCTCCTTTGCGCGCGCGGTGGGGGCGTCCATTCCGATTCCCGCTAAATTGCCGCTGGTGGAACTCGTGCGCGATCCGGAATTGCGCGAGGTTTTGACCCGGGTGTTGACCACTGGCGATTCGGTGAAGCGGCGCATGCAGCTTCCCGCCGCCGATCGCGTGTTTGAAGTGCAGGCCGCCCCGCTCACCTCGGGGACGGCACGCGGCGCCATTGCCATCCTGCACGATATCACCGACCTGGAGCGCCTGGAGCGCATCCGGCGGGACTTCGTCGCCAACGTTTCGCATGAGTTGCGCACACCGCTCACGGCCATTCGCGGTTACGCCGAAACGCTGCTGGAAGGGGCGCTGGAAGACCAGGAGAACAATCGCCGCTTCCTCGAAATCATCAAGGCCCACGCTATCCGGTTGAACAACATCTCCTCGGATCTGCTGACGCTTTCGGAGTTGGAAGCGGGCAAGGCGCGGCCCGAACCGGAGGCCGTCTCCGTGCGCGGGGCCGTGGAGTCCGCCCTGCGCACGCTGGAGTCAGAGGCGCGGCTGCGCGGTGTCTCGCTGGTCTGCGGACACATGGAAGACGCGCAAGTGCTCGGAGACCGCCTGCAAATTGAGCAGGCGCTGGTGAACCTCCTCGATAACGCCGTCAAGTTCAACCGGCCCTCCGGCGAGGTGCTGATGGAAGTCACGCGCGCCGACGGCCGCGTCCGGATCACCCTCACCGATACCGGCATCGGAATTCCCCAGGATGACCTGCCGCGCATCTTCGAACGCTTCTATCGAGTGGATAAAGCCCGCTCGCGCGAAGTGGGCGGCACCGGCCTGGGCCTCTCCATCGTCAAACACATCATCGAGCGCATGAACGGCACCGTCAGCGTTGAAAGCCAGTTGGGTAAAGGCTCAACGTTCACGCTGCTGCTCCCCGCCGTCCCCTGAAGCTCCCGCCGAAAGTGAGCAGGCACGAAGCCAAAGGCGTCTGCGGTGTGGCGTCTGCGGTCTGACTTGCTGCGCAATACAGCCTTCTTTCCGCCCGCATATCGAGGCTGACAACGTTGGCGCTACTGTTGGGGCGAGAGGTTGTAAAGGAAAATGAATTGGAGGACCAGGTGATTGCCCGTAAATTCCTGGGGCAAGGGAGGAAAAGGAGCCGAGGCGTGGATGCCGTTAAAAGCCGCGCGATCGAGGGGATCAGAACCGGAAGAAGCCACCATGCGTTCCTGCGGCATCGTGCCATCCTTGAGGATTTCGAAGACGACGCCCACGCGCCCTTTTTCGCCCAGGCGCGCGGATTCGGGAAGCACCGATAACCAGTTGCGCCGGACGATGAAGACGATGCGGGCGAGATAGGGGCCGAAGTCCACTCCCCGCGTGTCCGACAGGATGGTGGGCGCCTCGGTAGAGAAGTTCGGGTGCAGATTGTTGAACTCCATGTTCGAATCGCCTCCGCCTCCTTCCCCGCTTTCGGGGTGATATCCGCGCCCTGCGGCGGCTTGTAGCGACTGCTGGATGGCCTGCCCCGGCGTCATCGATGGCACGCGGAATTTTCCCGCGCCCTCCGAGTTTTGCGGGGCGACGTCGTCCAAGCGCAAGCCATTATCGGTCGGCGGCGGTTTGGGTGCGGCGGGAGTGGGTTGCGTTTCGGAGGAACCGCCCGGAGGAGGAGTGAGAGAGGCGGCAGGCGGCGGTGAAGGCGGCGGCCCACTCTTGAGTTCAGGCTCAGGCGTGTTGCCGCGTGAATAGGGCATGTGCAGGCCATTCGGATCAATCGTCGGCGAGCGCCCCTGGGCTTGGCGGTTCTTGTCGGAAGGACGCGCTTCCGGAGGCGGCTGGCGCAGTGATTTCAGTAGGTCCGGGGGGAGAAATAAGGTGGTGATTTGCCGGTCCTGCTGTGGAGTTACGGGAATTCCCATCATGATCTGGCCGCGGCGGAGGATATCCGGAGCGAAAACGACCAACAGGATCAGAAAGACATGGAGGAACACCGAGGTCATGAACAACGCCCGGCGGCGCCAACGCGCCAATTCCATATCCGGGCCCATGTCCAGCATCAAATGGATTTGGAGATCCTCGCTCATGCAATACTTCTCAATCCTGACTTTCCTCGCTCCCTCCCGCGCCGCGCGGCGCCAATTTCGCCTCGGCCGGGAGCGCCGAGGTCCGTTGATCGATAACCGCCCCTACGGTCCCCTTCGGAGAGAAATACTCTTGCTTGACAACCCACTATATTCCATTTATAGACGCTATGATTCACCGCTCTGCCCTACCGAACGCATCAGGGGAACGCTGACAAGGGCAGCATGTTGTTCGATGCAGTTCATCACATCTTCGGCTAACGCCAAGGCTTGTTTTCCTTCCTTGCCGCCGACCAAGGGGCGACTCCTTGTCCGAACCGACTCCACGAAAGCCTCCAACTCCGCGCGCAGGGGTTCTTGCGGAGTGGTGGTCAGTTTCTGGAAGGCAATCCGCGGGGTCGGCCCCTCGCGGTCCACCCGAATAAGTGTCGCATCCCGGCGCGTGAAATCAATGGAAAAATACTCATTGGGCTGGAAGTACCGGAATTTGCGGACCCTCTCCGTGCTCACGCGGCTGGCCGTGAGGTTGGCCACCGCGCCATTTTGGAATTCCACCCGGGCGTTGGCGATGTCCACTTTGTCGGAGAGCACGGGCAGCCCCACGGCGCGCACATCACGCCAGGGAGAATCCACCATCCAGAGGACGAGATCGAGATCGTGAATCATCAGGTCAAAAACCACGTCCACATCCAGGCTGCGGGCGCTGAAGACGCCCAAGCGATGGATTTCAAAAAACATCGGGCGTGTGGTTGCCGCCCGGGCCGCCACCACCCCGGGGTTGAAGCGTTCCAGGTGGCCCACCTGGAGGATGCGCCCGCCGCGTTCAGCCAGCTCAATAAGCTCGGCAGCCTCCGGCAAGGTCCGGGTGACGGGCTTTTCCACCAGTACATCCACACCACGCGCGAACGCTTGGCGCGCCACGGCGGCGTGATCGGTGGTGGGGATCACCACGCTCACCGCCCGCACCGCGCCCAGCGCTTCGTCCAGGCTGGCGAAGGCGCGCACGCCCAGTTCGGCGGCGATTTCCTGGGCGCGCTCGGGGCGCAGGTCGTAAACACCCGCCAGTTCCGCCCCCGCGACCTGTTTCAACTCTCGCGCGTGCTTTTTGCCGTGCTCGCCCACACCCAGCACGGCGATGGGAATTTTCTCGCTCAATGCTCTCCCTTAGGTGTCAGGTATCAGGTGCCAGGGGAAATTCAAAATGATGAATTATGAGTTATGAATTCCAGGTGTTGGCAGCAATTCCTAATTCATAATTCCGAATTCATAATTCCCCAAGCCCCCACCTACGACCTACCACCTGCCAGACTTCACATCCCGACGATGGCGATTCCCGCTTCGTTGGCATCCGTGATCAGGTTTTGCCGGTCGAAAAGCAGGGTCTTACCGGCATCGACGGCGAGCACGGCGGCTTTGGACTCCCGCATGACCTGGATCGTCTTCCGGCCGACCACGGGAACATCGAAGCGCATGTCCTGATCGGGCTTACTGACTTTGACGACCACCAGCCGCCGACCGTTACTCAAGCTGGCGGCGCGCTGGATGGCGGCGTCGGTGCCCTCCATGGCCTCCACGGCCACGCAGGCGCGGTCCGCCACCACGATGGTCTGGCCGAGGTCCAACCCCGCAATCTTTTTGGCGATTTCGCGGCCATAGTCGATATCCGCCGCCTCGTCCGCGTCGGGAGCGCGCCGCGTGAGCGTGCCGGCCTCCGCCAGCAGGGGCTTCAGAAAGAGCGTGGAATCCACCACGCGCATGCCGCGCCCTTCAATCATGCGCACGAAGGCGCCAATCAGCACGTCGGTGTTCTTCCGCGAAAGTCCCTGCAACATGCGGCTCATGACGCCGTCCGGCTTGATGGCGCTAAACAGTTGGGCGTGTTTCACCTGCCCGGCCAGCACCACTTTGCTGACCTTTTCCGCCACGAGCAGGTCAAGGCACTTGGCCACTTCCCCCAGGCTCAGCCAGTGGATTTCCCGCGCCTTCTCGCCAAGCTCCGGCGCGGTCTCTTCCTTGATGGCCACCACCAGCGGTTCCAGCCCCTGGTCGCGGGCAGCGTCGAGCACCAGAAAAGGAAAACGCCCATTGCCGGCAATGATGGCGTAGCGGTCAGGCGAATTGGGAGATTGAGTCATTTGTTCATCGGGTCATTGAAAGATCGGATCATTGGTTCATTGAGTCATCGGGTCATTGAAAAGCTGTCAGCTGTCCGTGGTCCCTTGTCCGTTGTAAGTGATACGTGGAGTCTAAGAGTCTGATGCCACTGACTACGGACAACGGACCACGGACAGCTCTGCAATGACTCAATGACCCAATGACTCAATGAATCAATTTCCTCACTTCGCCACTCCCCGCTTGGAGTTGCGTATGAAGTCCACCAACGCCTTGACGTGGGGAGACTGGAATCCCTTGGCTTCAATCGCCTCCAGCGCCTGGGTGGTATTCAGTTTGGAGCGCGTCAGCAGGCGGAAGGCGCCATCCAGATCCTTGATGTCATCGGCGGAAAGCCCCCGGCGATCGAGGCCCAGCTTGTTGGCGCCATACACCCCCAGCGGCCGCGGCGCCGTGGTCTTGGAATACGGAATGATATCCTGGTTCACCACGCTGAAAGCTCCCAGGAAGCTGTAAGCGCCGATTCGCGAGAATTGATGAATGCCGCAAAAGGGGCCCACGGTGGCGTGGTCCTCGATCACGATATGGCCGGCCAAAGACGCGCCGTTGGCCATGATGATGTGATTCCCCAATTGGCAGTCATGGGCAATGTGGACATAGGCCATCAGCAGGTTGTGGCTGCCGATGCGCGTGACTCCGTCGCCATCCGTCGTGCCGCGATGGATGGTGACGCATTCCCGAATGGTATTGCCCTCGCCGATTTCGACGGCGGTGGGCTCGCCGCGGTACTTCAAGTCCTGGGGCGCGAGGCCAATCGTGGTGAAGGGAAAGATCCGGTTGTTCTTGCCCATCCGGGTGCGGCCGTCGATGACCACGTGGGACATCACTTCCGTGCCTTCGCCAAGTTCGACGTTCTCGCCGATCAGGGAGAAGGGGCCGACCGTCACGTTGCTTGCGACCTGCGCGTGGGGATGAATAATTGCCGTGGGATGAACGTTCATGGGGTTGATTGACCTGGGCGATCGGCGATCGCGAACAGCTCCAAAGCTTCCGCCACCAGTTTGCCCTCCACCAGCGCGCGCGCCGACACCTTGCCAAAGTGGTTGCGGCGATACACCAACTCGATTTCCAAGCGCAACTGGTCACCCGGCACCACCGGGCGGCGGAATTTGGCGTTCTCGATTCCGGTAAAGTAGATGAGCTTCGTACACTTGTCTTCGTCGGACATGTCACGGTAAAGCAGCACGCCAGCCACCTGCGCCATGGCTTCCAGAATGAGCACTCCGGGCATCACCGGCGCGCCGGGAAAATGCCCCTGGAAAAACTCTTCGTTGATGGTGACGTTCTTCAGCCCCACAATGCGCTGGGGCGGGTCCATTTCCACGATCCGGTCCACGAGCAGGAACGGATAGCGGTGCGGAAGGTACTTCATGATCTCCGTCACGGTGTAGACGACGGGGTTCTCGGTTCCGGAGACGGTTGTCGGGTCAGCCATTCATCACCATCCAATTCAAGCATTGCGCGGCAGGACTGATTGGGATCCACGCTTCCAGGGTCCACAGGATGTCGCAGGAAGAGCCCCCGGGACCGGCAGCCATTATAATCGAAAGCCCGAAGTGTTCCAATCCACGGATGGGGCACGTGTCAGCCGAGTGACCACTCCTGCGTCACACAACCTCAGGCGCCGTTAGAACGGGTGAATGCAATCCGGAGCGTAGGGGTGGGCTTGTCCTACCCGGCGTTCCACATGGTGAATGCGGGACGAGGGGGCGGCGAACCGTCCCCCGGGGACGAAAGACGAACGGTTCGCTGACCGACCATCCGACGCGCGCGGAAATGGGCGATCCCGCGCTGTGCTGGTTCAATCCACGCTTTGCCCCCTCCGGTCATGGTCCGATCAGATCGGACCAGCGGAGTTTCCGACCGGCCGAGTCGACGAATTGGACCGCGAATCGGACCGCGTGGGCGGGAAAGGAAATCAGCGGAGGCCGGAATTTCACCCTACGAAAACCCCAGGAAAGGGGTGCTGCAATTTGACCGCTTGATGGGCGTTTCCTCACCCAAAGGCAATATTTCTGGCCTATGGCACGGTGAATGCTCACTGCGTACCTGGAGATTGGCGCCAGCGCGAAATCGCGCACCACGGCTAGTTGTCAGGGTCTAGGCGCCGGTACGAGGTGTCAGGGCATTGGCTGGTGCCTGGTGGTTAGTGGCTAGCCATCGAGCACTGAGCTTGGAAGTGGGTCAACGCAGCAAGTCGAAAGCTGTCGGCCGCATGCTGATTGCCGATCACTAGCCACTAACCACCCGCCACTGCTTTTGGGAGGTTTCAATGGCTCTCAGTACGGAAACGCAAGTGAGGCCGGGGAATGGGAACGAGCCAAGGCGAGGAGATACTGGCGGCGATGCAAGCCTCAAAATCTTCGAAAAGGACTGGAGGACTCCTGCTTGCGCCGGATGTGGTACCTTATCAATACCTTCGGGAAGGTCCGGCGGGAGAAACTGCGAAAAGAGATTTAAAAAAATATACGTTCAAAGCCGGAATGTGTATGAAAACAAACAAATATCGGACACAATGCCCGGAAAAAATTCGGACATTTACGTCTTAGATTCGGACATTTGCGTCAAATGAACACAAGTTTTGCAGAAAATTGGGCGAATTTACGATGAATCGACGGAATTTTCGCGGAAGCCGGTAGATGCAAGTGCAGAGCCGGATCGACCCGTGCCAATGGCCACTTTCGGGTTGACCCCGCAATCTTAGGGCAAGTAGAATTCAAACTGAAGTTCTCCGCGGGCGCGGGGAGTGGGCAAGCGCCCGCAATCTTCGGGTGCACGGAGGGGTGGGTTTTGACAAGGCGATGGCGGATCTGTCTTCTCGGCGCAGTGGTTCTGCTGAATGGCTGCGCGACGACAGAAAAGCACCCCGCGACCGTGCAGGTCCCCGCTCCGCCCCCGCCCCCCCAGACCCAGCCCGTCCAGCCCGCCGAGCCTGTTCATCCCCCGGAGGCCGCCTCTCTTCCCGATGCCACCGATCTGCTGGTGAAGCAAGTGGAGGCGCTGTACGCGAGCGGAATGAGCGACTACCGGGCGGGGAATCTGGAAAAGTCCAAGCAGGAGTTTGATCAGGCGCTGGCCACCCTGCTGGAATCGGGCCTGGATATCCAGGGTGATGAGCGGCTAAGTTCCGAGTTCGATAAAGTCGTGGAGGATGTCTATTCGGTGGAGGCCGCGTCACTGGAGGGCGGCAATGCTCTGAGCCTACACAACTACGAGCCCACACCCCTGGATTCCTTTTCCGGCCTGACCTTTCCCGTCGATCCCCGCACCAAGCAGCGCGCCCAGCAGGAGTTGCAATCGGTGCATTCGGATTTGCCCCTGGTTTCCAATGATTACGTGGACGGCGTGATGACCTACTTGCAGAGCCGGGGCCGCGGTTACATGGACATGGTCCTGCGCGGGGTGGGAACGTACGGAGAAATCATCGGCGAGGCCTTGCGCAAGGAGGGTTTGCCGCAGGACCTCATCTATCTGGCGGCGGGCGAAAGCGCCTTCAATCCCTTTGCCGTTTCCAAGGCGCAATGCGTGGGCATATGGCAGTTCTCGCTGGGCACGGGCTCGCTCTACGGCTTGAAGAAGGACCGTTGGGTGGATGATCGCAAGGACCCCGTAAAATCCTCCGCTGCCGCCGCCCACCACTTGAAAGATCTTTACCAAACATTTGGTGACTGGTTCCTGGTGATGGCGGCCTACGACAGCGGTCCCCTGACCGTGCAACGCGCCATTGAGAAGACCGGATATGCGGATTACTGGGAGTTGCGAAGGCTCCACGCCTTGCCGGCGGAAACCGAGAATTATGTTCCCATCTTCCTGGCCACGGCCCTCATCGGCAAAGACCCCAAGACTTACGGATTCGATACCCCACCCGATCCCCCCTTGGCGGTCGATAGGGTCGAGGTGGACACGCCCACGGATTTGCGCCTGGTGGCCCAGCTTATTGACCATCCCGTCGAAGACCTGGTGAAACTCAACCCCAGCTTGCAGCGCTGGACGACCCCCGGCAACGACCCAGCCTTCATTTTGAATTTGCCCGCGGGGACAAAGGACCTCTACACGCAAAACATCGCTTCGATACCCCCGGACAAGCGCATCTGGTGGCGCGCGCACAAAGTGCTGGAAGGCGAAACGCTGGCCGGGATTGCCAAGCAATTGCGGATTTCGCCGGTCGCCCTGGCGCAGGCGAATCAACTCACCGCCAACTCTTCTCTGGACCAGGGCGCCCACCTGGTGGTTCCCATGGCGGTGGGCACTGACGCGTCCCTGGCGCGATTTCGGGAACCGGTCGCCCATCGACTCGTCCACTACCGCGTGCGCCCGGGAGACACCGTGGATCTCATTGCCGATCGATACAATGTGACGGCTTACCAGATTCGCCGCTGGAACGGGCTGAAGTCCTCAAAATTGGTTCCGGGCAGAACCTTGAGCCTCTACGTGGTGGCACAAGCCCCCGCCACGCCCAGCCCTTCCCACCCGCGACCGGCTGCCAAACCCGCGCACCCTTCCACCCAAACTCCCACCGCGCAAAAGAAGCCCGTGGCATCCGGAAAGAGCCCCCCTCCCGCGGCGGCGCTGACCGCTCACTAGCCGCCGCAACAAATTCCTCGATTGCTCTTGACAGGATGATTCGGCTGGTATACATCTCCCCCACGACCAGTTTTTTTGGTTCGGATTGAAGCGACGGTTGAATGAAGTGAAACGACTGAGCTGATCACATACGACAGGAGGAGGGGTGCATGGCCTTCGATGAGGAAAATGAACATGGGGATGAGCTGGAGGATTTCGGGGAGGAACTCTCCTCCGATTACAAAGAAGAAACGGAAGAGGGTTTAGGAGAAGAGGGCGAGGAGATTGAGGAAGAAGTCTCTTTCGAAGTGGAGGAAACGGTGACCTCGGCTCCGGAGCCTGCGCCCGCTGCGGCGGCAACTCCCAAGCCCGCGCCCGCCGCTCCTAAGAAAGCCCCGGCAAAGAAGAAGCCGGCCAAGAAAGTCGCGCCCAAGGCGAAGAAGCCGGTGAAAAAGGCGGCCAAGAAAGCGGTCAAGGCCAAGAAGCCTGCAGCAAAAGTTAAGAAGGCGAAGAAGGCCGCAAAGAAACCAGGACGGCGGCGCTAGGCGGAACCTTTCGCACCGGGCCTCGGGCGAGCCTTTCCGTCTTGGCCCCCAGCAGGGGCAGGGGCGGAGGCGGGTTTCGCCCATGAGGGGCCGTGTGCATGCGGAGGTTTCGTGCGCGCGGGGACATGTCTCCCACCCAGCCTACTCGTTTGCGCAGTAATGCCAGAGGGCCGCAGCGCGATTTGCCGGCGGCGAACCCCGCAGGCGGAGCAGCGACGCCGCGGGTTCGTGCCCGGGAGTTTGTCCGGCGGATGCGCGGCGCATCGCAACCCTGGTTGGTCCGCTGCGAAGACGACGACAGCTACGTCGTAAAATTTCAGAATAACCCTCAGCACGCGCGGGTGCTCGCCAACGAGATGCTGGCCTCCCGCTTAGCGCAACTTGTCGGCCTGCCGGTCGCCACGGCGGCGTTTGTGGAAGTCTCCCGAGCTTTGCTGGGAGGTAATCCTCACTTGGCGTTTGAGGTTGGCGAACGCCGCGAACCGATCCGGCCGGGCGTGCAGTTCGGCTCGCGCTTCCCGGGCATTCCCGGCCAAACCGTGGTGGTGGATTTCCTTCCCGATCGCCTTCTGCGCCGCGTTAAGGAGTTGAATTCCGCCTTCCTGGGAGCCTTCGTCTTTGACAAGTGGACATGCAACTGCGATGGCCGCCAGGTAATTTTCCATCGCCCCGCTGACGACGAGGGGTCTGCTTACTCGGTGGCGATGATCGACCAGGGGTTTTGCTTCAACGACGGGGACTGGACCTTCCCCGACAGCCCCATTCGCGGCCTTTACCCCCGCCGCCTGGTCTACGAGAAGGTCCGGGGGATGGAATCGTTTGAGCCTTTTCTTTCCCGCATCGAAAACCTCACGACGGATGAACTGGCGGACTGCACAGGCGGAATCCCTGCGAATTGGTGCGAACCGGATCCCAGGCAACTCGCCCGGCTGGTGGAGGTGCTCTATGCGAGGCGGCGCACCTTGCGCCAGGCCATTATTGACGCCAAAAATTCCGCGCTCGATCCGTTTCCCAATTGGGTGTGAGGAGGAAGGAGTCGGGAGTCAGAAGTCAGGGCAAAGGCGTAGCTCCTGTCTATTGACTCCTAACGAATCGAGAGACACATGGCGGCTGAAGGCAGCTTGAAGGCCTGCGCGTATTACCTGGTGCGTTACGTTCCCCACACCGAGCGGGAAGAATTTCTCAACATCGGGCTCCTCTTGCACAGCGCGGAGGAGCAATTTCTGGATTGCCTGATCACTCGCGACTTCCGCCGCCTCACACGCTTCCACAAGCAAGCCGACTTGGAATTCCTGCACGACTTGCAGGGCCATTTCGAACAGCAAATCCAACAGCACGAAGACAACCTGCAAGGATTCATCGATGAGATGCAGCAATCGCTTTCCCATCTCATTCAACTTGCGCCGGCGCGTCCGGTGCTGGCCGCTGAACCCCAGGCGCTTTTGGCACAACTGTTCGAAAGGCTGGTGGGCAAACGCCCGGCGGATTTGCCCGCGGCCAACACGCGTATGCGCATCAAGCAACGCTTGGCGGAGGCGCTTCGCCGCGCCCGCGTTTTCAATGACCAACGCTTCGAGAAGCGCATCCCCGCCGAACCCTTGACGCACGCCGGCAACCCTTTTCATTTTGACTTCGGCTACCGGCCGCTGATGGCCGCCGGAAAACCCAACGGGCATTTGAAATTGATTCACGCTCTTTCCCTGCACCGCGATCACGAACTTGCCAGCGTTCTTTCGCTGACCATGGGTTATATTCGCGACCAACAACCCGCCGAACTCACCGCCATCATCGAAGGGTGGCCGCCGCGGGGAGATAAAGTCGCGGGCCATTCCTATCGGATTTTGCACGATGCCGAGATCACCATGCGGCCTCTCTCGGAAGTGGATGCATTTGCCAAATCGATTTCCCACGAACTTTTTTTGAGCGCGTCCGCCGCAAACTAACTTTTGATTCTGGATAATCCGCAAATGCCCGCTACTGCCCGGAACTCCCCAACGCCATCCACCGCATCCGTATGCTGGCAATTAACATGCTCATCTGTTATGGTTTACCTGCAGTTGCGGGCATTTTTGCTCTCTCGAACCCGCAGCGACAATTTGTCTTTTTTTGAAAACCTCCGTAAGAGCTTGGCCTCCTCCCGGTAGGTCAGAGCTCAGTTGGAATTACCTGTGGCATTAAATCCTCCTCACCCCCGCGCCGGCGCCCAAGACAAGAGCCAGCTTAAGGCTCAAGGCATGGCCTTTGGACAAGCCTTCCAGACGGTTTTCAAAGTCAGCGCCATGTACTCCGTGGACCACCCCGCGGCGGCACGAGCCGTGCAGCAGTGTTGGGACCTCCTCATTCCGCTGCTCAAGGCGGGCGGGCCATTCACTTTTGGATTTATGAATCAGAGGATTCTGCTGAACACCAGCCTGGCCACGCAAACCAACGTCACCCATTTGGAGGTGGAGTTTATCAAGCGGGAAATCGGGGCGATCACTTTTCAGCCGGGAGTGGAGTTGAAGGATTTCAAACGCGCGCTGGCGCTGCTCACCACCCGGGCCATGGTGATTGCGGAGCGGGGGGGAATCCAGAAATTCCTGGCGGCCAATCCCATTGCAGGCGTGCGCATTACCCCCGCGCCCAAACCCAAAGAAGAAGACAGCGACATGATCGAAGTGGGGGGGGACGTTGAGTCCATCCTCACCGGGCAAGCCGCTCCCCCGTCGGATGCCCACGCCGCCAACATGGCGCTGGACATGCTCCTGGAAGCCGCCGGCGTTCAAAAGCCGCAGGGGCTTGCCGGTAACCCGCGCGAATTGGTGGAGGTAGCCGAAGAAGCCGCTCGCAACACGGTGGCCGATCCGGATGGCAACGTCTCCGAATTGCTGATTGCCATGACGCAGATGCTTTCCGCGATGAAGCCCGATTCCCTGCTTTCCTCTCTGCCTCCCGAAAAGCAGGCCGACCTCCGCGGCCACTCCCCGGGGGTCATGGCGGCGCACTTGATGGAAGACGCCATTGCCGGTTGGGCGACGGACCGCCTGCGGGCGGCAGCGGGCGGGGGCGGCGCCGGGGGCTCGGGAGGAGTTGGGGGCGCCGGAGGCATTGGTGGCGCATCGAGCGCCGGCGGAGCTGGCGGAGTTGGAGTCGCAGGCAGCGGAGCGATTGAAAGCAGCCAGGGCAGCGCCGAAAGTGATGTTCTCCAAATCCTGCTTCGGGGTTTGAAAGCGACGCGCGTCCCGGACCGTCTGCTGCAAAAATTATCGCAATTCGTCGACCAGGCGAACCTGCCCACGGAAACTTTTGAGCGCATTCGCCGGGAAGTGACATGGTTCACGCTTCCGGCGGAAAAAAAGCACGCTCAACTCCTCAGCCAGGAGCGTTACACGCCGGCGGATTTTACCCGCCTCGTGCAATACGTCCAGCAGGCCATGAGCGAAGGAAGAACTTCCGAGGCCGCGGAGGTCGCCCAACACTATTTTTCCACTTGGGAGAAAGCTCCCTCCTCAGTACGCACGGAGGAAATGAAACGCGCGCCGGAACTGCTGCGCATCCTGGCGAGCGTGCAGACCCTGCCCTTGATGCACTCGCTGGCGGAGCAACTGCTCCGGGAAATTCTGGACGAGACTCGTTTGCATTGGCCCAGCCACCAGGAAGCCACCCACTGCCTGGCCATGGTGGCGCAGAATGCCGGCCGCTTTGAAGATTTTGAGTTCGTTCACAAAATCGGATCAGACCTCAAACGCTTGATCACCCGGCGCCCCGATCAGCATGCGGATTGCTGTGCCAAGGCCCTGAGCGAGTTCCTTACTCCGGAAGCTCTGGAAAGACTCATCGAATCGTTCCTGCAAAGGCGCAGCGACCCAGTCTGGGTGCACACCGCCTCTTCCTTGCTGGCGATGACCGGCCCTCCCGGTGCGGAGGCGGCCCAACGGCGTCTGGATGATGAACCCGTGGCTTCCAACCGCCTGCCTTTGATTCGCTTGATCCGCGGCCTGGGCGCTTCCGCCATCGAGGCCACTCGCAAGCGCCTTTCCAGCGAGCGCTGGGAGGTGGTGCGCAACGCCGCATACATCCTGGGAGATTTGGGCGATCCCGAACTGCCCACGCAGTTGCGCGGAGCGCTCCGCCATGCGGATTTCCGGGTGCAACAGGCGGCGGTTACGGGCATTCTGAAAAGCAGTGTTGCCGGCCGGGGAGAGGTCCTGGCGGAAGCCTTGCCGGAATTGCAAGCCGGAGTCCTGGAAATGGCGCTCGATGAGTTGACGGTGCTGAAAGATCCAGCGAGCGTGAAGCACCTGGAAGCGCTCGTCCTGGGCAAAAAGGAACTCAAGGCCGGCGTGTTGGAGAAAGCCGTGATTGCCCTCGGTGCGGTGCCGACCGACCCTGCCGCCGAAGCTCTTTACAAGATCATTGTGGATGCGGCCCAACCTCTGCTGGTGCGCCGAACGGCCCTGGGCGGTTTGTACAATCACGCGTCCGCCATAGCCGCGGGTTTGGTGGCGAAACTCGCCAGCCTGCCCCCGGGCGATCCCCTGGTGGCGGAAGTAAAGAAAGTGGCGTAGGGGCACGTGCCGGGCTGAAGCCCGGCGCTACGTTCAAATAGGACAGGACCCTCGAATACGGGGAAGATAAGCGATGCTGATTTTCGATCGAGTTCGCCTCCAGGACCTTGACCGCCGCAACTGGCAGTTATGGGTTTTAGCGATTGTCATGATTCTCATTCTGGCCGGCGGATTGGCGCTGCACATGTACTCTCTGGCGTCCGCTCTGTGGGTGGCGGTGAGCCGGCGCGCCATGCTGGAAGGGATCATCGGCTTCTGCGCGCTCGCCATACTTTTCGTGGGTTACCTGATCGACCGCCAAATGGTGATCGCGCGCCTGCGCAAGGAGTTGAGCGAGGAGAGAAAGCACAACCTGGAACGGCGCGCCCAGGGAAACAAGGAACTGTTGCAAACGCTGTTCGGCCCGGGCCAGTTTTGCGACCGCCTGGCCCTGGAGCTCCAGCGCGCCGTCAACAGCAAGCTGCCCCTTTCCGGACTCACCATTTCGCTGGAAGTTTCGCCCAACCTTTCCGACGGCGAGGATATTTATGCCGCCTTTGGCGAGGCGGTGAAGGCCATGATGGGCAAGTTGCGCGGAGAGGATTCCATCTACCAATTCACCTCCGGCGTGTTCGGCATTCTCCTTCCCGGAACGGCGTCGGAGGTGGCGCGCAGCGTCGCCGTGCGCGTGGCCGACGGACTGAACGAAGCCATGGGCATCAGCAAGCGCTACTCCTTTGACATCCTCATCACCAATTTCCCCGACCACGTCAAAACCGCCATGGAAATGGAAAAACTCATGCGCGCCCCCCTCCAGCGGTGAGTCGCCGGTCGCGCGTGCCGCGAACGTAGCGCGCCTCCGCTTTTGAAGGTCCGCGGCTCTTACTTCGATTCACGTCTCCAACTCCGAGAGTGGGACTCCGTATTGAGACTTGTGGTTTTCCGCCCGAAGAGCCGCGGACCCCAAAAACGGAGGTCGCGCTACGCTGGCACTTGTCGCAAACGCTAAATCTCGGAGAGGGCTTCCAGATCCTCCGGCGTCACCGTGCCCGGACCCTGAAGTTCCAGAGATATCGCTTTCGCGCGATTGCGCAACTTCGCGCGGCTCTCGATGATTTCCTGCGTTTCCTTGCCGAACTTCGCTGCCGCCGCCCCGTCCTTCGGGACAGGAATCAAAATCTCCGTAAACCGCTTGCCAAGGGTGTCGATGATGTCCTGAGTGAACTGCTTGGAACGAATCTGCCGCTTCACAATGGGCGTATTCAGGCAAGCAAAAAGGAGCCACGGATTGATGACCGATGATTTAAGTACGCGCAGCCTGTAGATGTGACTTTGAAAGAGCATCGGCAGGTCCGCCTCGGTTATGACGGCGCTCGTGCCAATTAAGTACGTACCGTCGCGCACCAAGAGGATGTCGCCGTTCTTCACATCCACTTTATCTTTCATCTCCTCGAAGATCTCGCGGCTTACTCCGTGCTTGAAGTCCGCCTTGATCTCCCAGTTTGAAAGGTCGGAGGTGCGGATGAACGGGATTGTGCCAGTGCCATAAGCCATCTTCCCGATCTCGACTCCTGTATCGACCGAGATGCTCTTGCTTTTCTGAAGATCACCGAGCCTTACCAACGTGTGCGTACTCTTCAGGGCTTCAAGCTCCGCTTCAATCTCTGGATCGTAGTATTTTGGGACATAAATCCGGTTCCGGATCTGGCCAGACGGCAGCAGAAACCCAAGTCGATCGCGCCTCTTGGCGCTCCGGACGGCTTCCCGATAACGCTTGGGCACTAGCGGAACCTCATCGAGGAGAACCAACTTCCCCGTGGCTTGGTCCTTCCGAAGCGTCGGGTTGCCGCGTGAATCATGTCCACACCACTTTACGTCAGACATGAAGATGTCGTAATCCTCCCGTGCTGCCCTCTTCTCCAAGAACAGAATTGCAACCTTCGTGTGAGTCCCGCCTTTCCCACTTGTTTTAAAGAGCGGCTCCGGCATGGTAACAACACCACCCACGACGGTGTGTTGCTGAATAAAGTAGACCAGGTACTCATAGGAAGGATTGCCCAGAATGCTTTCCGGGAGCACGATTCCCATGCGGCCGCCCG
>Ga0326727_10012033_pt1 | contig 19861 bp, 18 predicted proteins | sample MB2enrmetagenome_FD_207643 | JGI IMG/M metagenome (GOLD analysis project Ga0326727, IMG submission 207643) | Lab enriched peat soil microbial communities from McLean, Ithaca, NY, United States - MB29MY | ecosystem: Environmental > Terrestrial > Soil > Wetlands > Peat | place: USA: New York...
AGGTCAACGGCGGGTTGGGGAACGTGATCATAGCGGTGAAGGGGCCCACATTGGCTCCGCCGCTGCCCGTGAACGTATACGTTCCGCTGGATAACGACCCCGCCGCCAGTTGCGCCTCATAGAAACCGGCGAGGAACGGGGCCTCGGACATCAGCGTGGTGGAGCTGAGGCCCGGCCCCGAGACCTTTATAGTGCCCGCATCCAGCCCGGTCGTGGTGCCGCTGCTGCCGCTTGAGCTTACGGTCTGGTTCACGGTACACCCGCCCAACGACACAAGCCCGGAGGTTGAACCGAACGTGTAGCCTGTATAACTTTGAAAACTCGCGACGGCAATGTCGTTTGTGGTGGTGCCGCTCCCGCTGGTAGCCGGACTGGTGCTGATCTCGAGCAACACCGTTCCGTTCGCCACATTGGTCTGCGAACTCAGGCTGGTGAGCTGAGCGCCGGTGATGCCATACACCGGGTCGGAGCATGGTCCGTTGCCGATCGGCATAGTTGTGAAGTTAGTAGGCACGCCGCTCGCCGACACGCCCACCACCGATACGTTACAGCCAGTCGGAACACCCATGGGTATGGTGACAAAAACTTCATCCACGCCCGGGTAGCCGGGCCCGGACTCGCCTTGGTAGGCGATTGGCGCATCCACTCCGCCCACGTAAACATGCGCCAGACCATTTTTATTGAAGGCGCCCGGAACCGCAGTGGTATCGACCGCCGGGTCGGCGCCCAGGCCTGAGCCCCAGAACGCTACCTCCGCACCCGGAGGAACCGAACTGGCATAGCTGTAAAGCGCCCCAGTGAGCGGATTCTGCGCTACGATCTCCGGTGTCCCCCCATAGGTGTCAAATCCCATCGTGCTTTGCACGACTTGAAAGCTGAAGGGGGCGCTGGTTTGGCCGTTATACGTCACGGTCATCTGCGCGGTGCCGACAGGCGTGTTGGACGGAAGCACCACCGCCATGACCGTGTTGCCCGCATAGTAGAACGCCGGGGTCACCGTCGTGCCGCCCGACGTTACTTTCACGGTGGCGCCATTCAGGCTGGTAGGCAGACCGCCCGCCGCGCTCGGACTCTGCAGAGACGTTATCTGCGCCGTGGGAGTGTTGGAAAGCCCCGTGCCATAGATCTGCGCCAGCGCTCCCTGGGCGATTCCGGAGTTGGCGAAACCCGCCGGAATGTTGCCGTAGTTGTTCTGCACCGCGGTTATAGTTGGCCCGCTGTTTACTCCGAACGTCGTGAACTGGAGAGTGATCGAACTCCCGCTCACCGCCGTCACCAGAACCGCGGCGTAATTCCCGCCATTGGTATGCACTGCGAAGACCTCGCCCACTACCAGCGTGCTGGCCGGGATGGCCGCTGAGGTATACAGCGGACCGAAAGACGACAAAGTAGATTGAGTAAAGACAGCGAATGCCGACGAGCCCACCGGGCCGAGGCTATATGCCGTGGCTTTCCCCTGAGGCGTCATCGTGGCGCCGCTCCAAAGGACGTCGCCGCCCGAAGAGGAAGTGGTTCCGGTATCGAGACTCAGCGCCATATTCGCACTCAGCGTCGGCGTTCCCGATAGATTGGCTAAAGCGGCGAGGGGAAATGCCAATGCCAGAATGGCGATTCCGGTCGTGTGTAGAACTATTGCGTTCAGAACTGCGTTCGGTACCTTGCGCATTTTTTATGGTCCCTGGGGAGCCGCGAGATTGCACCATCGCTCCCGGTTAAGAATTATACAACCGGTATCTAAGTGACCTTCGGGCCTGTCTTGTAACACACGATTGGGCAGATTTCCGGTCTCCCCGCGTACAATTCTCGTGACGTGCGCAGAGTCCGGGCCGCATCGCGCTCGCCCAGTTCCACCCAGCGCTCGACATTCTCGCGCTTCCAGAACACGGCGTCATTGGCATCGCCGAGGGCTTCCGAAGGGGAGATCACCGTCAGATCCAAATCGGCCGGATAGCTGCGCGACGGCTTGAACAGGCGTGCGATATTGATGCCCGCGCGTAGCCACCACAAGCCCACATCGGGCAGCGAATCGATAGCGATGATGCGCGTGGCTCCCATCGCCACGGCCGCCCAGATGGGCAGCTTCTCGAAAAATCCGCCATCCAGATAGCGGCGTCCCTCAATCTCGACCGTGGGCAGGAACAGCGGGATGGAGCAAGTCGCCTGCAGATGCGCAGCGGTGGCCTCCGGGTGCTCCACCAGCACCGTACTCAGCCAGGGCAGCTGCACTACTACCACGCCAAACGGGATCTTCGGTTCGTAATCGGTCGCGATCCTCAGCGCCTGTTCACGCAGCGGCGCAGGATCGAACCAGCCATTGCGCCATCCCGCATTGGGGAACAGTTTCAAGGCGTCGCCAGTGGAAGGATCGAGCCACCGTTCGATCAGATGCTCGGGCGAGCAACCGGATGCGATGGGCCAGCCATTCAGCGCGCCCACCGATGCCCCCACTACGATGTCCGGCTGAATCGTTTCCGCGATAGCTTTGTATGCGCCCGCCTGGTAGGCCCCGAACATTCCCCCCGCCGAAAGGACCAGGGCCGTCTTCTGTTCTCCCATTGCTGATTTCATTATGAACGATAACCCAACTTTCGTCGCGCGCCCCGTTCAAGTGTGTGGTTTCGATATGTTAGAAGAAGTGGACTTCGACCCCTCTCTCTACGGCGCCGAGCCGGCGCGTATCATGGCCCTCGACGGTAACGGCGCACGTCTCATGCCCCTGGCCCCGGCCGGGCATTTCTCCATTGAGGGGCGCGATGAGCTGAAGCGATGGACCGCCCACGGTCTGTTTCCGCACGCCCGTTCCCCGCAAGGCGCGCTGTGCGGAATGTATCTTTACTTCTCCTGTCTCGACGAAGCGCATGCCATCGCGCAGGATCTGCATACGGCCGACGGCAGTTTCTGGCATGGCATCATGCACCGGCAGGAGCCCGATGCGGGCAATGCCGCGTATTGGTTCCGCCAGGTCGGCAAGCATCCGGTTTTTCCCGCACTGCGCGAAGAGGCGGGGCGCCGGCAACGCTTCGATACGGGCAAGGAGTGGAATCCGTTCGTCTTTATCGAATTCTGCGAAGCCGCCCGCATTCGCCCGGGATCCCATGAAGAAGGGCTTGCCATGCAGGTACAGTTGATCGAATGGCAGCTGTTATTCGACTACTGCGCCGGAGAGAAGGCTCATTGACCACGCTGTCTTCACGGTGCCGCGTGGGGCAGGTTGTCAGGGGTACCCTCTGGGTCCGGCCGATTGGTAATCGGCCTCCTCGGGAGTTACCCGTGTTTCTGGCTAAGGCGGCGGTCAGTTGAAGAAGATTCTTCTCCTCGCCGTGCTCGCTGTCCTGGCCCTCACCGTCTGGGCGTTTCGCAAAAAAAACGAAGACCCGCGGATACCTTTTGCCAAAGCGACTCGTGAGACCCTATCCGACACTGTCTCGACCAACGGCAAAGTCGAACCCATCGAATACATGGAGATTCACGTCGAAACCTCGGGTCTGGTGAAGCGCCTGTTCGTGCATCAGGGCGATACGGTCCGCGCGGGCCTCATGATCGCCCAGTTGAGCCAGCCGGGTCAGGTCGAAGATTTGCAGGCTTCCGAGGCGCGTGTGGAGGAGGCGCGCGCGGCGCTCGAAACCCTGAAAGCGGGAGGCCGCACCGAGGATCGCGCCGAAATGCAGGGCAATCTGAATCGGCTCATGGGCCAGCGCGACGCGGCGCAGCGCAACCTCGAATCCCTCGAGCGCCTGCTCGCGTCAAAAGCCGCTACGGCCTATGAGGTCCAGCAGGCGCAGCAGGCGGTCACCGATCTCGATGTGCAGATTCAATCGCTGCGCACGCGCCAGACTTCGCTGGTGGGTAAAGGGGATCTGGATAGCGCGGAGGCACGTCTCCGTGAGACCGAGGCCAATGTTAAGCTGGCGCGCGCGCATATCGGGCAGAACGCCATCTTTACGCCCATTGCCGGGACCGTTTACGATTTACCGGCGCGCCAAGGGGCATATCTCAACGCTGGCGATCCCGTGGCCAGCGTGGGCAAACTCGACCCCGTGCGCGTGCGTGTGTACGTCGACGAGCCGGAACTCGGGCGCGTCGCTCCGGGCGAATCTGTGCGTATAACCTGGGACGCGCTGCCGGGCAAAGAATGGACCGGCACCGTCGAGAAGCGGCCCTCCGAAGTGATTGCCCTGGGGACCCGTCAGGTGGGCGAAGTGCTCTGCACCATTAACAATCCGAACCATGAACTGGTGCCCGGAACCAACGTGAATGCGTTTATCCTGACGCAGGTGGTGGCCAATGCCCTGACCATCCCGAAGACGGCCGTCCGAAGAGAGAACGGCATCGGAGTCTACGTGTTGGAAAAGGATAATACCGTCAAGTGGCAGAGCGTGAAGACCGGCGTTTCGGACGCCTTGCGCGTGGAGGTTGTAAGCGGCCTGCACGATGGCGACGCGGTAGCTCAGCCTTCCGACCGGCCTTTGAAAGACGGGATGAAAGTTGTGCCGGAGATTCAGTAGCGATTGAATGAAACGTGGGACATGCGGCGACAGGCGCCTTTTGGCGACGCAGCGCGTCCCGACAATCCCGGGATTCAGTAAAGTAGTGAAATGATCAGCGGCGTACATGCCATCGTCTACAGCAAGGAAGCGGAGAAACTGCGGGTTTTTTTCAAAGATGTCCTCGAATGGCCCTTCGTCGACGCGGGGCACGGCTGGCTGATCTTCGCCCTGCCACCCGCCGAACTGGGAGTCCATCCGGCGGAGCAAAATTCGCACCAGCTTTATCTGATGTCCGAAGACGTTCACGCCACCGTCGAGAGACTTAAGAGCAAAGGCGTAAAGATAACTCAGCCCATCGTCGACCAGGGCTGGGGCCTGGTGGCGCAGATCGAGTTGCCGGACGGCAGCCACATGGGCCTTTATCAACCGAGACACCCAATCCCGCCGCGTTCCTGAGTGCCAATCTATGTTTTCACTTAAATCGAAAGTTGCCCTGGTGACCGGGGCGGGGCGGGGCATCGGGCGCGCCATCGCCATGCAACTCGCCGAGGCCGGAGCTACCGTGGTGGTCAACGATCTCGATCCCGAACCGCTCGAAGACACCCGCGGGCGCATCAGCGGCGCCATGTTTCCAGGCGATCTGACCGATCCAGCCGTTCCCCAACAACTGGTCGAGTACACCATTCGCGAGACCGGCGGCCTGGACATCATCGTCAACAACGCCGGCTACACGTGGGATAACGTGATCCAGAAGACCACCGACGAGCAGTTTCAGGCCATGCTCGATATCCACGTGGTCGCCCCGTTCCGTATCCTGCGGGCCGCCGCGGACCACATCCGGCAATCCGCCAAACGCGAGGCCGCTGAAGGCAGGCTCGTACAGCGCAAGGTGGTCAACATTACTTCCATTTCCGGCACCGACGGCGGCGCGGGGCAGGCGGGTTACGGCTCGGGGAAAGCGGCGGTGATCGGACTCACCCGAACCATGGCGAAGGAATGGGGCCGGTACCACGTCAACGTGAATGCGGTCGGCTTCGGCTTGATCGGCACGCGGCTCATTCAGCCTCTCTCGGAAGAATCGACGATTGCGGTAAAGGGTCGGGAAATCCGGGTCGGAGTGCAGCAGGCGGTGCTCGACAAGGTGATTACGATGAGCCCGCTGGGACGCGCCGGAACGGTGGAAGAAGCGGCCGGTGCAGTGCTGTTCTTCTGCTCGCCTTTGAGCGACTTCGTCACTGGTGAAGTCCTGATGTGTACAGGCGGCATGCGGCTTTGAAAACAAAACTGGCGCCACACCGCGATTCGGGTGGCGCCAGCCAGTTGAAACTTTAACCTGAAACCTATTTGATGGTGAAAGCGCCCTGTGCCCCGCCGCGATGCGCCATATGGCAGCCGCCGCAGTTGGGATTGATATTGCGGGCCGCAGCCTGCATATCCGCAATCGAAGTCGCCGCCGCCACAGCCTTGGCTGCGTCGCGAGCCGTCTCGGAGAACTTCACGGCATCGTCCGCGTTCTTGGCTTTCCAGAACGGAATCATCTTGTCGAAGCCCGCCGCCATATTGTTGGCCGCGGTAGCCGCTGCCGCGGCATCGTTGCCCATGATGGCTGTGCGCAGCTGGCCGTTCGCAGCCACAACGGACCTCATAATCGGTTGAAATTGCGCGAGGTCGTCCTGAGCACTCAGGCTGACGGCGCTGAAAACAAGAACTGAGAAAATTATCGTAGCTCGAAGCATGGTGTATAGGATATCGCACGTCGTCTGGTCCAGCCACTTCCGGATAAGAATCTTTACAATCGCATCCACCCCGCAAAATAATAAATGAGCCAGGCTCTTCTCAAAACCTGTCGCACTCCCTTACAATTGCGAGAATGGCCAGGCGTAAGCCTCAGCAGATTCCCGTAATCGATCAGAAGTACGCAAGCTTCAAACTCGACGTCAAACCTTCGAAGATCCACCGCTGGGGGGTCTATGCAGCGGAGGATATCCCCGCGCGCCGCAAAGTGATCGAGTACACCGGCGAGCGCATCAGCCGCAAAGAGACGCGCCGGCGCAGCGACGAACAGGGCCGTCTCATCTACCTCTTCACCCTTGACAACTACTGGACGCTCGACGGCGCGGTAGGCGGAAGCGGCGCGGAATACATCAATCACTGCTGCGATCCCAACATCGTCACCGTCATCCGCAACGGCCACATTCTTTACATGAGCCGCCGGCCCATTCGCAAGGGAGAGGAGCTGACGGTGGATTATCACTTCTCTAAAGACATCGAGCGCATCCCGTGCAAATGCGGGGCGGAGAAGTGCCGCGGGACTATTAATTTGAAGTGATGTGGAACAGGCGCTCGCGCCTGTTCATTCGGTCAATCTGCGCTCAGCTCCCAATTCTCGATTTCCAGCAGCCGGTTATACTTCGCCAGTCTTTCCGACCGCGTGACCGATCCGATCTTGATCTGCCCCGCGCCCGACGCCACCGCCAGATCGGCCAGAAATGCGTCTTCCGTTTCTCCCGACCGCGCCGAGACGACCGCGCCGTAGCCCGCCTCGCGCGCCCGATCGATCACCGCGAACGTCTCCGTCAGCGTGCCGATCTGATTCATCTTCACGAGCACCGCGTTGGCCGCCCGCGCGCGGATGCCGTGCTCGAGGCGGCTCGGATTGGTGCAGAACAGATCGTCCCCCACCAGCCGCACTTTTGCTCCGAGCCGCTGAGTCAGTTCCTTCCATCCCTCCCAATCGTCTTCCCCCAGCGGATCTTCGATGGAAGCGATCCCATAGCGGGGAATCCAGCCCTCCAGCAGGTCGCCCATGCCAGCGCTTGTTAACTGGCGCCCTTCGATCGCATACACGCCATAGGCGAAGAAATGCGTGGCGGCGACATCGAGCGCAATGTCCATACACGCGCCGGCCGTGTGGATAGCCTCGCGCAGGATGGCGCACGCCTGTTCGTTCGAATCCAGCCGCGGACCCCAGCCGCCTTCGTCGGCGATCCCAGCCGCCAGAGCTTTCCCTACTACCCGATGCACCGCTGTCACTGCCTCGAGGGCCGCCGCCAGATCCGTATAACCTCGCGGAATCACCAGGAAATCCTGAAACTCCGGGCACCCCCCACCGGCGTGCAGGCCACCAGAAATGATATTGATCATCGGAACCGGCATCTGTGGACGCCGCCCCTGCGCGAGATAGCGCCACAGCGGGACATCCAGGCGCCGGGCGGCCACGCGCGCCACCGCACACGAAACGGCCAGCAGAGCGTTGGCTCCCAGCCGCCTCTTCCCTGGGCTGCCGTCGGTTTCTATCAAACGCGCATCCAACGCCGCCTGATCCGACGCATCGAGCCCCGTCACCGCCGGCCCCAGCACCTCTTCGATATTCCGCACCGCCCGCAGCACCCCCTTGCCCGCGTAACGCGCCGGGTCGCCATCGCGCAATTCCACCGCCTCGTGCCGGCCTGTCGACGCGCCCGAGGGAACCTGCGCGGTGGCTCGCGTGCCCCCTGCCAGAACCACCTCCGCCTGCACCGTTGGATGGCCGCGCGAATCGAGGATCTCAAGGGCACGCACACTTTCAATCCTCATCGTTCCTCATCTTCCGAATACCTCCTTCACAACTGCGGTGGGCTCTCGCATAAGACCTTTCGCGATGCTTCTGGCGCGGTCGCGCATGCCGGCATCGAGATACTCGGCGGGGGATTTCCCATCGACGCGGGCCAGCAGCAGCGCGGGAAGATGTTCGAATAGAGCGGCCTCGATCCATTCCGCGCCCGCCGGCAATTCTTTCCCCAGCGCTGCGATGAAAACCTCCGCCAGATGGGTCAGATCCGCCCGATGTTGCGGCATAGCAATGCTCTTGAGCAGCAGATGATTGAGCAGGAAGCCGGCATCGAAAGAGGGGTCGCCGAAGTGAATTACTTCCCAGTCGATCGCCCACACACCCTCGCTTGACACCAGCAGGTTCTTGGGGCTCCAGTCGCCGTGCACCAAACTAACCTTGCGCGCACCCGTACGCTCGATCAGGTCATGAAAATAATCCGCGCACTCCGGCACGATGTCCGCCGTGAATCGGTAATAGGGATCGATCCGCAGTTGCCAGAAAACGGTCCGATCGCCAAAAATACGCCGCGCCTCGGGATCGTTCCAACTGGCCGCGATCAGGCTTCCCAGCATCCTGCCGGCGGCACGCGCGCAACCGGGATCGAATTCTTCACCGAAGAGCCGGTTTTTCCACATTTCCGCGCCTGACGGAGCCGACTCCATGGCGATGGCGAAATTTTCCCGATCTTCCCACAGAAGTCTCGGCGCCTGGCCGCCCCGTAACCTGCCCTCCACCCAGCGCATGGCCGCCGCCTCCCGGAAAATGCGTCCACGGTCGGCAATCCACTCCTGTTCGACGCGCAGCTTAGCCAGGGACTGTTTCAAAACGGCACGGAAAGCCGCCGCTTCCACGCGGATCACTTTATTCGATACGCCGCCGCCCAATTCGTCGAACCGCGCGCCACCGGCTGGCATTCCGTGCCGGACGAGCCACGCTGCGGCGTTGCCGGACGAGAGCTCAATCACCAAGCATCATCCTACCTTGAACACCGAGCCGCGACCGTGAGGGAGTGGTCTTGAAATTCCTTTAGAGATATTCCCCCGCTCGGGGCACTAAACTTCTGTACGGTTTCAGCCGATAAGACAATGAGGTCGAATGAATGACAAATAACGCCGCCGGAAAACCGGTCCTGATATGCGATACCCAGCCGGTTGCCGTCGAGGGGCTGCGCTGCCTTCTCGAGACCTGCGACACGCTACGATTTGCCGGCTCGGTGTGCAGTCTGGAAGCGGCGTCGGAATTGACCCGCACCATGGCGCCGGCCGCAGTCGTCCTCGATAAAGCCCTCGGAACGAAGGCTATCCTGGATTGGTTACAGGAAGCCGGGTTACAGGAAGCCGCGCTACAGGAGCCTGGAACCGAGGGAACCACCGCGCCGGTGGTATGGGGAGTCGGAATTAACGAATCCGAGGCGCTGCGCTTCCTGCAGGCCGGCGCGCGCGGCATTCTGCGGCGCACGGCCGTCCCCGAAACCATGCTCGAATGCCTGCTCGCGGTCACCTCCGGGTCCACCTGGATGGAAGATGGAATCTTCGGGACCGCCGACAACACGCTCGAACCGCGCCGCTCCCGCCTGACCGCCCGCGAACATCAGATTGCCGAACTGGTCGAACAAGGCCTGCGCAACCGCGACATCGGACGCACCCTCGGAATCCAGACCGGCACGGTGAAGATTCACCTCAAGCACATCTTCGAAAAGACCGGCGTGCGCGGACGCTACAGCCTCGCCCTGACGGGGCTACGCGAAAAAGGCAACCTCGTAATGGCGCACGTCTAGGATCACTTCTGCTCCGGAACGGGATTGGGCGCTGTCTCGTCACCCGCCAACCCAAGTCTGCGGCGCGCGGAATACATGGGACCGTGCGCTTCCAAATGGGGAGCGAAGTGGGCCAGTCCCGGAGCCTGGTCCCTGTTGTTCTGGCTCATATTATCGAAAATGGCCTCAACGCCGCCGCGCATGAAATAAGTCTCGTGCCAGAACATCACGCCTTTGGGCTCTTTTAGAAAATCTACCCACCACGCCTGATGCGGCAGGCTCCGCGACCATTTCTCCAGCGCATCGAAGTCGCGCCAGTATTGCCGCATCCCGGCGTGCAACGGCCAGAGCGACATAAGAAAATTCTCGTGCAGCAACAACCCATCCGGCCTGGCTGCCACCGAGGCGCCGATGTTCGGACCTAAACTCAGCAGCGTGAATACCCCCCTCGGTGAGCGAACTTTCATTCCCAGATAGATCACCACCAGATCCGGGTAGCCTGTAAGATCGACCGTGGTGCGCGTAGCTCGCGGCATGCCCTCTAAAGATATCGCGCGGGGTGCGGCCGGGTGGGGCAGATTTCCGATCTGCCCGCTCTTCTTCATCCGGCAATCGCGCCCAAAGCCGCCTTAACCGCCCCCATGTAATCCTCCGGATGCAGCACAATCTGCATCCCGCGCATACCCGCCGACACCGCGATCGCATCGAACAGGATCGCCGTCTCATCCAGATAAACCGGATAATCCTTCCGGCAGGCCAGCGCCGTCACGCCGCCACGAATGTACCCGGTGAGCGGCTGCACCTCTTTGAGCGGAGCCAGTTCCATCTTCCGATCGCCGGTCAGCCGCGCCAGCGCCTTCAGATCGAGTTCGGCATTCCCCGGCACCACCGCGAGACAAACCCCCTGGCGATCGCCCTTAACCACTAACGTCTTGAAAACCTGCTCCAGTGGCATGCCGACCTTCTTCGCCACCATCTCCGCACTGAGATCTTCCGGATCCACTTCATACGTCCGCAGCTCGAACCGAATGCCCCTGTCTTCGAGCGCCCGCACGGCGTTCGTCTTCATATCCACAGCCTAACGCGCCACGTGGATCTCAGCGGACCGCGAGGCAACTGCGCTATATTTCCCCCAGTGACTACAGATCTGACGCCGCGCGCTGTACTGGTCTCCATCGTTGTCGCCCTGCTGATCGGCGCTTCCTATCCCTACGTGGTGCTGAAGATCGGCTACGGCCCCAATATCTCGGTAGTGAGCGCCTTCTTCGGCTACATCGCCATCTCGGCCATAGGCTTCTTCACCGGCGTGCGCGGAACACGCATGGAAAATAACCTCGTGCAGGCGGCCGGAACTTCGGCTGGGCAATCCGGCTTCATGTGCATAGTCCTCGCCGCGCTCGATATGCTGAACGCCAAGCCGTCGCTGGGCTTCTCGCTGCACCTCTCCGTGTGGCAGACGTTTTCCTGGCTCACGGTAGCCGGGCTGATCGGCGTCCTGATGGCGGTCCCGCTGCGCCGCTATTACATCGACGAGGAAGATCTCACCTTCGCCGACGGCATGGCGGCGGGCGAGGCGCTGCTGGTGCTCGACCAGGGTCCGCGCGAGGCGGGGCCGCGCGTAACGGCGCTGGGCGTCGGCATGTTCCTCTCCGGTCTGCTGGCGGTGGCGCGCGATAAATTCCGCATGCTGCCCGACGCCTGGAACTTCGGACCCAACGGCGCGGCCCTGCGCATGGGGACTGAAGTGAGCATTCTGTCCTTCGGTTCAGGCATGCTGGTGGGCCCGCGCATCGCCGTCTCCATGGGGCTGGGCATGATCGCATCGTGGATGATTGCGCCGCCCCTCCTCGCCGCGCGCGGCATCGTGCCGGACCCGCAATTCGCCACCGTGCTGCGCTGGGTCATGTGGCCCGCGACGGGGTTCATGGTGGCGGGCGGCATCACGGCGCTGGTCTTGAAATGGAAGCTGGTGGTCAAAACCTTCGCGAGTTTCTCCACCCGCAGCGTCGGCTCCACCGATTTCCCCATGCGCTATGTGATCGCCGGCATTGCCGTGCTCTCCGTAATGCTGTGCCTGCTGCAGGTTTATTCGTTGGGCTTTCCCATATGGCTCACCGTGGTGTCGCTGGTGCTCTCGTTTTTCCTGATGCTGGTCGGCACACGCGTACTGGGCGAAACCAACTGGGCGCCCGTCAGCGCCATGGCCAATCTGATGCAGGCCGTCTTCGCGGTGGTTTCGCCCGGCAGCATGGCCGTGAACATGATCGGCTCCGGCATGTCGGGCACGGTCGCGGTGAACGGCGAGACCCTCATGCAGACCTACAAATCGGGCAAAATCGTGGGCTCGAATAACCGCAGCCTCACCATCCTGCAGTTGATTGGAGTGCCGCTCGGGTCGCTCGCGGTCTCGCTGGTATATCCGGCGCTCAAAGCAAAATACGGCATCGGCGGCAGCGGGCTCACTTCGCCGATCAGCGTGAAGTGGGCGGGATTCGCCGAGTTGCTGAACCAGGGTTTCAACCAGCTGCCGCGAGGCTGTTTCGCTGCCATGCTGATCGCCGTGGCGCTGGGCATTGCGATTACGATACTTGAGCCGAAGTACAGCCATCTGCTGCCCTCGCCCACCGCCGTGGGTATCGGCATGCTGGTGCCGGGGATCTCAGTGATGCCTATGGTGGCCGGCGGTATTTTTCAATGGCTGTGGTCCAGGGCCGACGCGCCATCGGAGGAAAAATTCTGTCTGCCGCTGGCCTCGGGTTTTATTTCCGGTGAAGCGCTGGTGGTGCTGGTCTTCGCCATCCAGGCCATGTTGTAGGTACAGAGGCATGACCAAATCGGCGATCTTGCTTTCTTTCTTTTGTGCGCCTGGCTCGCCCGCGCGCAGTGCGTTCAAACTTTACCCAGCAAGGTGCCGGGGGCGGACAAGCCGGTATGTTCGCCAGGCGCGATCTGCTTTTCGGGCGAAGTTTCCGCAGGCGAGGAATTCCGCCGTACTTTGAACACTGAATTGGAACTTGTTCTTGAACCCGGCTGGAATATTGCCATCGTGCCGAAACGGCCGGAGGGAGACTGCCACGAATTCGCCTCCGTGGTCAATGCGCCCCACCGCGCCACAGAGATTTGTATATCGACATGAGCTACGGTTGGGCGGCTGAGGAAGAAGTATCTCTTTCGCCGCGCGAATTCCGCTTTGTGACAACCTGCGCCGACTGTCCCACAGACTCCAACCGGCTCAATATCGTCTTGTGGCCTTACACAGCCAGTCCAGGGAAAGCGGAGGAAGCCTTAGCGAAGCTGGGCTTCGCCGCTCGGCAAGGGCCGCCTATGGATCACCGCTTCGAGAATCAGCCACGCCGGCGATTCACCGGACAACAAGGCTGGCAAGATTGAGTGGATGAGGTTCAGCGTCGAAATTATCCTGCCGCGTCCACGGTGAGACCGGGTTTGTCCCCTCATTCATTACTCCGGACGGTCAGATCGAGCACAATCTGAGTACCCGACTTCAAGCAGCGCCGTAACTTGCGTCGTGACCTGGCCCGAATCCCCAATCACAGATCGCGAAAATATTTTTACCCGCTAAGAACTAAAGACCTTAAGCCCCACCGCCGCATCCACGCCAAACCGTTCCCAACGCGTCCGCATGCTACTTGTTGCTCGTGAGAGTGGACCGCTTCCATCGGCGCACCCACCACCTACACCAGCAGCGATCCCGGGAAGAGCAGCTGCTTCACGTAACTAACGATGGACGATGGCCGCTATCGAAAAAGCGGCGGGGGCGCCAGTCCCCGTTAAAAAATGGCAGGGAGCTCCCAAACGAAGAAGGCGGGAGGACCGGTCACTCGGCTTCCCGCCTCTTTTTTAACAACCGTTCTTTGACAACTTACTTCCAGATCGTCGTGTGGTTCGCCTTGGCCCATGCCAAAGCCTCCGGAGACGCCGCCCATTTGATCGCATTGTCGACCAGCATGCGATACGTCGGCAGTTCCCACGGCTGATGATCGTGCCCGATCTGTATATACACCACAGGACTGTTCTCCGACGCCTTGTACCAACCCGCCAGATTACTGTACTTGCGCGCCGGGTTCAGCTTCTGCGCCAGATTAGTGGGTACGAAATCGGTGCGCAGCAGCGGATGCACCGAGTCCTCGAACCACGCGCACGAGTACGCCTCGTCCACGACGTCGAATCCGTCGCCGAGGCCCGCCACGATGGGACTGGTCTTATCGACTACCGTGATGTGCTGATGGGTGTTGCCGTAGAACCCATGTCCCGGATCAGTAATGCCGCGGACCGTTACCGGCGCATACCAGTCGCAGGCGCCGCCGATCACTTCGGAATATTCGGGCCAGTGATGCGCCCAGGCGGCCGCCGCGTGATGCAGGAACACCAGACCTTTGCCCTGCTTGACCAGAGCTTCGAAATCCGCCTTCAGCTGCGGGGATGGCGGCGGATAAACACGTTCGCGCGTGCCGTCCGCTTTGGTAGTCACGACACCGGGTCCGCCCAGATCGTAGAAAAGATAAACGTCGTAGTCTTTGGCGTCCGTCGGATTCATCAGCCTGTCGGCCGCCGGATGCTCCGCGTGCGTCCACGTGATATCGGCGCTCATGGAATCGAGCATGGTGAAGAACTGCTCGCGTTCGAACTCGTGACCTTTGGTGATGACCAGAACTTTGATCTTGCCGTTGCCGCCTTGCGGGGGACGCCGGGGACCACCGCGGCCTCTGCCACCTCCTCGGCCACCGGGAACCGCGCCCGGAGCGCCGGGTGTCAGCTGCGCGGGTGCGTCCGAAGCCGCCGGAGCCTGCGCCGCGGCGGGCGCCTGAGCCTGGAGTCTAAGCGAAAGCGAACCGAGTGCGACCACCGACGCGGTGACCAACCCGAGCGCTAAAACGGCGGACGAGGCGCGCCGGAAAACGGGGGGAGCGAATTTAAACATCGTTGTTGAAACCTCTCAGGGTGCCTGAAACGGGTACTATCATATATCAAACAGCGTCCCCTGCTGCAATTTAAGATCACCGATGAAAACTCTTTTCCTGGTTCTGTCCATATTGTTCCTGACGCTGGCGGCCGCCACCCTCATACCGCACTCCTCGTCGACCATCAGCGATCTGGGCTACTACACGTTTTGCCCGTTTGCGCCATGGAGCACGCTCGCGCTGCTGTTCTTCGCCGCGCTTTTCTGGGTGCTGCGCCGCTACCTCAAAGCGCAGCCGCAATGAGCGATACGCTATATAGAAAGACTATGTCAGGGACTTCAAGAAGCTTTTTCATTGCCATCGCGGCCGTCGCCGCATGGGGTCAGACAGCGCCCGTCTTCGAAAGTATTTCCGTCAAGCCTACGCCGCCGGACCAGGCGAACGTGGGTGTCCACATCGAAGGCACGCAGATCATGTGCGCCGGTCTTTCGCTCAAAGAGTACATCCGCATGGCCACCAAATTGAAGGATTATCAGGTGGTGGGGCCGGATTGGCTCGATTCGCAGAGGTTCGACGTTACCGCCACGCTTCCGGCGGGTTCCACGCGCGAACAGATCCCGGCCATGACCATGGCGCTGCTCACCGATCGATTCTCCCTGAAGTTTCATCGGGACAAGAAAGAGTTTGCCGCCTGGGGACTGGCAGTCGACAAAACCGGCCTGAAGATGAAACCATCGCAGGCGCATCCCGACGAGAAAGCCGCCGCCGCGGATCTCGCCGCCAGCGGAGGGCAGGGCGGAATCTCGGCCAATCTGGGTAACGGGGCCTGGTTCATTTTCAATAAAAACCAGTTCATCGGTCGCAACCTGACCATGGCCAATCTGGCGGACTCGCTCAGCCGGTTCATGGACAAGCCCGTAGTCGATATGACGAGCACACCGGGCAGATACGATGTGACGCTGCCGCTGGCTCCCACCGATTTCCGCATTATGCTGATACGCGCGGCAGTGGCCGCCGGCACCAGTGTTCCCCCGCAAGCGCTGAAGCTGATAAACGAGCCAATGGGTCAATCGTTGCAGTTGGCCCTGGGAACGCTGGGACTGCGCATGGATTTCCAGAGGGCTCCTATCGACGTGATCTTAGTCGATCACATGGAACAAGCCCCCAGGTAACGCACGCTTGTCCAATCCGCCCTACTGAATCGTGCTGGCCCCTTCGACCCCAAACGATTCCACCGGAACATTCCGGTTCACATGATTATCCAGGTTAATCACGTAAGTCCCCGGATCCTCCAGCAGCACTGGCGAATGCGTAGCGCAGACGATCCGGAAATCCCGCTGCTCGACGAGTTCCTTAAGCATCTTCAAAATCCGCCGCTGATTCGATACCGACAACGCCATCTCCGGCTCATCGAGCAACAGTGTGGTCCCGCGCTCCAGCGAAGGAAAATTCTGCCGGAACATCGCCAGCATCACCTGGCCATGGCTGGCCAGTTGCAGAAACTCCATCATCTCCGGCTGATCGCTGAAAAAATCCAGCTGCATGCGCGGATTGTGCTGCTCCGCATCGAACAGAAACACTTTGCCAGGCTTCACCCCGCCGCGGTCCAGCTTGTAGCAGTACCCATCGGTCTTCTCGCCCCGCAGGGCGTAGTGGATGGAATGAAGCAACGTCGATTTACCCGAACCGTTCTCGCCTGAAAGCATTACCAGCGGATGCGAAAGATCCACCACCATGGGCATGTGGAAGTTCAGATTGACGAAGATCGGATGTGCAAGGATCTTCAGGTGCATAGCAAGTTCAGAATAGCAATCGTTCAGACGTGCCCATTGCGAAAGCGGAACCTCTCCGCGTTCGCCCGTACCTTCGCCAACTCCTCTGCATCGAAACCGAACATGTCGCTGGCGATCGTATACTCCTGCGTGAGGTCCGTGTCGAAGACGCCCGGATCGTCCGTATTCAAAGTGATCGGCACACCCGCGTCGAATAATTTTCTTACCGGATGGTGACCGTAAGATCCCACCGCACCTGTCCTCACATTACTGGTAATCGAGATCTCGAGCGGAATCTGTTCGTCTCGCAGATGCCGCATCAATTCCGGATCGTCGACCGCGCGAATCCCATGGCCGATGCGTTCGGCGCCGATCTCCAACGCGCCCCAGATCGAATCCGGACCATCGGTCTCGCCCGCATGGGCCGTCAGATGAAGCCCCGCGTCTTTCGCATAACGATACGCATCGCGAAAATCGCGCGCCGGCCCGCGCAGTTCATCGCCTCCGATGCCGAACGAGATGGCGCCATCGCCCACATGATCGGCCGCCAAACGCGCCACCTCCATCACATGATCGGCGCCGAACTGCCGGATGGCATCGAGGTTCCACCACACCTCCAAGCCGTCGCGCGCGCACGCTTCGTTCTGCGCATCGCGAATGGCCCGCCACACCGAATGAAAATCGAAACCGCGCCACAGGATCACGCCCGCCGCCAGCGTCACCTCCGCGTAACTCACCCCCTGGCGCGCCAGCGATTCGATCATGCGCCGCGTGATCAGCGCGTAGTCCTGCGGCCCCCGCAAACGCTGCGCGATGAACTTGAAACAGTTCAGAAAACCGTCGAAATCCGAGAACCCCCACACGCGATCGACGTCCTCTTCCGTAAGGGTTGGGTCGAGAAGCATCACGGTTTCCCGGTCGACCGTGCCTTCGAGATGGAGGTGAAGCTCAGCCAGAGCCATATAATCGAAGTTCCCATGAATGCCGCCGAAATGGAAGCAATCGTTGGGGGATACCACGGCGACGCTTTCAGCGTGCTCGGCCCGCATCCCATCAACATCGAAAAAGGTAAGACCGCGTGGGAAATCCGCGCCTTCCTGCCGCAGGCCAAATCGGCCAGGGTCGTAATCGAACATACCACTATCCCAATGGAAAAACGCCATCGGGAGGGCTTCTTCGTCGCCGAACTGAAGCGCGAGCCGGCTGCCTACAAGTTCCATATCGACGATTACCACGGCGGCGAGGCCATGCTCGACGATCCCTACCGCTTCGGCATCGTCATCACCGATTTCGATCTGCACCTTCATTCCGAAGGCACCCTCTACGAAGCCTGGAAATCGTTGGGCGCGCACCTCGCGCGTCTCGACGATAGCGATGGTGTGCGCTTCGCCGTCTGGGCGCCTAACGCCGAGTTCGTCTCCGTGGCCGGCGACTTCAACGACTGGGATACCCGCCGCCATCCCATGCGCCTGCGCACTGCCGGTGTCTGGGAGATTTTCATCCCGGGCGCCAAAGAGGGGCAATCGTACAAGTACCTCGTGCGCTCCAAATTCCTCGGCCATCAGCAGCTGAAATCCGATCCCGTCGCCTTCCGCAGCGAACATCCGCCCAAGTCCGCGTCGATCGTCTGCTCTATCGACGATTACCAATGGCAGGACGGCGAATGGATGGCGGAGCGGGCTGAATCGAACGTGCTCAAACGGCCGGTTTCCATTTACGAAGTCCACCTCGAATCGTGGATGCACGGACCTGGCGGCGAGGCGCTCACCTACGGACAGCTCGCCGTGCGCCTGGTCGAATACGTCAAGCGCATGGGCTACACGCACATCGAATTGCTGCCCATCCAGGAGTATCCGTTCTCTGGCTCGTGGGGTTACCAGGTCATCGGCTACTTCGCTCCCACCTCACGCTTCGGCACGCCTGAAGAGTTTATGCTCTTCGTCGACACCTGCCATCGCGAGGGCGTCGGCGTGATTATCGATTGGGTGCCTGCGCATTTCCCCAAGGACGCCCATGGCCTCGCGTTCTTCGATGGCACCGCGCTCTACGAACACTCCGATCCGCGCCAGGGCGATTCCGAATGGGGCACCCTGATCTTCAACTTCGGACGCAACGAGGTTCGCGAATTTCTGATTGCCAGCGCCCTGTTTTGGCTGAAGAAATATCACATCGATGGTTTACGCGTGGACGCCGTCGCCTCGATGCTCTATCTCGATTTCGCGCGTAAGGAGGGCGAGTGGATTCCCAATCGCTATGGGGGACGCGAGAATCTGGAGGCCATCGAGTTCATCAAACGATTTAACGAACTGGCTCACACCGTGCCCGGCGCCATGACCATCGCCGAAGAGTCGACGTCTTTCTCCGGCGTTACCCGCCCGGTATATGCCAACGGCCTGGGCTTCACCATGAAGTGGAACATGGGCTGGATGCACGACATGCTCAACTACTTCGCCGTCGATCCCGTGTACCGCAAGTTCTACCACAACAACATCACCTTCAGCATGCTCTACGCCTTCAGCGAGAATTTCGTGCTGCCCATTTCGCATGATGAAGTGGTCTATGGGAAGCGCTCGCTGCTCTCGAAAATGCCTGGCGACGAATGGCAGAAGTTCGCCAACGTGCGTGCGTTTTTCGCCTACATGTATGCGCACCCGGGCAAGAAGCTCCAGTTCATGGGCTGCGACATTGGCGATTACCTCGAATGGAATCACAACACCTCCGTGCCCTGGGAAATCCTGCAGTTCCCTATGCACGCGGCGTTTCAGTCGTTCGTAAAAGAACTCAACCGGCTCTACGCTGAGGAGCCTGCGCTTTATGAAGTGGATTTCGAATACGCGGGCTTCGAATGGATCGATATCGCCGACGTGGAGAAGTCCATCATCTCGTTCGTCCGCTATGCTTCGAGCCGGTCCGAGTACATCGTCTTCGCCTGCAACTTCACGCCGGTGCCGCGTTTCGGTTACGAGATCGGCGTGCCCGAAGCAGGCTTCTACCGCGAGATTCTGAACACGGATGCGGCGCAATTCGGCGGCAGCAATCTGGGCAACTGCGGAGGCGTCATGGCGAAGGAAAAAGAACGCCATCATCGCCCCTGCAACATCTCGATCACACTGCCGCCGCTGGCCGTCGTCGCTTTTAAGAACGAACGGGTTCCGCATGTGGGATAGGCGCTTCCGCCTGTCCACCCGACAACGTCGGGCACTTCCATGACCGCGCGCTACGACGCCATCATAGTGGGCGGCGGCCACAATGGCCTGGTCACCGCGGCCTATCTCGCCCGCGCGGGCAAACGAGTGCTCGTACTCGAGCGCCGCGCCATCCCCGGAGGCTGCGCC
>Ga0326727_10012034_pt1 | contig 19857 bp, 21 predicted proteins | sample MB2enrmetagenome_FD_207643 | JGI IMG/M metagenome (GOLD analysis project Ga0326727, IMG submission 207643) | Lab enriched peat soil microbial communities from McLean, Ithaca, NY, United States - MB29MY | ecosystem: Environmental > Terrestrial > Soil > Wetlands > Peat | place: USA: New York...
ATCTGACCGGCGGCGAGCGCTCGCCCGTGGAGATCGCCCGTATGCCGACGCTGGGCAAGATCGCGGTGTTCAAGGACAACGCCGTGACCTTCCACCCCGAGGCCGCGGCCGAGACGGTGACCATGGCCGAGTGGTTCGAACGCGCCCGGATCCGTCCGGAATAGGCCTTTCGAAAATTCCTGCCGCGGCTCTGGCGTCGTCGCCGGCAAATCGGTTATCAACGATCACCTACCTTGATGTCGATCAAGGCGCCCGCCGCGCGCGCGCGAAAACTGGCGATGAGGAAACAACCAGGCAAGGCCATGACCCAGACAGCGACCCTCGAACGCCCCGCCGCCACCAAGCCGGAACATTTCGACGTTCTGATCGTCGGCGCCGGCATCTCCGGCGTGGGCGGCGCCTATCACCTGACCCATCAGCGGCCGGGAACCAGCTTCGTGGTGCTCGAGAGCCAGGAAAGCTTCGGCGGCACCTGGCTGACCCACAAATATCCCGGCATCCGCTCGGACAGCGACCTCTACACCTTCGGCTACCGGTTCAAGCCCTGGGTCGGCGCGCCGATCGCCACCGCCGACGAGATCCTGAAATACATGGACGAGGTGATCGAGGAGAACGACCTCGCCCGCCACATCCGCTACGGCCACCTGATCAAGCGCGCCAGCTGGTCCAGCCAGGACAACCTGTGGACCATCGAGGCGGTGCGCAAGGCCGACGGCGCGGCCGTGACCTTCACCGCGAACTTCCTGTGGATGTGCCAGGGCTACTATCGCCACTCCGAGGGCTACACGCCCGAGTGGGCGGGAATGCAGGACTTCAAGGGCAAGATCGTCCACCCGCAGACCTGGCCCGAAGACCTGGACTACAAGGGCAAGAAGGTGGTGATCATCGGCTCGGGCGCCACGGCGGCGACCCTGGCGCCGGCGATCGCCGGCGATTGCGAGCACGTCACCGTGCTGCAGCGCTCGCCGACCTATTTCATCCCCGGCCGCAACGCCAACGAGCTGGCCGACATCCTGCGCGAGCTGAAGATCGACGAGACCTGGATCCACGAGATCGTCCGCCGCAAGATCCTGCACGACCAGGACCTGTTCACCCGCCGCGCGTTCGAAGAGCCGGAGACGGTCAAGCAGGAGCTCCTGGCCGGCGTCGCCGCCTTCCTGCCGCAGGAGGAGGTCGAGAAGAACTTCACCCCGACCTACCGGCCGTGGCGCCAGCGGATCGCCTTCGTGCCCGACGGCGACATCTTCCAAGGCATCGCCGCCGGCAAGGCCTCGGTGGTCACCGACGAGATCGATCGGTTCAACGAGACCGGCATCCGCCTGAAGTCGGGCAAGCAGCTCGACGCCGACATCATCATCACCGCGACCGGCTTCAACCTGAACGTCCTGGGCGACATCGACTTCGTCATCGACGGCAAGCCGCTGAACTTCGCCGACACCGTCACCTATCGCGGCATGATGTTCACCGGCGTTCCGAACATGGTCTGGGTGTTCGGCTATTTCCGCGCCAGCTGGACGCTGCGCGCCGATCTGGTCGCCGATTTCGTCTGCCGCCTGCTCGCCCATATGGAACAGCGCGGCGCGGCGCGGGTCGAGGTGGCGCTGAGGCCGGAGGACGCCGACATGCCGCTGTCCACCTGGATCGACCCGGAGAACTTCAACCCCGGCTATCTGATGCGCGGCATGCACCTTCTGCCCAAGCGCGGGGCCAAGCCGGAATGGCAGCACTCCCAGGACTACTGGGCCGAGAAGGACATCATCCCGACCATCGACCTGGACGACGCGGCCTTCGTCTACGCCTCGGCCAAGCCGGCCTCAGCCGGGAAGAAGCCCGAGCTGGCGGCCGAGAAGGCGGTCGATCACGCGCTTGGGTAGGTGCTCGATCAGGAAGGTCTGAACCGCGTCCGGGGCGATGGTGTAGCGCACCTTCGGCCTGGGCGTGGTCAGCGCCAGCTGGATCGCGCGGCCGAGCTGCTCGGGCGTTAGCGTCGGGCGGCCGCCGGGCGTCATGAAGGCGCGGATCTTCTTGAGCGATTCGATATAGGGGCTGGTCTCGAACGGGGTCAGGTCGAGCTCAGAGCCCTTCACCGTCATCTCGGTGCGCACCATGCCCGGGGCGATGGCGATCACCTCGACCCCGTACAGCAGCATCTCCCGGCGCAGGCTCTCGGTCAGGCCCTCCAGCGCGAACTTCGAGGCGCAATAGGGCGCCATGAACGGCAGCGCCGTCTTGCCGCCCACCGAGGTGATGTTGACGATCCGGCCCGGCCGGGCGCCGCGCCCGCGGCCGCCCCAGAGCAGCGGCCCGAACGCCTGGGTCACCGCCACCACGCCGACCAGATTGACCTCCAGCTGGCGGCGGAACTCGTCGAGCGGCAGCTCCATCAACGGGCCGGCCACGGCGATGCCGGCGTTGTTGACCAGGCCGAACAGGGGCTCGCCGGCCAGCGCCGCGCCCACCCGCTCCGCGGCGGCCTTGACCGCGCCCTCGTCGGTGACGTCGAATAGCAAGGGTTCGAACCGCTCGCCAAGGGCCTGTTTCAGCCGGTCGGCGTCGGCCTGGCGGCGCACGGCGCCGAAGACCCGGAAGCCCGCCTCGGTCAGCACCTTGGCCGCGCCCTCGCCAATGCCGCTCGAAACCCCGGTGATGACGACCGACTTCATGACTTGCCCCCTGGCGCGGCTTGGCCTGGCGGGCCGCGTGAACAAGAGATGGGGGCTTCAGCCGACAAGTCCACGGCCGAGAGCCTTTCCCGGCTGGCTTGAATCAAGCCAGCCGGGACAAATGGGCTCTCACTCAAAACGATTGAGCGCTTCCTGATCGCCGAACCGGACCCACTTTGGCGGGAAGCGCTCTAGGCGCCGCTTATCGGTTCGCGTTTGAGCGGCGGGGCGTTATTGGCTGGACATGGCCGCTCCCAAACGCCCCCGCCCCGCCAAGCCGCCGACCAAGGCGGCCAAGGGCCTGCCCGACCGCGAGACCCTGATCGCCTATCTGCGCGAGCACGGCGAGGCGGGCAAGGCGGACCTGGCCCGCGCCTTCGGGCTGAAGGGCGCCGACCGGCGCGCGCTGCGCGAGATGCTCAAGACCCTTGAGGCGGAGGGCGCGCTCGGCCGGCGCGGCCGCAAGGGCTTCGCCGAGGCCGGCGCCCTGCCCCCGGTCGGCGTGGTCGACGTGGCCGAGCGGGACGCCGACGGCGACCTCTACGTGCGCCTGGCCCGCGGCGGCGAGGACGCGCCGGCGGTGCGGCTGGCGCCCGGGGCGCACGAGGCGATCGCCGGCGCGCCGGGCCTGGGCGACCGGCTGCTGGTCCGCTTCCAGCGGCTGGAGGACGGCGCCTTCGAAGCCCAGGTGATCAAGCGGCTCGGCCAGAGCGCCCACAAGATCCTGGGGGTGATCCGCAAGTCGCGCCGCGAGGTGCGCGTCGAGCCGGTCGACCGCCGCTCGCGCGAGACCCTGATCCTGACCGACCCCTCGGCCGAGGACCTGCGCGACGGCGACCTGGTGGTGGCCCAGGTCGGCGCGGCGCACCAGCGCTATGGTCCCAAGCGCGGCAAGGTGCTGGAGGTGGTGGGCCGCGAGGACCAGCCCCGGGCCGCCTCGCTGATCGCCATCCACAGCCACGGCGTCCCGACCGGCTTTTCGCCCGCCGCCGAGACCGAGGCGGCCCAGGCCGAGCCGCCGAGCCTGGCCGGGCGCACCGACCTGCGCGACCTGCCGCTGATCACCATCGACCCGGCCGACGCCCGCGACCACGACGACGCCGTCCACGCCCATCCTGACGAGGATCAGGCCAACCCCGGCGGCTGGGTGGTCTGGGTCGCCATCGCCGACGTCTCCAACTATGTCGCGCCCGGCTCGGCGCTCGACCGCGAGGCGCGGGAGAAGGCCAACAGCGTCTACTTCCCCGACCGGGTCGAGCCGATGCTGCCCGAGCGGCTGTCGAACGGCCTGTGCAGCCTGCACCATGGCGAGCTGCGCGCCTGCCTGGCCGTGCGCATGGTGTTCGGCGCCGACGGGCGCAAGCGCTCGCACCGCTTCGTGCGGGGCCTGATGCGCTCAGCCGCCAAGCTGGCCTACGAACAGGCCCAGGCGGCGATCGAGGGACGGTTGGACGACGTCACCGGCCCGATCCTTGAGCCGATCCTGAAGCCGCTGTGGGCGGCCTACGGGGCGATGAAGGCGGCGCGCGAGCTGCGTTCGCCGCTGGAGATCGAGAGCGCCGAGCGGCGCATCGTCATCAGTCCCGAGGGCGAGGTGGTCTCGATCACCCCGCGCCAGGTGCTGGAGGCGCACAAGCTGATCGAGGAGATGATGGTGCAGGCCAACGTCTGCGCCGCCGAGACCCTGGAGCAGCGCAGGACGCCGCTGATCTACCGGGTGCACGACGCGCCCAGCATGGAGAAGGTGCGGAACTTCGCCGAATTCCTGGCCACCCTGGGCGTGCCCTGGACCAAGGGCGAGGCGCCCAGGACCGACCGCTTCAACCGCCTGCTCGCCCAGATGCGCGGCGGACCCCACGCCGAAATCGTCAACGAGGTGGTGCTGCGCACCCAGATGCAGGCCCACTACAGCCCCGAGAACATCGGCCATTTCGGCCTCAACCTGGAGCGCTACGCCCACTTCACCTCGCCGATCCGCCGCTACGCCGACCTGGTGGTCCACCGCGGCCTGATCCGCGCGCTCGGCCTCGGCGACGGCGGGCTGACCGATTACGAGGCCGCGCGGCTGCGCGAGACCGCCGAGCACATCACGCTCGCCGAGCGCCGGGCCATGGCCGCCGAGCGCGACGCCACCGACCGCTATGTCGCCGCCTTCATGGCCGACCGGCTGGGCGCCGAGTTCGAGGGCCGGATCACCGGGGTGACGCGGTTCGGCCTGTTCGTGCGGCTGAAGGACACCGGCGCGGACGGCCTGGCGCCGGTCTCCAGCCTGGGCGACGAATATTTCATCCACGACGACCGCGCCCACGCCCTGGTCGGCGAACGCACCGGCCGCCGCTGGCGCCTGGGCGCGCCGGTCACCGTGCGCCTGCGCGAGGCGACGCCGATCACCGGCGGGCTGTTGTTCGACATGCTGAGCGAGCCCGAGCCGCCGGACCGCAACGCGCCGCGGCCGAGGCTGGGCGTGCGGCGCCGCGGCGAACGGCCGGGCGGGCGGCGCGGTCGCTAGCCATAAGGGAGCGGAACAGGGCGCGGGCGCGGCGGAGCGGCTAGCGGACGTTTCGGGCTTCCGAGAAGGGTGGAAGACGGTCTCAACCACGGCGCACTGAGACCGCTGTTATGGTAGGTATCGCGCACTGACCAGGGCTGCATGGGAACAAGCACATGGACGCCATGAGGGCAGTCGCCGCCCTGCTCGCAGGGGCGTCGCGAACCGCGCAAACCTGCGAGGGCACGCCAGATGCAGCTTGGCAGGCCCGGCTGGCCCCTGGCGGATACAGCATGGCCGATGTCGTCGAGCATATGGCGCAAGCCCAGGGCCAAATTCTCGGGGCGTTGCAGGCGGCGCTCGCCCGCGGGTCGCGGCCGCAGCCGTTCTCGACTGTGGCCGACGAAGAGGTGCCGTTCGCCTTCATCCGCAATGGAGAGGCGCCCGGTTCGGGCCCGTCAGCCGCGCCGTTGAGCCGGGAGGAGGCCATCGCACAACTGTGCGCGAGCGCCGCCGCCATCGCCGAATGGAACGCGGGTGTTTCGCTCGACCTGCGCACAGTTGGGCTGACGCATCCGGACTATGGTTCGCTTGACGGCGTGCAGTGGATTCTGCTCGCCGTCGCGCATACGGAGATGCATCGGAGCGATCTAATGCTGCTTAAACGAGGTGTGTCCCCGAGCGCTGGACCCGCGCCAGCCAAGGCGCCCGCTTAACCTGAGCAAAGTCACCTCGCCAGCCGCTGGTGCGAGGGTCCGCTTGGGGTCGCGAGCCGTCATGAACCTCACGCCACGAACCGGCCATTGCCGTGATCGCCCGCGAGCCGACGCTCCGAATGGCGAGACGGGCTGGGAAGCGGCGCCTTCCCAAAACCCAAAACGTCCGTCATCCCGGATCTCCGCGCTCTCACGAGCGCTCCGTCCGGGATGACGAACGCGGGGGGCGGTTTAGGGTCGAAACGCCCCGCGGGCGGCGCCTAGGCGGTGATGTTGAGCTGATTGCCGGGGGCCCAGAGCGAGGCGGAGGTCTGGGCGGTCGGGGGCTGGGGATTGGCCCCGTTCGGCTGGCCGCTCGAGGACGCGCCCGGGGACGACTGTCCCGTGGCCGAATTGGCGCCGGCCAGGGCGCCGCCGAACACCACGGCCGGGCTTTGCGACGAGCCGTTCGCGCTGCTGCTGAGGTCCAGCGACGAGCTGTTCGGATTGATGTCCTTCTTGGCCTTGGCCACGTCGGCGCAATCCCAACAGACATAGCCGTTGACGATTTCCGGCGAGGGATATTGTCCGCTGATCGACATGGCCGTCCTGGTCCCGTTTCAGATCCTATACGCACGGGCTTGACGATCGGTTACGGCGCGGCGTCGCATTTCCCCAAGGTCAGGCTTTCCCCGATCCCGCCGGCTTCTAAACTGGGGCCATGAGCGGACCCAGACTCGATCCCAACTACGACCCGCGCAGCGACGGGGCGATGCGCGAGGCCGGCGCCAAGCTGGTCCGCCCGCGCGATGCGGCCACGCTGATCATCGTGCGGCGCGACGCGGAACGGCCGCGCCTTCTGATGGGGCGGCGCCACGGCGGCCACGACTTCATGCCGGACAAATGGGTGTTCCCGGGCGGGCGGATCGACCGCAGCGACTTTCGCGCCCCCTACGCCAGCGACCTGCGGCCCGAGGTGCTGGGCCGGCTGGAGCGGACCGCGCCCCCCTCCCGCTGCCGCGCCCTGGCCCTGACCGCCGTGCGCGAGACCTTCGAGGAGGCGGGCCTGCTCCTGGCCAGGCCGGCGCCGCCCCGGTCCGCCGCCGGGCCCTGGCGCGAGTTCCTCGCCCGGGGCGCCGAGGCCGACCTTGCCGCCCTCGACTTCGTCGCCAGGGCGATCACCCCGCCCTGTCGGCCCAAGCGGTTCGACGCGCGCTTCTTCATGGCCCCGGCCGAGGCGCTGCTCAGCCTGGAGCGGCTGCCCGACTGCGGCGAGCTGGACGAGATCGCCTGGGTCGACCTGGACGAGGCGCTGGGCCTGGACCTGCCCAACATCACCCGCTTCGTGGTCCAGGAGTTGGCCCTGCGGCTGAACGAGCCCGGCCGGCCGGCGCCGTTCATGCGCTTCGTGCGCGGCCAGCGCCAGCTCGCCTACATCTGATGCCGGCAGCGTCCAAGCCGGCCCGCCCGCGTCACGCCGCGAGCCTGATCCTGGTCCGCCGCTCGTCCAAGGGGCCGGAGGTGCTGATGGGCCGCCGGCCGAGGCGCTCGGCCTTCGCGCCCGACGTCTTCGTCTTTCCCGGCGGCGCGGTCGAGCCGGGCGACTACGGCGCCGAGCCGCTGCGGCGGCTGGACCCCGAGTGCGCGCGGCGCACCGGCGCCTCGCCGCGGCTGGCCGAGGCGCTGGCGGCGGCGGCCCTGCGCGAGACGCGGGAGGAGACCGGCCTGATCCTGCCGGCCGACCACGGCGCCCTGTCGCTGGTGGCGCGGGCGATCACCCCGACGATGAGCCCGATCCGCTTCCACGCCCGTTTCTTCCTGGCCGACGCCGAGGCGGCCAGCGGCGACCACGCCGACAGCCACGAGCTCAGCGACCTGGCCTTCCGCCCGTTGGCGGACGCGCAAGGCCTGGCGCTGATGGACGTGACCGAGGCGGTGCTGGCCGCCGTCGCCGCCGACGAGCGCCCGGCGCCGTTCCTGTTCAGCTATCGCGGCGGGCGGCCGCGCCGCCGGCGGCTCGCCTGAGGCGCCGCGCAACGCTTCGGAAAGGTTAGCGGCCGAATCTGGCGCGCGAGGGACGGCGGGAGTGGCGATGCGGATCGGCGAAGCGGGCGCGGCGACCAGGCCGCCGGCGAAGAGCTGGCCCGGCCTCGCCGCGGCGGCCGCCTTGCTCATCCTCTACGCCCTGTTCGGCGTCACCGTCGCGCTGCACACCCACCACCGGCTCGATCCCAGCGGATCGCCGCAGTTCTACGACTTCAGCGCCTTCTATCAGGCCGGCCGGTTCGCCGACGCCGGCCAGGCGGCCGCCGCCTATGACGACAAGGCGATGATCGCCGCCGAGCGGGCGGCGTTCCCGGGCGTGACCGCGCGCCTGCCGTGGAACTATCCGCCGAGCTTCCAGCTGGTCATGGCGCCGCTGGCCGCCCTGCCCTACGCCGCCGCCTGGCTGGTCTGGACGATCGCAACCTTCGGCCTGTTCGCCGCGATGGCGCGGCGCCTCCTGCCGCTGAGGGATGTCTGGATCCTGCTGCTTGCGCCGGCGGCGGCGATCAACCTCCTGGTCGGCCAGAACGGGATCCTGACCTGCGTGCTGATGGGCGCGGGCGTCCTGGCGCTCGAGCGGCGGCCGTTCGTCGGCGGGATGCTGCTCGGCCTTTTGAGCTACAAGCCGCATTTCGCGGTGCTGGCGCCCCTGCTGCTGCTGATCACCCGGCAGTGGCGGGCGCTGGGCGGGGCGGTCGTCGCCGGCGCTGTGCTGATGCTGGCCTCGCTGGTCCTCCTCGGCGAAGGCGCCTGGATCGGCTTTATCGACAAGACCCTGCACCCGGCGGTGTTCTCGTCGAGCTCCTCGGACTGGCGCAACATTCCGAGCGTGCAGATCCTGGCCAGGAGCCTCGGCCTGCCCGGCCTCGCCGCCTCGGCCCTGCAGGGGGCGGTCGCCCTGGCGGCGATCGCCGGCGCGGCCCGGGTGTGGCTGCGCACGAAAAACGCCCGGCCGCGCCTGGCGGTCCTGGCCGCGGCGAGCCTTCTGATCACGCCCTATTTGCGGGTCTACGACCTGACCCTGCTGGCCCTGCCCATCGCCATCCTGGCGGCCGAGGACGAGGTTCCGCTGGCCGAGCGCGCGGGGCTGGCCATCGCCTGGCTGCTGCCGATCTACCTGCTGTTCGGCCAGCCGCGCATCCAGGTCGGAGCCCTGGCCACCTTGGCGGTGACGGGCCTGGCGTGCTGGCGCGCGCTGCGTAGCGACGCCGCCACTAAGAGATTGACTTTGGGCGCGTCCTGAGTAGGTTCCGCCGTTCCCGATTTACCGGCGCTGGGCCCTGGCCGAGCGTTCCCGCAAAGGTTCCGCCATGGCTAAGCCAGCCTCCATCAAGATCCGCCTGAATTCGAGCGCGGACACCGGCTTCTTCTACGTGACCAAGAAGAACGCCCGCACCATGACCGAGAAGCTGGTGCTGAAGAAGTACGACCCGGTCGCGCGCAAGCACGTCGAGTTCCGCGAAGGCAAGATCAAGTAGGCGCCGCGCCGCCCCCTTTTCGAGAGCGTCGACGCCCGATCGCAAGGTCGGGCGTTTTGATTCCGCCCCAGACCCGGCTCCGGCCATGACCGACAAATCCTATGAGCTCTGCGGCGTTCCGATCCTGGAATGCGAGGCCGAAGGCCCCAAGGTGCGCACCGGGGCCGACGCCACCGACCTGATCAGCGCCGCCTGGGAGCGCAAGGTCGAGCTGGTGGCGCTGCCGCTGGCGCGTCTGGACGACGGCTTTCTGACGCTCAGCACCCGCATCGCCGGCGAGATCATCCAGAAATTCGTCACCTATGGCCAGCGCCTGGCCATCGTCGGCGACATCGGCGAGGCGACGGCCCAAAGCGCGGCCCTGCGCGACTTCGTCTACGAATCGAACCGAGGCCGCCACGTCTGGTTCGTGGCCGAGCTGGACGAATTGCGGGAGATGCTGGCGCGGGGCTAGCGCCGAGGTCTACGCCGCGTGGGCGATGACCTGGTTGCGGCCCTTGGCCTTGGCCTCGTAGACCGCCGCGTCGGCGCGCTTGAGCAGGGCCTCGGGCGTATCGTCCGGCCCGGTGGTGGCCGCAACGCCGATGGAGATGGTGACGGTCAAGAGCTCCTTGCCGCCGGCCACCCGGAACGGCGAGCCGGCGACGTGCAGCCGGATGCGCTCGGCGATCCGCTCGGCCGCCGACAGCGGGGTGTCGGGCATGATCACCACGAACTCCTCGCCGCCGTAACGGCACGGCAGGTCGACGGCGCGCACGTTGGAGGCCAGCCGCACCGCGAACTCCTGCAGCACTTCGTCGCCGACGTCGTGGCCGAAGCTGTCGTTGATCATCTTGAAGTGGTCGAGGTCGATCAGCAGCGCGCCCACCGGATCGCCGCCGCGCACCGCCCGGGTGACCAGGGCGCCGAGCTGGCCGACCATGTAGCGGCGGTTGTGCAGGCCGGTGAGCTGGTCGGTGACTGCCAGCTCCAGCGAATGGTCGAGGTTCTTGCGCAGGAAGTCGGTGTAGCGCTTGCGCTTGATCTGGGTGCGGGCGCGGGCGGCCAGCTCCTGCGGATCGATCGGGCGCGGCAGCACGTCGTTGATGCCGATCTCCAGCGCCTTGACCATGCGCGGCCGCTCGTCGGGGTCGATCACCGCCAGGATCGGCAGGTGGCGGGTGGCCTCGTCCGAGCGCATCTGCGCGGCCAGGCGCAGGCCGTCGAAGGTGCGGGCGTTGGCGTTGATGATCAGAAGGTCGACCGGCCCGCGCGCCGAAAGCAGCGCCTTCTCCGGGTCGCTCTCGACCACCGGCCGGTGCTCGATCGCCAGCTCCGAGGCGATTCGCCGGGCCTGGCGCTCGTTGTCGTCGCAGATGATGATCCGTCCGCCCGAACCGGCCAGGCGCGCGGCGGCGCCGGCGATCACCCCGATGCGGCGGCCCGAGGCCTCGCGCTGGCGCAGCTCGTCGATCACCGTCTTCAGGCGGGTCAGGCTGCGCACCCGCGAGAACAGCATGACGTCGTCGATCGGCTTGGTCAGGAACTCGTCGGCGCCCGCCTCCAGCCCGGCGATCCGGTCGGCGCGGCCGTCCAGCGCGGTGACCAGCACCACCGGGATGTGGCGGGTGAGCGGATCGTCCTTCAGCCGGCGGCAGACCTCGAAGCCGTCCATGCCCGGCATCATCACGTCCAAGAGCACGATGTCGGGATGCTCGGCCGCGGCCAGGGCCAGAGCGGTCGGGCCGTCCGAGGCGGTGATCACCTGATAGTATTCGGCGCTGAGCTTGGCTTCGAGCAGCCTGACGTTGGCCTCGATATCGTCGACCACCAGGATGCGCGCGGTCATCGCCCACTCACCCCAAAAAGCGTCGGATGGTGTCGAGGAAGTGCGACACCGAGATCGGCTTGGAAATATAGGCTTCGCAGCCGCCCTCGCGAATCCGCTCTTCGTCGCCCTTCATGGCGAAGGCGGTGACCGCGACGACCGGGATATGGCTGAGCTCGTCGTCCTCTTTCAGCCATTTGGTGACCTCCAGCCCGGAGATCTCCGGCAACTGGATGTCCATCAGGATCAGATCGGGATGGTGCTGCCGGGCCAGGGCGAGGGCTTGCAGGCCCTCGCGCGTCTGCAGGGTCTCGTAGCCCTGGGCGTCGAGCAGATCATGAAAAAGCTTCATGTTCAGCTCGTTATCCTCGACGATCAGGACCTTTTTCGCCATTCGCAACCCGAAACCGGCGCGGCGCATCGGGTGAGACTCACCCTGTCCGCTGTCATGAAGCTAATCACACGATATCCTTAAGCCCCCGTTGACTGCAGAGGCGCCCCAAAAGTGAGCGAGCCCAAGGACCCGTTGTCGGTCAAGGTCGAAGCGCACCGTCCGCTGCTCATCGTCGACGTCGACGAGGTGCTCGGCCTGTTCATGCGCGGCTTCGGGCGATTCGTGGCCGAACGCGGCTATGAGCTGCGGCTGGAGCGCTTCGCCCTGTTCCAGAACCTCTATCGCGCCGGCGAGCTGCAGCCGATCGACATCGCCGTCGGCCGCGCCCTGTTCGACGACTTCTTCCGCGACGGCGCTGAGGACATGGAGCCGGCGCCGCATGCGGTCGAAGCGCTCAACCGGCTGTCGCGCGGCGCGGGCATCGTGGTGCTGACCAACGCGCCGGGCCACGCCCACGGTCCGCGCAGCCGCTGGCTGGTCCGGCACGGCATCGACTATCCCCTGGTGATCAACGAGGGGCCGAAGGGCGCGGCGGTGGCGACCCTGGCCGGGCGCACCCAAGGGCCCGCCGCCTTCGTCGACGACCTTTTGCCCCATCTGGACTCGGTGGCCGAGGCGGCGCCGGCGGTGCGTCGATTCCAGACGGTCGCCGACGAGCGGCTGCGGCCGATGGCGCCCAGCGCGCCCGAGCGCCACCCAAGGATCGATCACTGGCCGGACCTGGCCGACGCCCTGGAAGCGGCCCTCGGGAGCGGGCGGCGGTGATCCGGATCGGGGTGGATTTCGGCGGCACCAAGATCGAGGCCGCGGCGGTCGACGCCGAGGGCGGCTTCCGCGCCCGGGTGCGCGCGCCCAATCCGCGCGAGTACGACGCGGCCGTGCGCGCCGTCGTCGAGCTGGTGGCGGAGGCTGAGCGTCAGGCCGGAACGGTGGATCGGATCGGCGTCGGCGCGCCCGGATCGATCTCGCCGCGCACCGGCCTGATCCGCAACGCCAACTCCACCTGGCTGAACGGCCGGCCGTTCCTGGCGGACCTGGAGCAGGCGCTTGGCCGGCCCGTGCGGATGGCCAACGACGCCAACTGCCTGGTCTTGTCCGAGGCCGTCGACGGCGCCGGCGCGGGCGGGCGGGTGGTGTTCGGGGTGATCCTCGGGACCGGCTGCGGCGCCGGCCTGGTCGTCGACGGACGCCTGATCGAGGGGCGCAACGGCTTCGCCGCCGAGCTGGGCCACAATCCCCTGCCCTGGCCGAGCCCCGACGAGATCCCCGCGCCGATCTGCTGGTGCGGCCAGCCGGGATGCCTGGAGCTCTACGTCTCCGGATCGGGCCTGGAGCGCGACCACGGCGCGCGCGGCGGCGCGCCGCTGAAGGCCGAGGCGGTGGTCGAGGCCGCCCGCGCCGGCCGCGAGCCGGCGCGCTCGGCGTTCACGGCCTATGTCGACCGGCTGGGCCGGGCCCTGGCCATGGTCTGCAACCTGATCGACCCGGACGTGATCGTCTTCGGCGGCGGCATGTCGAACGTGGCCGAACTCTACGACCAGCTCCCGCCGGTGATCGCCGCCCGCGTCTTCTCCGACGTGTTCGAGACCCCGATCCGCCCGGCCAAACACGGCGACAGCTCCGGCGTGCGCGGCGCGGCCTGGCTCTGGCCGCTGGAATGAGCAGCCTCTGCCGGGACTGCCTGAGCCTCGATGGGTTAGAGCCGGTTGCAGGCGCAAAACCGCTTCACGCTTTTCCTCAACCGGCTCGCCATGAGGCGGACCCGGCCCGCTGTCCGCGCTGCGGCTCGCCGCGGATGGTCGTCCATCCCGAGCTCACCCGGCTGACCACCGCCCACATGGACTGCGACGCCTTCTACGCCTCGGTGGAGAAGCGCGACCGGCCCGAGCTGCGCGACGTTCCGGTGATCGTCGGCGGCGGCAAGCGCGGGGTGGTCACCACCTGCTGCTACATCGCCCGCATCTACGGCGTGCGCTCGGCCATGCCGATGTTCAAGGCGCGCAGGCTGTGTCCCCAGGCGGTGATCATCCCGCCGGAGTTTTCCAAGTACCGCGCCGACAGCGCCCGGATCATGGCCAAGCTCGCGACGCTCACGCCGCTGGTCCAGCCCCTGTCGCTGGACGAGGCCTGGCTGGATCTGGCGGGCTCGGAGCGGCTGCACGGCGGCTGCGCGGCCCTGGTGCTGGCCCGCCTGCAGGCCGAGATCGAGCGCGAGGTCGGGATCACCGTCTCCATCGGCCTGGCCGCCAACAAGTTCCTGGCCAAGATCGCCTCCGACCTCGACAAGCCGCGGGGATTTTCCGTGATCGGAGCGGCGGAGGCCAAGAGCTTCCTGGCGCCGCGGTCCGTGACCATCCTGCCCGGCGTCGGACCGGCCTTCGCCCGCTCGCTGGAGGACGCCGGCTTTCGCACCGTCGGCGACCTCGCCCGCGCCGAGCCGCGCGACCTGGCCGCCCGCTTCGGCGCCTACGGCCTTCGCCTGTCGCAGCTCGCCCAGGGCCAGGACGCCCGCGCGGTCGATCCGGACCAGGCGCGCAAGGCGATCAGCGCCGAGACCACCTTCTTCGACGACCTCAGCCGGATCGAGGACCTGGAGGATCAGCTCTGGCCGCTGTGCGAGCGGGTGGCGCGCACCGCCCGCAAGAGCGGCGTGGCCGGTCGGGTGGCGACCTTGAAGCTGAGGACCACGGACTTTCGCATCGTCACCCGCCGCCGCACCCTGGCGGTGCCGACCCAGGCCGCGCGGACCCTGTTCGCCATCGCCCGCGAACTCCTGGCCATCGAGGCGACGGGGCGGGAATATCGGCTGATCGGCGCCGGCCTTTCCGACTTCGTCGACGCCGCCGAGGGGCTCGATCTGTTCGCGGACGAGGAGAAGCGGGCCAGGTCCAGCGAGCAGGCGATCGACGCCCTGCGCGCCCGCTTCGGCGCCGGCGCGGTGGTCAGCGGGCGATCTTTGAAGCCGAACCGGTCTTGAGGGGTGACGGGCGCGGCGGCTTGGGGCTATGACCTAGCCGTCACGGAGGGCGCATGTCCGAGGTCGAGAGCCGTTTGAACGCGTTGGGCGTGAGCCTGCCCACGCCGCTGGCCCCGGTGGCCAACTATGTACCGTTCGTGCGGGTGGGCGATATCGTCCACATCTCCGGCCAGGTCTCGGTCGATCCGGACGGCGGCGTCCGCGGCGTGGTCGGCGAACAGGTCGACCTGGAGGCGGCGCAGAAGGCCGCGCGGCTGTGCGGGATCAACCTCCTGGCCCAGATGAAGGCCGCGAGCGACGGCGACCTCGACCGCGTCGTCCGGGTGGTCAAGCTCGGCGGCTTCGTCCAGGCCGGGCCGACCTTCTTCGACATTCCCAAGGTGCTGAACGGCTGCTCGGACCTGATGGTCGAGGCCTTCGGCGACGCCGGCCGCCACGCCCGCTCGGCGGTCGGGGTCTATCGCCTGCCGCTCAATTTCGCCGTCGAGGTCGATGCGGTGGTGCAGGTCCGATGAGCCTGGCGGGCGACATCGAGCCGAGGGTGCTGTTCGGCGAGGCCTGGGAGCGGCTGTTCGGTCCGCCCATCGCCCACCGCGGCCTCTGGTCGCCCGACGGCGCCCCGGAAAACTCCCTCGGCGCCTTCCAGGCCGCCTGCTCGCACGGCTACGGCATCGAACTGGACGTTCAGCTCACCGCCGACGGCGAGGCGGTGGTGTTCCACGACTACAAGCTCGCCCGCATGACCGGCGTCGAGGGCCGGCTCGCCGACCACACCGCGGCCGAACTGGGCCAGCTGCGGCTGGCCGGCGCCGACGAGACCATCCCGACCCTGGTCGACACCCTGGCCCTGGTCGGCCATCGGGCCATGGTGCTGATCGAGCTGAAGACCCCGGCCGGCGAGGTGGGCGCGCTGGAAAAGCGGGTCCACGAGATCCTGATCGACCACAACGGCCCGACCGCGGTGATCGGCTTCAACCCCTACTCCCACGCCTGGTTCGCCCACCATCATCCCAAGCTGCTGCGCGGCCTGGACAGCTACGCCTACGCCGACGAGAACGCGCAGAAGATGGCGCCGGAGCAGCGCAAGGCCTTCGCCGCCCTGGAGCACGTCTCCATCGCCAAGCCGCACTTCCTGGCGCTCGGCGTCGACATGCTGCCGTCCAAGCGCGCCGAGACGCTGCGCAAGGCCGGCATGCCGGTGGTGGCCTGGACGGTCCGCAGCCCCGCCGAGTGGGAGGGCCTGCGCGCGCACTGCGACAACCTGATCTTCGAGGGCTTCGCCGCGTGACAGGCGTCAGGCCGGCGGTGAGGGTTCACGGCCGGATCAAGGAGATCGGCAAGCGCGCGTGGGACGCCTGCGCGGCGGCGCCGGACTACCAGGCCAACCCGTTCGTTTCCTACGACTTCCTGGACATCCTCGAGGAGTCCGGCTGCGCGGTCGAGCGCACCGGCTGGGGCCCCCGCCACATCTCGGTCGAGGACGAGGACGGCGATGTCGCCGCGGTGATGCCGCTCTATCTGAAGTCCCACAGCCAGGGCGAATACATCTTCGACCACGCCTGGGCCGACGCCTACGAGCGGGCCGGCGGCGCCTACTATCCCAAGCTCCAGTGCGCCTCGCCGTTCTCGCCGGTGACCGGGCCCAGGCTGATCGTCCGCGAGGACGTCGAGCGCGACGCCGGCCGCCGGGTGCTGCTGGGCGGGGCGCTGGCGGTGTGCGAGACGTCGGGCGCCTCCTCGCTGCACGTGACCTTTCCCAGCGAGGACGACTGGCGGTTCATGGGCGAGCAGGGCCTCTTGCAGCGGCAGAACCAGCAGTACCACTGGCGCAACGCCGGCTATGCGAGCTTCGACGACTTCCTGGCCGCCCTCTCGTCCGGCCGGCGCAAGACCATCCGGCGCGAACGGCGCGAGGCGCAAGGCGCGGCCGAGATCGTCGGCCTGACCGGCGCGGACCTGACCGAGGACCATTGGGACGCCTTCTACGGCTTCTACATGGACACCGGCTCGCGGAAATGGGGCCGGCCCTATCTGAACCGGCTGTTCTTCTCCCTGCTCGGCGAGCGGATGGCCGAGCGGGTGCTTCTGATCATGGCCCGGCGCAACGGCCGCTGGGTCGCCGGGGCGCTGAACCTGATCGGCGGCGACTGCCTGTTCGGGCGCAACTGGGGCTGTATCGAGGACATCCCCTTCCTGCACTTCGAACTCTGCTACTACCAGGCTATCGAGCACGCGATCCGGCTGGGCCTGCCCAGGGTCGAGGCCGGCGCCCAAGGCCAGCACAAGATCGCGCGCGGCTACCTGCCCTCGCCGGTCTATTCCGCCCACTGGATCGCCGATCCGGCCCTGCGCAAGCCGGTCGCCCGCTTCCTCGAACAGGAGCGCGAGGCGATGGCCGAGGAGATGGAGTGGCTGGAGGAGGAATATTCACCCTTCCGCCACGCCGAGCCGCCCGCCAGCGGCTGACGCCCACCCTTGCCAGTGCGGCCTCGAGCGGCGAGAACGGCGCGCTGGAGGACCCATGGCCTGGCCCGACACCGTCACGCTCGAAGGCGCCCACGCGCGGCTGGAGCCGCTGTCGCGGGACCATCGCGCCGCCCTGGCCGAGGCGGTGGCCGACGGCGAGCTGTGGCGGCTGTGGTACACCACCGTGCCCGATCCGCAGGGCATGGGCGCGGAGATCGACCGGCGCCTGGCCCTGCGCGAGGCCGGCGCGATGCTGCCGTTCGCGGTGATCGACCGCGCGTCGGGCCAGCCGGTCGGCATGACCACCTATATGAACATCGATGCGCCCGTGCGGCGGGTCGAGATCGGCTCGACCTGGTATCGGCGCTCGGTCCAGCGCGGCCCCTTGAACACCGAGTGCAAGTTCCTGCTGTTGCGCCACGCCTTCGAGACGCTGGACTGCATCGCCGTCGAATTCCGCACCCATGTGTTCAACCATCAGAGCCGGGCCGCGATCGAGCGGCTGGGCGCCAAGCTGGACGGGGTGTTGCGCAACCACACGCGCATGCGCGACGGCACGCTGCGCGACACCTGCGTCTATTCGATCATCGCCGGCGAATGGCCGGCCGTGCGCTCGCACCTGACCTGGCAGATGGAACGGCCGCGCTGAGCGCGCCCGCATAAGGACCCGACCGATGAGCCTCGACGGCGACTACGACGAGAACAATATCTTCGCCAAGATCCTGCGCGGCGAGGCGCCCAGCGCGCGGGTGTTCGAGGACGACCATGTGCTGGCCTTCATGGACGTCTTTCCCCAGTCGCGCGGCCACACCCTGGTGATCTCCAAGCACAGCCGCGCCCGCAACCTGATGGACGCCGAGCCGGAGGTCTTGGAGACCCTGATCCTGGGCGTCCAGCGGGTCACCCGCGCGGTGCGCGCGGCGCTGAACCCGGACGGGATCATGGTCGCCCAGTTCAACGGCGCGGCCTCGGGCCAGACCATCTACCACCTGCACTTTCACATCATCCCGCGCTGGACCGGCGCGCCGCTGCGCCCTCACGGCCAGGGCGGCATGGCCGACATGGGCGAGCTGGCGGGTCTGGCCAAGCAGATCGCGGCGATGATCAGCTGACCACGACCGCCAGGGCGAAGCCGTCATGGCCCTTGGCGCCCACGGTTTGCAGGACGGTGGCCATCAGCCGCGGCTCCGCGGCCACCAGGTCGACGAACCGGCGCACGCCGAGCACGTTCGCATCCGTGGATGCGGCTTCGAGCACGCGGCCCTCGCGCACCACATTGTCGCCGATGATCACCGTCCCGACCCGCGCCAGGCGCAGCGACCAAGCCAGATAGTCCGGATAGCCGGCCTTGTCCGCGTCGATGAAGATCAGGTCGAAGGGCCCCGCCCCTTCCCGCTCCAGCAGCGGCAGGGTGTCGATCGCCCGGCCCAGCCGAAGGTCGATCCGGTCGCTCAAGCCGGCCGCGGCGAAGTTCGCCCGCGCGACCGCCGCATGGCGGGGATCGGCCTCCAGGGTGACCACCCGCCCTTCCGGCCCGGTGGCGCGAGCCATCCACAGGGTGCTGTAGCCGCCAAGCGTCCCCAGTTCGAGGATCCGGCGCGCGCCGGCGATCCGGACCATCAGGTCGAGGAATCGCCCCTGCAGGCGCGAGACGTCGATCGCCGGCAGCCCCGCCTCGGCGTTGGCGGCCAGGGCCCCGTCCGTCGCCGCGTCCGGCGCGATCAGCCGATCGCCGAAATAGGCGTCCACTTGTTCCCAAAGCTTGGTCATGGCTCTCCGATCGGCTTGGGGCCCTCGCCCGCGTCGCCAAGTTAGGCCGTCCGGCGCAAACGAAAAAGGGCGGCCGTCGCCGGCCGCCCCGATCATCGCGTTAGCCGGGCGGACTATTCCGCCAGCGCCGGCTCCTGCTCGCCCGCCCCGGCCGAGGCGTCCGAGCCGCGGTTGGACTCGATCTCGAAGGCCAGCTTGCCCTCCTTGAGCCCGACCTTGACGTGGCCGCCGCGCACCAGCTTGCCGAACAGGATCTCGTCGGCGAGCGGCTTTTTGATGTGCTCCTGGATCACCCGGGCCAGCGGCCGCGCGCCATAGAGCTCGTCGAAGCCGTTCTTGGCCAGCCAGTCGGCCGCGTCGTCCGACAGCTCGACGGTGACGTGGCGGTCGGCCAGCTGGGCCTCCAGTTGCAGCACGAACTTGTGCACAACCTGGCGGATGATCTCGGGCGACAGCGGCTTGAAGGCCACGGTGGCGTCCAATCGGTTGCGGAACTCCGGCGAGAAGATCCGCTTGATCGCCGCGTCGTCCTCGCCCTCGGCCCGGCCGCGGCCGAAGCCGATCGACTGGCGTTGACCCTCCGCGGCGCCGGCGTTGGTGGTCATGATCAGGATGACGTTCCTGAAATCGACCTTCTTGCCGACCGCGTCGGTGAGCGAGCCGTGGTCCATCACCTGAAGGAGGATGTTGTAGACGTCCTGGTGGGCCTTCTCGATCTCGTCGAGCAGCACGACCGCGTGCGGATGCTGGTCGACGGCGTCGGTCAAAAGCCCGCCCTGGTCATGGCCGACATAGCCCGGAGGCGCGCCGATCAGCCGGCTGACCGTATGCCGCTCCATGTATTCCGACATGTCGAAACGCAGGAGCTCGATGCCCAGGGTCGAGGCCAGCTGGCGCGCGGTCTCGGTCTTGCCGGTGCCGGTCGGCCCGGAGAACAGGTAGCAGCCGATCGGCTTTTGCGGATCGCGCAGGCCGGCGCGGGCCATCTTCATGGCCGCGGACAGCTGGTGGATGGCCTCGTCCTGGCCGAACACCGCCCGGTGCAGGTCGTCCTCGAGCTGCTTGAGCGCCTC
>Ga0326727_10012035_pt1 | contig 19854 bp, 20 predicted proteins | sample MB2enrmetagenome_FD_207643 | JGI IMG/M metagenome (GOLD analysis project Ga0326727, IMG submission 207643) | Lab enriched peat soil microbial communities from McLean, Ithaca, NY, United States - MB29MY | ecosystem: Environmental > Terrestrial > Soil > Wetlands > Peat | place: USA: New York...
GCACCCGCTTCCAATGCCAGCGTACTTTCGCTTGTTCCCGACACGATCAGTAACAACCAGGTCGATATTTCCATCTTGATTGGTCAAGGTACCATCGTCAGCAATCTGATCATCGATTTCGGAGGGCTGAAGGATTACCTCGGGAATGCAGCCTTCAATAACGGAGCACCCGCAGTAACGGCAACCTTGCAGCCTTACACAAACACCGTATTCGGATTCTGAGATCACCGAAACCGGATCGAAAATGGTAAGGAAGGGATGGATAATGGCTTCGAGTTTCAACCGGCTGAAATGAGCCGAACGAACAATTGGAAAAATGGAAGGGGCTGTCTCGAAAGAGGCAGCCCCTTCCGGCTTTGATCTTCTCATCTGTTTTTTCTTGCAAGATTCTCCCCCGTTCCGTAAAATGGAATGGAAACAGGGAAATATTGAAACCGCCTTTTTCTATGAAATCCCCGTCCGCTCGGGACGGGCTGCACTTGAAAACGGCAGCATCCGGATGCAAAGGCGGAGAGGAGGACATCCGTGGACCTGAAAAAAATATTGCCGGTTGCGGTGGTTATCCTGACGGTTACCGGAGCAACGCTTTATTTTGAGGTTTTCAGGAACATGGGAACGGATAAAACCAAAATCGAGGGCTCCGGCACGATCGAAGTCACCGAAATCGATATCAGCTCCAAGATCGCGGGCAGAGTGGAAAAACTGCCGGAGGAAGAGGGAATTTCGGTCAAGAAAGGCGACCTCTTGGTCGAGCTGGAATACGACGAACTGTCGGCTCAGAAATATTCCACCCGGGCGAATCTGGTCAACGCCGAGGCGAACCTGCGGCGTATCCGGGATCTTTATCGGGAGGGCTCTTCGCCGAAACAGGCGCTCGACAACGCGGAGGCCGCATGGAGAGTTGCCAAGGCCAACGACGACCTGGTTCAGGCGTCCATTGAAAACGCCGTTATTTATTCCCCGATTGACGGAGTGATTCTGGAGAAGAACTTGGAAATCGGAGAAATGGCATTTCCCGGAACGGCGATTCTCACCATGGCCGACCTGGACAGGCCCTGGATCAAGATCTATGTGGACGAGGCCAAGCTCGGTCTTGTCCGGCTGGGGCAAAAAGCCGATCTCCGGGTCGATACCTATCCCGCTCTGATTTTTACCGGTAAAGTGGTGTCCATTTCCGACAAGGCGGAGTTCACCCCGAAGACGATACAGACCAAAGACGAACGCGTCAAGCTGATGTTCGCCGTCAAAATCGCCATCGATAACCCGGCCGGAAAGCTTAAGCCGGGAATGCCCGCCGACGTCGATATTTTGCTGAAGGGGAACTGAAATGTCGCCGGTCGTGGAAGTCGCCGGCATCTGCAAGCGTTTCGGCGCGCAAACGGCGGTTTCCGGATTGAGCTTTCATGCCGAGCGGGGAGAAATATTCGGCATCGTCGGACCGGATGGAGCCGGTAAAAGCACGCTTCTCCGCATCATCTCGGCCATTCTCCGTCCCGACGAAGGCATGGTGAGGATCGACGGCGTCGACGCTTTCCGGAACCCCTATCGAATCAAGGAAAACCTGGCCTATATGCCGCAACGGTTCGGGCTGTATGAAGACCTGACGGTGGAGGAGAATCTTTATTTCTTCGGCAGACTTTTCGGGGTGTCGAAAAAAGACGCCGCAGTCAGACTGAAAACGTTATACGAATTCAGCAGACTGGAGCCCTTCAAAAACCGACTCGCCGGCAAGCTTTCGGGCGGAATGAAGCAGAAACTGGGACTGGCTTGTTCGCTGGTACATAGCCCCGGACTCATCCTGCTGGACGAACCGACCAACGGCGTGGACCCGGTTTCCAGACGGGAGTTCTGGAAAATCCTCTACGACCTGATGGGCGGCGGAGTCACGATCATCGTCAGCACATCCTACCTGGATGAGGCGGAAAGGTGCAACCGCGTCGCGTTGATGTACGAGGGCCGATTCATCCGGACGGGAACGCCCGGCGAAATCAAAAACGGCATCGGGAAAAAATTCATGGAGATCGGCACGGATAATCCGCGCCTGGGCGAGATCGCGCTGAAGGAATCGGCCGAATTCAGAAGTATCACGCTGACGGGGCGCAATCTCAGGGTTTTTGTTGACGACCCCGCGGCGGCGGAAAAATCCGCACATGAAATTCTCGGAGCAAAAGGCATCGCTGTACTATCTGTCCGGAATACGTTACCCACGCTGGAGGACTGCTATATGGACATCATCTCCACCGGGGGAGCGGGATGAAAAAGGCAACCGACTCCTTTTACAGGATCATGGCGATCGCCGACAAGGAATGGATCCAGATCCGCAGGGACGCCAGGAGCCTGGTCCTTTCGCTGCTGCTTCCGGTGCTATTGATCCTGCTTTTCGGTTACGCCCTGACGATGGATGTCAAGCATGTCGGCACGGTCGTGCTGGACCAGGACCGGAGTTCTTTTTCCCGGTTATTCCTGGAGGGTTTTTCCCATACCGAATACCTCTCGATCGACCGTTACGTGAACAGTTACCGGGAGATAGATGCCATGCTCGACCGGGGCGAGGCCGTCATGGCGGTGGTCATCCCCGCCGAGTTCGGGAAACGTTACAAAGCCGGCAAGAGCGTCGACGTCCAACTGATCGTGGACGGATCGGATTCCACCTCGGCCACGGTCGCCATGGGTTATGTCAAAACCATCGTTTACGAGTTCAACACGGACCGGAAGCTGGACGAACTGAACCGTGCCGGCATTACCGGCGTGCGTATGCCGGTGGATGTTCGAACCCGGATCTGGTACAACCCCGAGTTGAAAAGCAAAAATTTCATCGTGCCGGGAATCATCGTCATCATTATGTCCATCATATCGGCGCTGATCACCTCGTTGACCATTTCCCGGGAATGGGAACGGGGATCAATGGAAACGCTGATCACTACACCGCTCAGAAAGTACGAGATTTTCGCCGGCAAGATGGTTCCTTATGTCTTTATTGCGCTTTTCGACATCATTATGGCGCTTTGTGTGGGACACTTCATTTTCCGGGTGCCGGTGAAAGGAAATTTCATCGAACTCTACCTGGTGGCGCTTCTTTTCCTGGCGGGAACGTCATCCCTGGGAATCCTGATATCGTCCGCGACCCGGTCGCAGGTTTTGTCGGTACAAGTGGCCATCATCGTCACTTATCTTCCGTCGCTGATCCTTTCGGGTTACGTGTTTCCCATCAAAAACATGCCCTCCGTGGTGCAGGCCGTCACCTACGTCATTCCGGCAAGGTACCTGATGACTTATATGAAAGGCGTGATGATGAAAGGCATCGGATATCAGCTTCTCTGGGCCCAGATTCTTTTCCTGTTTATTTTCGCCGTGGTTGTTTGTCTGATCAGCATGAGGATGCTATCCTTCAAACTTCCCGACAAATGACAGGGAGGTGAAATGCCGCGCTTATCCGTGATCGTCAGTTTCCTGAAAAAGGAATTCAGCCAGATGTTCCGCGACCCGAAAATGCTGATTGTGCTTTTCGCGGCACCGGTCATCATGCTGCTCCTTTTCGGCTATGCCGTCAGCACCGACGTCAAGGACGTCCGTATCGTCGTGTATGATGAAGACCGGACGGCGCTTTCCAGGAATCTGGTGGAAAAGTTCACGGCTTCCGGCTATTTCCATATGGAATCCTGCGTCGACAAACCTGGGGATGCGGACCGGATACTGGATGCCGGCGACGCCGAAGTTTACCTGCACATCGAGAACGGTTTTGACGCGAAGGTAAAAAGCGGGAAATCTTCCCCGGTGCAGGCGGTCATTGACGGCACCGATTCCGGTCGTGCGGCGGTAATCTTGTCCTACGTGAACACGATCCTGTCGGATTTTTCTTTCGACTATTTCCAGGGAAGGGTCCGGGCGCTGGTGCTCAGCAAGGAAAACGTGACGGTAGTCTTCCGCAAGGACATCGAACTCAAAGAACGCGTTTTGTACAACCCCGAACTTTCCAGCAGGAATTTCTACCTTCCGGGAATCCTGGGACTTCTCATTTCCATGGTCACCGTCGTGCTGACGGCCATGTCGATCGTGAAGGAGCGCGAGACGGGAACGATCGACCAGCTCATCGTGGCGCCGCTGACGCCTCTGGAAGTCATCGCGGGCAAGACGGTGCCTTTCGTCATCATCAGTTTCGCGGACATCGTGGCGATCACGATCCTCGCCATCTTCTGGTTCAAGGTTCCTTTCCACGGAAGCTTTTTATTTCTCCTGCTATCCAGTTTCATCTACATATTTTCCGCGACCGCCGTCGGACTCTTCATTTCCACCATCTCGCGGACCCAACAGCAGGCGCTCTTGTCTACATTCCTCTACTTTCTGCCGTCCGTTCTGCTGTCCGGGTTCGTATTTCCGGTTTACGCCATGCCGGATGTCGTCCAGTGGATCACTTACATCAATCCCATGCGTTACTACATCACCATTGTGCGCGGGGTGTTCATGAAAGGGGCCGGGATGGAAATTTTATGGAAGGAAGTGCTTATTATGCTGATTTTGGGAACCGTATTGCTATTCCTGAGCGCCCGGCGTTTCAGCAGGAGGCTGGAGTAATATGGGAGAAATTACGGTCGATGTCAGCGGACTCACCAAGAAATTCGGGGATTTTACCGCCGTGGACGGGATTTCCTTTACCGTCGGCAAGGGAGAAATTTTCGGCTTTCTCGGCCCTAACGGCGCCGGCAAAAGCACGACCATCAAAATGCTGTGCGGCATTCTCCAACCCACTTCGGGAGCGGGACATGTATCCGGTTTCGATATCCAGAAGGAGAACAACAAAATTCGGAAGATCATCGGATATATGTCCCAGAAATTTTCCCTTTACGAAGACCTGACCGTAGCGGAAAACCTGGAGTTTTTCGGGAGCGTTTACGGCCTGAAGGGAAAAAAACTGGCGGAAAGATCTATCTCGGCGATGGAGCTGGCGGGCCTTCCGGGCCAGGGAAACGCGCCGGTAAAAAAACTGCCGGTCGGATTCCGTCAGCGGCTTTCGCTGGGAGCGGCCATCCTGCACGACCCTCCGATTCTTTTCCTCGACGAACCCACGTCGGGAGTCGACCCGCTGATGCGTCGAAATTTCTGGGATTTGATCTACCGTTTCGCCCAGGAAGGAAAGACTATTTTCGTTACGACGCACTATATGGAAGAAGCGGAGCATTGCGACAGGATCGCCCTGATCATATCCGGCGGGATCATCGCTATGGACTCGCCGGAAAACCTCAAACAGTCCCTCCCGTATTCCGTTTACGCCCTCAAAACGGAAAACTTCATCGGACTTTTCAACCTCGTGTCCGGATGGGGCTTTATTCACGAAGCTGCCATCTTCGGGAGCGACATTCACATCCTCTGCGACAAGGACTTCCCTCTGGAGAAGGAACTCGCCGCTTCCCTCGGCGGATCGTGGGGCGGGAGCTACATTCTGGAAAGGGTGAATCCTACCCTGGAGGACGTCTTTGTCGTGAACGCGAGAAAATTCAGCGAGTTTTGAGGGAAAGAAAAAACGGAAATTCCTCTCCGTTTCGCGAGTATCTTCCTCTCGATGGGTTTTGAAGCGGAAATTCTCGCCGTCAGCTCTCCGGACTTCTTTTATCGGACATTTTTGTCTTGATCCACTCCAGAATTTCATGATTTTCCCGGGAAAGTCTTTCGAGCCGAGTCTGCATTTCTTCGATATCGGTAAAACTCTTTTTGTTCACTTCATAATCGGCTTCCGCCCTCAGTTCGGAATGGGCGGACTGGAGATTCTGGCCGACCTGGATGATGGGGCCGCCCAGCAGTTGAACCAGGTTCCCGATAAACAAAAGAAATGCGAAGGGATAGGGATCGAAGGGTTTGTGCGAAAAGAGACCTTGCCAGAGCATCCACCCGGCGGTGAAGAGGGAGAGAAGGTAGACAAACCACATCGAACCATAGACTCCCGTCAAAGCGGAGGCAACCTTGCCGTTGAATCCCTGCTGCGCCTTGAATTCCTCGTGAACCTCGTTGGGATTGATCGCCTTCATCCTGCCGGTTTCCATGGCGCGTTTCTTGTACTCATCGAATATCCGCATATGGTGCCTTTTGTTCGACATATTTCTCCTCCTTTCTATAGATTGGACGAAGTGATATCCTGAAGCAACGTTCAAAGCAATTCCGGGTCGATCAAGCCGACGTTCTCAAACACCCGGTCCGGGCGGTAGGGAAAATGCGCGAGGGTTTCCCTCGTGGATACGCCCGACAGGACGAGGCAGGTGGTCATTCCGGCCTCGATTCCGCCCAGGATGTCCGTGTCCATCCGGTCGCCGATCATGATCGTTTCACTGGAATGCACGGCGAGGCGCCTTCTCGCCACGAGCATCATCAGCGCGTTGGGTTTGCCCAACACATAAGGCTGAATGCCTGTGGCGCGCTCCACGGCCGCGAGAATCGCGCCACAGGCGGGTTCGAGTCCGTCCTCGACGGGATCGACCGCGTCGGGGTTAGCACCGATGAACTTCGCACCCCGGTGGATGTGATTCACCGCCGCGCGAAGCATGGAAAAATCGAACTCCGCCGTCTTGCCCACCACTACATATTCCGGCGAACTGTCGGTCAGGAGGAGACCCGCCCGCGCGAGTTCGCTTTTCAGTCCCGTTCCGCCCACTACGAAGCACCTTGCCCCCTGCTTCTGGGAGGAAATAAAGTCGGCCGCCACCATCGCCGAGGTGATAAAATTGGCCTCGGTAAGTCCTGCGATTCCCATTCCCGTGAGTCGCGCAAGGAGTTCTTCGGCGGTCAATTCCGAATTATTGGTGAGAAAAAGGAATTTGGTTCCCCTTTCGATAAGACGCGCCACGAATTCCTTCGCACCCGGGACCAGTTCCTTTCCCCGATAAATCACTCCATCCATATCGGAAATGACTGCTGTTTTCATTTCTTCCTCCTTCGGCGGGAAACGACCGGTTCTATCGTAGCCGCAAGAAAACGGGCCGGTTTCGAGTGAATTGTAAACGTTTCACGCCGGATGTCCGTCAAACTGGAGATACCGGTTTTCAACCGGGAAAATATCATATCACGAATGATATAAAAAGAAAAGAGAATTTGAAAGAGGAAAAGAAACTTCCCGGCGTTTGCATCCGGGAGGCGAACTCAAGGCTCAATCATGCAGTGAAAAGTTCAAATACCATTATTAATAATATCTCATTCCATTGAAAAGCACCCGGACGGGAGGTATGCTTTTCAAGTCAACGTGAATCCAGGAGGAAGTTCATGCAAGCCGACTATCGCCGCCGGATCGATCGCAACCTGTCCGGGATGGTATGGAAGACCTTCGGGTTTTCTCTTTTGAACCCCGGCAATGCGATGCGCGTTCTAAAAGCGGCGTACCATCAGTCGAAGGCCGTTAAAAGGAGAAGGGAATGGGAAAAGCGCGGAGTCCTCGTGCCGCCCTTCATGGCGATTTCCATTACCCACCGCTGCAATTTGAAATGTGCCGGCTGCTATGCGCGCGAACTGCATCCGCCTCGTGGCGAAGAACTTACCGGCGAAGAGTGGCGCAAACTGCTCGCGGAAGCACGCGAAATGGGCGTTTCCATCATCATGGTTCTCGGGGGCGAGCCTTTTTCCCGGTCTGACCTCATTCAGATCGCACGTTCCTTCCCGGAGATGATTTTTCTCGTGTTTACCAACGGAAGCTATTTCAGCGATCCGACGGCGGAATGGATCCGGCGCGCGGGAAATATCATTCCGGTGATCGGCATCGAGGGAAGCGAGCGAGATACCGACGGCCGGAGGGGAAAAGGAGTTCATGCCGGCATAGAAAAAGCGATCGGATCGATGCGCCGTCACGGCCTTCTCTTCGGAGCGTCGATAACGGTCAGTGCGCCCAATTTCGAGACCGTAACGGATCCCGCTTTTATACGCAAACTCCACCGGAAGGGTTGCCGTTTTTTCTTCACCAACGAGTTTCTGCCCGCCCAGTCGGGAACGGAATCACTTTGCCTCGATGCGCCGAAGAAGTCCGCGCTTTCCGAATACCTCACCCGGACGAGACGCAATTTGCCGGCTATTTTCGTGGATTTTCCGGGAGACGAGTCCGTCTTCGGCGGATGTCTCTCCGCCGGCCGCGGCATTATGCACGTCAGCGCCGAAGGGCGCTTTGAACCCTGCCCCTTCTTGCCCTTCGCCGAAACGAACTCCCGCACTCACACGCTCGAAGAGGCGCTTCGCTCGCCGCTTTTCACAGCGATCCGCGAACGTACCGCCGGGAGCGACCTTTCTGGCGGCAATTGCGAGCTTTGGAACAACCGGAACTGGGTGGCCTCGCTCCTCCCGGAACCCGAGCTTCCCGAACAACCCGATTTGCCGGCAGCGTAAAGCTCGGCTCGTCTGTTGTCCTCCCATCTTTTGAAAACAAAACAAGGGCGGCCTTTGCGGGCCGCCCTTGTTTTGTTTTCAAAAGATTCCCTGTTTACTCTGCGTAGTGGTATCCCATTTCCAGCGCGCGGAAATTGAGTTCGATGAGCTGTTTCCCCTTGCGGGCGAACTTCTCCGCGATGGCGGCCTTGAGTTCGTCGAACTTGAGGAAATCCACGAGCTTGGCGAAGGCGCCGATCATAATCACGTTGGCAACCCGGGAATCGTTGAGTTTTTCCAGCGCGAGCTCCTCCACGGGGATGGTGACCACCCTGCATCCGGGAACTTCCACCTTGCCGGTCACCACGGACGAATTGACGATGACGATCCCGTCCTTCCTCACACGGGGTGCGAACTTCGCGAGGGAAGCCGCGTTCAGCGCGAACAGCGTGTCGGCCTGTCCGATGATGGGCGAGGAGATGAAGTTCTTCGAGAGAATCACGTGACAGTTCGCGGTTCCTCCGCGCATTTCCGCTCCGTAGGTGGGATAATATGTAGCCTCGTAACCCTCGCGGACGGCGGATTCCGCGAGCATCAGTCCGGCGGAAAGAATGCCTTGACCGCCGAAGCCGGATAGAATGATTTTCTGAGTCATTTCTCGGCCTCCCATGCATGGTCCTTGATCACTCCGAGCGGGAAGGTTTTCACGACGACGTCCAGGATGTGCTTGTTGCTCGCAAGCGGGTCCATTCCCCAGTTGGTGTTGCAGTTGGAAAGCACTTCCACGAAGGAATATCCCACTCCGGCCATTTGGAGCTGGAAGGCTTTCTTGATGGCGGCGCGGGTCAGAATGATATTCTTGAAGTCCGCCACAGTGGTGCGCACTGCGTATTTTACCCCCGGCAGAAGGGAAAGCATTTCGGCCATCTGGATCGGATAACCTTCGGTGACGGGATTGCGGCCGGCCGGAGTGGTGGCGGTCTTCATTCCGACGAGAGTGGTGGGAGCCATCTGGCCGCCGGTCATACCGTAATTGTTGTTGTTGATGAAGATAACGGTGATGTTTTCGCCCCGGTTCGCGGCGTGGATGGTCTCGGCCATGCCGATGCTCGCGAGATCGCCGTCGCCCTGATAGCTGAGGACGAGTTTGTCGGGATGGACGCGCTTGATGCCGGTGGCGACCGCGGCCGCACGACCGTGCGCCGCTTCGCTGCAGTCGAAGTTGAACCAGTCGTAAGCCGTTACCGCACAGCCGACGGGAGCTACGGCGATGGTCTTCTCGCGAAGGCCGAGTTCGTCGATGATTTCCGCGATGAGACGGTTCACGGTCCCATGACCGCAGCCCGGACAGTAGCTCATCGGGACGTCGGTCAGGCTTTTCGGACGCTCATATATCACTTTTGCCATGGATCACTCCTGGATACCGCGCGCAAGGACGCGGATGTTCTCGAGAACCTGCTCTTCCCGGGGCTGCCTGCCGCCGAGTTCCCCGTAAAACTCCACCGGGACGCGGCCGTTGACGGCGAGCCTCACGTCTTCGACCATTTGTCCGGCGCTCTGCTCCACGGTGAGGAAAGCCTTCGCTCCCGCCCGGATAAGACGGTCGATTTCGAGCGAAGGATACGGGTAAAGCGTGACGGGCCGAAGCAGTCCGACGGAGATTCCTTCGGCGCGGGCGATGTCCACCGCTCCCCGGACGATACGGGCGGAACTGCCGTAAGCGATGCAGACGATCTTTGCGCCGTCGGCATGGTAGTTGTCGAAACGGACTTCGTTCTTTGTGATTTCAGCGTAGGTTTTCTGGAGCAGCATATTGTTGTCCCAGACGCCGTTTTCGGAAAGCCAGAGGGAGCGGACGATGTTCTTCTCGCGTCCGGCGGCTCCGGTGAGCGCCCAGGGCTTTTCGGGAAGGGCTTCCTTCCTGGCTTCGCGGAGCACCACGGGTTCCATCATCTGTCCGATGATGCCGTCCGAGAGAATGAGGGCCGGCACGCGGTACTGGTCGGCAAGATCGAAGCCGAGCATCGTGAGATCCATCATCTCCTGCGCGGAGAACGGCGCAAGGACGATGAGACGGTAATCGCCGTGTCCGCCGCCCTTGACGGCCTGGAAGTAATCGCCCTGGCTCGCGTTGATGTTTCCAAGTCCGGGACCGCCGCGCTGAACATTGGCGAGCACGCAGGGAAGACGCGCTCCGGAAATGTAGGAAATGCCTTCCTGCATCAAGCTGTATCCCGGAGAAGAAGTGGTGCTCATCACGCGGGCGCCGGCGCCCGAAGCGCCGTAAACCATATTGATGGAAGCAGTTTCGCTCTCGGCCTGAACAAAAACGCCGCCCACTTCGGGCATGCGGCGAGCCATATAGGCCGGAACCTCGTTCTGCGGGGTGATGGGGTATCCGAAATAATATCGGCATCCGGCGAGAATGGCGCCCTCCGCCATCGCTTCATTGCCTTTCATCAGGATTCTCTTTTCCACCCTAAGCCTCCCGGTAGATCGTGATGCACGCATCGGGGCAAACGGTCGAGCATTTCTTGCAGGCGATGCAGTCCTCGTTACGGACGGGAACGGCGTACTGCCATCCTTTCGTGTTAAAGTGACCGACGATCTCGATCACATTGCGCGGACACTCGGGAATGCACAATTTGCATCCCTTGCAGAGTTCGCTGTTGATTTCGATGTACGCACCCATGTCATAAACCTCCAGGGTAAAACTGATGCGGGTGTTCCCGCGGCAAGCATCCGGATTTTACTGGAGATGGAAGGGAAGGATTGACCGTATGACGGGATAATACCGTATTCGGAAGGGGCGAACGAGCTGCGCAAGTCCGGAAATCCCTGTATTCCTGCCTGTTTCCCCGGTTTTCCAGCATCCAGATCCATGCTTCGTGCGTATCCGAAGCATGATATAGGATAGTTGCAACGCACCGAAAAGTCAACTGAAACGCCCGCCTTTTGACTATCCTTTACCTGCGCTGTATAATCATGGATATTGTCCCAACCGGAGGTTTCCGTGTTCCGTCAAGGTCCGCTCGATTTTATCGTTACTTTGATGCTGCTCGCCGTGATCGGGTGGGTCGTCATTTCGATTCTTCCCGTGTTTTTCGTGCTGGTCGTAATCGCCATTCTGGCCTTTGTCGCCGTTTCTCTCCTGCGCGCGTTCATGAACTGGTTGAGTTCACCCCATAAAAAGCGGCAGAATTTCGATTCCGACGGCCGCAGAATCGCCAAAATCGAGGTCCTGGAAATGACCGACGCGGAACCCAAGCCGGAAACCCGCATCGACGGGACCGCTCCGAGGAGTTAGCCCATGACGGACGCCGGAATTCCCATCCGCGACATCGTCGCGAAAGTCAAACACCTTGAAATCCGTGCACGCAAGCTCGTTCAGGACTCGCTGTCCAGCGAGTATCACAGCGTGTTCAAGGGGCGCGGCCTCGAGTTCAACGAGGTGCGCGAGTATCTCGTAGGCGACGACATCCGCGATATCGACTGGAACGTCACTGCCCGCATGAACGAGCCGTTCGTCAAGACGTACATCGAGGAGCGCGAGCTGACGGTGGTTTTCGCGGTCGACATCAGCGCGAGTTCCCTCTTCGGCAGCGACCAGTCGCGGCGTGAGCGCATGGCGAGCATCGTGGCGCTCCTCGGCTTCGCGGCCTTCTTCAACAATGACCGCACCGCGCTCGCTCTTTTTACAGACGACCTCGAAAACGTGGTTTCCCCTCGGCGCGACTATTCGCACATCCTGCGTATCGTACGCGACACCTGGTACTTCCGGCCGAAGGGCAAACGCACCTCTCTCGCCAAGTCCCTCTCGAGTCTGCGGCGTATGCTCAAGAAACGCGCCGTCGTTTTCCTTCTCTCGGATTTTCTCGACACGGGTTACGAGACGGAACTCGCCGCCTTCTCCCGCAAGCACGATCTCATCCCCATTTGCGTGCACGACGCGCTGGAGGAGCGGCTGGACCGCGACACCGACCGTGAACTTTTCCCCTTCCTGCCGGTTCTGGCGGATGTGGAGGATATCGAGACGGGCGAGAGCCGCACCATCGATCTGTCCTCGCACACGTACACCGCGCTCGACCGTTTCCGCAAGGCGTGGCGCGCCTGCTTCCGCAAGTACCGCCTCGACTACGCCGAAATCACCGACAGGAGCGACGCCTTCAAGACCGTGGAGCTTCTGCTTCGGCGGCGCATGCACAGCCGTATCGGCGGGGCTGTTTTCGCGGACGGCAAGCTTACATCGGCCGCCGCGAGACATGAAACCCTTGTGGTGAAGGACCGGCGGGGCAATACGGGCAAACTTTCACGCTGCGCCGAGTTCCTCAGGGACGGAAAGCTCGTGGTGTTCCCGACGGAAACGGTGTACGGACTCGGTGCGAACGCCCTGGACCCCGCCGCCGTGCGCCGCATTTTCACCGCGAAAGGCCGCCCCTCGGACAATCCGCTCATCGTACACCTCGCGAGCGTGGACGATCTCCCGAAGGTCGCGAGCGAGGTTCCCGAAATCGCGCGAAGGCTTTTTCAGGCATTTTCGCCCGGTCCGCTGACGATCGTGCTTCCGAAGAACCACAATATCCCGGACGTCGTTACCGCAGGACTCCCGACGGTGGGCGTGCGCATCCCCAGACACCCCGTCGCGAGGCTCCTTATTAAACTCGCCGGTGTTCCCGTGGCCGCACCATCGGCCAACCGGAGCGGAAAGCTCTCGCCTACCGACTTCGAGATGGCTTTTCATGATATGGAAGGCCGCGTCGAAGCCGTCATCGACGGCGGCGAGTGCGATGAGGGTCTGGAATCAACGGTAATCGCCGTTTCGGGAAACACCATTCGCGTGCTGCGCCCGGGGAGTGTCACGGAAGACATGATCCGTGCGGCACTCGCCGACTGGCAGGGCGTGGGACTCGACGGACAGTCGGCGACGCCCGTGGATACCCGCCCGCAGGCCCCGGGGATGAAATATTCCCACTACAAGCCCAAAGCCGAGGTTTGGCTTTCCAGAACTTTTATCGCGGGCGATATCACCGCGCGCTTTCCCGGACGCAAGGTAGGTATCCTCGCTCTGGATAGCGCCCTGCCGAACTTCCGCGATACGGAAACCCTCTTCGCCCAGACCTTCCCGAACGCGAAGGAATATGCGAGGGAGCTTTACCGCTCTATGGCGGCGATGGACTTGCGCGGCGCCGAAGTCATCGTAGCCCAGTCGATCGAGGATCGGGGCATCGGCCGTGCGATCATGAACCGTCTGCGCAAGTCGAGCGAAGGTCGGACGTTGTAGGGGAGGAGGGCTCGCGAAAAATCGGAAAGCCCGGCGAAAAAGCGCTTTCCCTTAGATTGCCGAGCACCGCGAGCTTGCATGAAAAGACACTGCGGTTAACCGGGATATGCGTTATGTGTATATCCTATCCCCGCGTTGAATCCGGATGGAGCATTTTCCGACAGGATCGAGACAGTCTTATACGGATACACGCATTACGTGTATCTCCAGTGTGTGGCTTTTATTCTATCGGAAACAATGAATTACGCATTGTCTATTTCGATACACGCATCACGTGTATCCTTTTCCGTTGCGGAATCTGGAAAGCGAATTTCCTGACAGGATCGAGAATATCTTCTGAGGATATACGCAACACGTTTATTCTGAGATTGACATCTTTATTCTCACAAAGCAAATGGATTACACGCTATCATTTTGGATACACGCATAACGTGTATCGCAGAAGTTTCACCCCCTCCGCTCTTCTTTAATCTTGCTGGCACTGAATACATAGAATGTATTAAGTGCATTACGTATATCCAGCTCATGATTATTCACTTTCGATAATACCGATGGGCACATTCCTTCATTTGGATACCCGCATGACGTGGTTCAAAATAGTTGCTCCAACTCCGGCAGATTTAACACGATTTAACAAATCCGGGGTATCAGGGCTATTTTCCAGAAAAAGGAGAAAGCCATGAAGCCGACACTTTATACGAAACCCGATGAACTGCCTTTCCGCCTCAAGCTGGATTTCAACGCGGAAATCATTAAAAAGATCAGGGAAATACCGGGAGCGAAATGGAGCCCGGAAGAAAGATTATGGACCTTTCCCCGGGGAACGGAAATATTAGGCAGTTTGGAAAGGCTTCTGCCGGGAATTACCAGTGTTCCGGAAGACATCCGTCAAAATATGGAAATCCTGGACAGGGAATTCCGGGTCCGCAAATATAGCCTCGCGACACGGAAAAGTTACCGGCATTATGTACGCGAATACCTGGAATTCCGGGCCACCCTTTCCGGAGAGAAAGCTTCTCAATCGATACGTGAGTACCTGGACATGCTCGCGAAAAACAGGAACTGCTCCGTTTCCACGCTCAAACAAGCCGCCAATGCGATCCGCTTTTTCCGGAATCTACTTTCCGGAACACGGAATCAGGAAACCATTCCATCGGTAAGAAACAAAAGAAGCCTGCCCAGCGTTTTCAACCGGTCGGAAACGAAGCGCATTCTGGACGCACTTTCGAACTTCAGCCACCGTTTGCTGCTTCATCTCGTCTATTCCGGCGGATTCCGGGTGCATGAAGCGGTCAGGATCCGCAAAACGGATCTGGACTTTGAAAGGGGGCTGATACTCGTTCGAGAAGGAAAAGGAGGAAAGGACCGTTTTACATTACTCGCACCGTCCCTGAAAGAAAAGCTCATGAACCAGTCCGCCCTGCATCCGGAGTCCCCCTGGCTTTTCCCCGGGCAGCAGAAAAAGGAGCCTCTTTCGATACGGACCGCCCAGAAAATTTTCGAACAGGCGCTCGGGAAATCCGGAATCAAGCGAAAATGCGGCATTCATTCGCTCCGACACTCCTTCGCCACGCATCTTCTGGAGGATGGAACGGATATAAGGGTAATCCAGAACCTCCTCGGGCATAACAGCTTGAGAACCACCGAGATTTATACGCATGTATCAAAAAACATCATCGAATCGGTGAAAAGTCCGCTGGAAGGACTTCCGAATGGATGTTGACATGAAAAGCCAGGCGCATTACAATAAAAAAGACGTGTATCCTTTCCGATTCCTACTGGCACACTTGGCGGATATACGTCATGCAGATATTGGGAGTTGCACAAAAGGCCCCGCACATTTAATGAACATTGGAGGAATAATGCCAATATTCATATTACTATTTATAATAATTCAATCAGTAGCAACTGCCGATATCATCAATACCTCATATAATTATGGGACGATAATGGGAAGTGATGTGAATTTAAGAGAATCACCAACGACAAATTCTTCTGTTTTATCAGTATTAGAACTACGCCGCTCGTATCAAATATTAACCGTAACTACAAATGAGTATAAAATTGGCACTGATTCATACCCATGGTACTACATTAAGTTAGAAAACAATCAAGTTGGTTGGGTTTATGGAAAATATATGAACACCAATGGAATACCCATGCATGTTGAGAAAGTTAGGTTAATTATTCCGATATTTATTACAAAAGGGTCGATAATTCAAGTATTGAATAAGTCTACGGAAAATGGTAAAACATATAACCATGTAAACTATTCATGTGATTTAATATCAAATTATGATGAAGGACAATATCTCGACTTAGACCCTGGCCAAGAAGGTTCATTTTTCATGTTCACAGAATATGTTAATTATATCCGAATAATTGACACTAACAGTATGATATACGATGAATATAAAATCATGTTCTCAAATATATCCTCTCCAAAGATCCTTTTTGTTAATTGCGAATCAAAAATACATACCTTTTGGAACCCAATAAGATTATCAAAACCATTTGAAATATATTGGATTGAAGGAGAAGCTGAAAACGATGGATTTGATTATTCAAAAAATTTAATAGAAATCACTGGTTTACCCAAATCTTTTATACAACCTTTGCCAATTATCCATGGCGAATGGCATGTAAAAGTAAAAGGATTGTTTACTACGGACGATAGTATAGACTACTATTCCTTTACTGCATATTACTATGATAATAATGGCAGGCTATTTGAGCGCGGCTCATCCGGTGGTTTATACGAAAAGCAACTAAAGGAAAATAATTATCTCTATAAGATACATAGTTATCATGGAGATTAATGTTAAAGTGTGCGGGGCCCTTCGTGCAACAAGCGAGTACAGGCTACGGTCCGTCCTCGCTTCGCTCCGGGCGGTCCTCGGCCCTTCGGGCACATTTGCCAGCCCAGGCGCGCGGAGCTGGCGCCGGGGCCGGCAAACGTCTTGTACCCGCGAACGTTGTACGCAAAAAGTGCGCGCAGATAATGTTTAACAATCAGGCCATCCCTGGCCTGATTGGAAATCCTTAACTAAGGAGTTTGTTTTTGAAGAAAAAGAATATTCAATATCTTTTATGGGTTAACCAAAGACAATTCAAAAAGAGGAAAATTGAAATACACAAATCTAAAGCTAAGAGGAGAAATAAATTTATAAAAAAAAGGGAACCTGTGCATAAGGAATATAGAAAAAGTATTAAAAATGAAAGAAAACAAATATCAATTAAGTTACATTCGGATTATTCATATATTTCAGGTAATAAGAAGATTGATATTGATAGTCAATTTGGTTTAGAAGATTCAAAACAATTTGATAATTACTTGAGTTATGCATCTTCTATTATTGATTTTAATGAAAGAGAATTAACTTTAAATTTAAATAATTGTGCAAGAGTATGGCCCAGCGCTGTAACGCTGATGTGTTCATTAAAAGAATGGGTTGAGTTTGGTTCTAAATATAACCATATCAAACACCCACTTATAAGATCTACTGACTCAAAAGATTCTTCAGTAAATTCCTATTTAACTCATTGCGGATTTTATGATTATGTCGGTAGGATTGCAAATAACAACTCAGGTGAATTCAATGATTCGCATATTGTGAAAATTCAAAGGGAGTTGAAAAAGGATAGCGATACAATGTGTCAAAAGGAAGACAGTATTATCAAATTGCTTGAAAATACAACAACATTTACAAAATCTCAAATCAAGCTATTTTGTTCTACAGTAATTCTTGAAGTATTTCAGAATGTTATTGAACATGGAATAACTTGTAATGATCAAGGCTGGTGGGTTCTGGCACAATATCATCCATTACATCATTTTATTTCAATAAATATAGCAGATAATGGTATTGGTTTTAAAAATAGTCTGTTGTCAGGTCCTCAAAGCCAACAATTGAAAGATGAGTTGGGAACTAATGCTGAAGATGAAGGGTATCTATTACAATATGCTATGAATGAAAACGTTAGTGGTGCTATTGATGCTTCAATAAAAGAAGGATATTTTTTTCATAAAGGATATAAAAAAGGCTCGGGTAGAGGCAATGGTCTAGATAGAATAAGAACAACATGTAAAGAGTTAGGCGTTCCATTTTCGATATTATCCCATTATGGGTATATATCTTATAATAATAGAGGGAGCGTTATCAAATCTGGGTCTTGCAAGAATAGAATATTTGCCGGAACACTATATCACTTCAATTTTCCAATCAAGGAGGCTTAAATGAAAACAGTAGATGTAGGTAAAGATTTTTATTTCAGGCTTGCTAATAGAAATGAATTACAGGGTGATGGAAAACATACAGCTCTTGAATTTAGGAGCAAATATCTTTCAGAGCTTGACAACGAATTAGCATGGAAAGATATGGCACCTTTTATAATCTTTGATTTTACTAATGTCAAGAGGATTGGACCATCATTTGCAAATGAAGCATTTGCCTATTTTATGAAATACACAAAGCCAGATAACTTTATGCAAAAGATACAATTTAAGAATATCGATGAAGTTGACACCGGAATTATTAGGAAAGAACTACTATCTGGGTATAAAAAATGAAAATATTAATAATTATTTTACTAACGATCATAATTTTATACTTCTATATTGTATTTCCTGCATATGTGAAGAGATATACTTCTCTGCCAGAAATAAAAGACTATTGTGCAATATTAACAAGTGTGTCAGCTATTCTTCTTGGTATTTTTTACTACTTTCATAAATTAAATACTGAAGATAGTCACAAGAAAAAGGAAATCAGAAAGCAAAGACTGAACTTACTATTAACTGAATTAAATACATTCGATAATCATGTCGATCAATTGCTTAACAAACAATTTAAGGACGACTCAACACTCTCATTTCTTAGAAACAAGATTTCAAGAAGCTTTGAAATAATCGAGATACTAATAAAGCAGAATAGAAAAGAATTAACTTTAAGTACTAAGGATATTGATACCATTTTAGAAGTCAATTCATTTATTGATAAGTCGGAGATTATAATGCGTATACCATACGAGGATATAAGCCAATTATCACTTTATGAAATAAAGGATATATATATAGAAAAAATTAAGGATGCAAAAAGATTATGCTTTATTAGATCAGAGTAACCAAATGAAACATCCGTGTTTCATTTGGTTAAATAGAATTGCGCGCACTTTCTGCGTACAACAAGGCATAAGCGCTCCGGGGCTATCGCCCCTCCGGGCAACGTCGCCTATGCCAAACGTTCAACGCAAGTCCGGTCGAAGTTGTGTTAATAAGGAATCCGGCATCCTTGCCGGAAAATCACATGATGTAATTTGTTAAAGGAGATTACAAAATGTTTGATCATTATATTCCTCTGACTGAAAAACAAATCCAAGATATTTGGAAAGATAGCTTATTTGTTTTTGACACCAATGTTCTTCTCCATTTATATCGTTACAACGTTTCATTAAGAGAAAAGCTTCTTTCAATAATCCATCAACCAATAATTTTAGATAGAATTTGGATACCTGCCAAAGTATATGAGGAATTTCTAAAAAACAGAGTAGTTGTCATGTGTGAACAATGGAGTATTGAAGAAAAAATTAATTCGATAGTCAAGAATGGTATCTTGGAAATCGAAGAAAAAATTAGCAAATGTTTTACATTTACCTACCATCCCTACATTAACAAAGAGAAAGTTGTTTCATTGTTAGGAGAAACTAATGGCAATATAAGTAGTAATATTATTCATGATAAAGAGATAAATTATAATATCGACATTAATAACGATACTCTTCTTGAAGATATTAGAAATACTCTAACCGGTAAGATTGGAAATGAATTAACTGCTGATGAATTGGATCAAATATTCATAAATGGAAAAGAAAGATATAAGAAAAAAATACCCCCTGGTTTTGAAGATGAAAATAAACCAGAACCAGATCGATATTCAGATTTAGTAATCTGGCAAAGTATCATTAAACAGGCAAAAACCGGAAAAAACATCATTTTTATAATGGATGATAAGAAAGAAGATTGGTGGAGAAAAGAAAAGGGGCGTAAAGTTGGGCCTCAGCCAATGTTACTTAAAGAATTTTATCAAGAAACCGGTCGGCTTATCCTTCTATATGACAGTGACCAATTCTATAAATATGGAGCTTTTGTCAAATGTTGTGTACGACATTCCCTCTCCTGAATCAAGCCGCCTGATCTTCAGCGACACCATCCTTGAATACCTGACCGTTCAGCACCGCCGCAA